>Ga0214472_10005510_pt1 | contig 13305 bp, 13 predicted proteins | sample RVTome_6_FD_207662 | JGI IMG/M metagenome (GOLD analysis project Ga0214472, IMG submission 207662) | Soil microbial communities from uranium-contaminated site in the Upper Colorado River Basin, Wyoming, United States - RVT140D175 | ecosystem: Environmental > Terrestrial > Soil > Contaminated >... | reverse complement strand
ACGCGACCTGCTCCTCGAAAACACCGATATCGACACCGTCTACACGTCTCGGACGAGCGACCTGGAAGTTGTAGGCCTGAGCCAGCGGTCGGATGACGCCAACCGCCTCGGTGCAGCCTGGTTTCACTCGATCCACAGCGACGCCGCCGGGCCGACGGCCAACAGCACGCTGATGCTCTGGGGCCAGTACCTCTCCGGCGCGGAGAAAGTCCCCAATGGCGGCAAGGCCATGAGCGACATCATGACCGAGTTGCTGAGCGCCGGTATGCGCATCCCCCAGCGCGGCTCCATCGGTGACTGTAGCTTCTACCGCAGCTTCATCGCCAATGCCTGTAGCAGCGGCGGGCCGTACCTCAGCGTCAACCGGCAAACCACTATGCCTGCCGAACTGAGCGAAGCCGGCTTCCACACCAACCCGACGCAGAACCAGCGCAACATGAATGCCGACTGGAAGCGGATGGAGGCGAAGACGTTCTACTGGTCGGTTCTCCAGTTCCACAACCAGCCGCGCCCGGCGGAGCGCATCGTCACCGGCATCATCTCCGACACGGAAACCGGCCTGCCTATCAACGGCGCCACCGTCACCTTCTCAGGCGAGACCTACACGACCGACACCTACGACAGCCTCTTCAAGCAATACAGCAACGACCCGAACGAACTCCGCAACGGCTTCTACTACCTCGAAGCCCTCCCCCCCGGTGCCGCCACCCTGCGCGTCGAAGCGGAAGGCTACGACGCCTTCCAAGAAGTCATCGCGCCCATCGACACCTTCTTCACCTTCTTCGACGTACAACTCGTCTCCAACGTCCCGCCCCGAGTGATAACCACCACGCCTGCTGCCGACACGCCCAACTTCCGCATCATCGACGACCTCATCATCGATTTCAACCGGGTCATGGAGCGTGCTACGGTCGAGGCCGCCTTCGCCCTGAGCCCGTCCGTCGACGGCACCTTCCGCTGGTCCAACAACGACTTCCGGCTGACGTTCGCCCCGGACAGCCTGATGCCGGAGACGGACTACACCCTCTCCATCGCCGGCACGGCGACCGGCGCCTTCGGCGATGCCCTCGACGGGAACGGCGACGGCACGCCGGGCGACGCGTTTACCCTGGCCTTCCGCACCGGCAACCGGGACGTTCTGGCCCCGGCGCTCACGGCCACCTCCCCCTCGCCCAACAGCCAGGGCGTCAACCGCGATCCGATCCTCACGCTCGTCTACAACGAAGAGATCAACCCCGCCTCCCTCACCCCGGACCGCATCGTCCTGGAAACCACTACGGGCACGCCCGTAGCGGGGCAGGCGGTGGTCTACACCGTAGGCCGGCAGAGCCTGGTGACGTTCTTCCCATCTGAGACCCTGGCCGCCGACACCTACCACCGCCTTGTCGTCAACCCCGGGCTGGAGGATCTTCTGGGCAACGCCGAGACGGGCACCAAGCAGATCCTCTTCCGCACGGGCACCACCCTTTATGATGTGACGCCGTTGGATGCTTTCGAGGGTGACCTCAACGACTGGTGGGAGCCCCAGCAGAGCGGCTCCACGGCCGGCATCGTCACCGACTCGACCGGCCGCACGCTCGACGGCGGCGTCGTCAACCTGCTCACCGGCAGCACCGGCGCGATGCGGGTGGACTACGGGTGGGATACGGGTGAGACGACGTGGCTGGTCCGGGAGTACCTCGGCGACGGCGCCCCCCGTAGCGTGCTGTTCGACAGCACCTACGCCCTCGAAGTCTACCTCTTCGGCGACGGCAGCGGCAACCGGTTCCGCTTCGCGGTGGACGACAACGTGGGGAACAGCAATACAAGCCATGAAGTGAGCCCGTGGTACACCGTCGACTGGCTCGGCTGGCGACTCGTCTCCTGGCGCCCCGCCCGCGACGGCGTCGGTTCCTGGATCGGCAACGGCGTAGCGGACGGCACCCTCCGGTTCGACAGCATCCAGCTCAGCTACACCCCCGGCGCCGAACCGTTCGGCCGCTTCTACTTCGACGACCTCCGCCTCACGCAGGTCGCCACCTTTACCGCCACCGAGCCGACAGCCGGCGTGCCGCAGCGGTTCCACCTGCACCAGAACTACCCCAACCCGTTCAACCCGACGACCACCCTCCGCTTCGACCTCCCGGCAGCCGCCGAGGTGACGCTCAAGATCTTCAACGTGCTGGGGGCAGAGGTTGCCACGCTGGCCGAGCAAAAGGCGTACGCCGCAGGCACCCACGAGCTGACCTGGGACGCCACGGGCCTGCCGAGCGGCGTCTACCTCGCCAGGATCTCTGGCGAGAGGAGCAAAACCATCAGGATGGTTTTGCTGAAATGAGCAAGCCCGCGAGGGCGGGCTTGCGAAAGGGGCCTCCGGCGCTGCCGGTTGCTGAAAGAGGGAAAGGGAGAGGATGGAGCGCAGCCCTGAACCAGGCCGTCCATCCTCCATCCTCACAAGCCCGACAGGCTTGCCCTCAGGCCCGTCTGCGTGAGACGATCGCCGAGGTCACCCAGCCAGGTACCACCGCCGCCGCTGCTGCAACGCCCACGAAGAAGAGCGGCAAGCGCATCGAGACGGGGATGAACCCTCGTGTGGTCATGAGAAGAGCAATCCCTACCGCTCCACCAATCATCCATCCCGCCTTTTCGATCAAGCCCATCCCCTGCAAGAGGCCGGGGCCTTCAGACCGGGTGAAAAGCTGCGCGCCGGCCGATCAGACTTTGTCCGCGTCCCAGCAGACCAGGTACATCACCGAGAGCAGCATGCCGGCCGTTATATAGACCGTCCCGCCAAACCCGATGCCCCAGGTCACCAGAAAGATGCTGAAGCCGATCGGCAGAAAGAGCAGGGCACCCAGGGTGGCCATCGAAGGGATCAGCAGCAGGACGGCAGCGGCAATCTGGCTGAAGCCGATGAAGTACCAGTAGGGCCCCGTCTGATACATCGCTTCGAAAAAGAAGCCGACGGGGTTATCGACGGGGAGGGTGGTAAAGCGCTGGCCGGTTGCTTTGACAACGCATAGCATTGTCTGTTTAGTTCGTCACGGATCTCATCAGCCCCGCCCACCCCTCACCCCTCATTCTCCGTCTTTCACGTAGACGCAAAGCGTCTGCGAGCCTTTCACAGCTTCGCTCTCGCGAAGCGGTACCTTTCGTCAAAACACCCAGAGGGTGTTTAGACCACCCCGTGCTTCTTCCCTACCCGCGTGAAGGCCTCGACGCACTTATCCAGGTGGGCGCGGGTGTGGGCGGCAGAGACCTGGACGCGGATGCGGGCCTGGCCCTTCGGCACGACGGGAAAGCTGAAGCCGATCACATAGATCCCCTCGGCCAGCAGGTCGCGCGCCACGTTCTGCGCCAGGCGGGCGTCGTAGAGCATGATCGGCACAATCGGATGGACACCGGGCCGGATGTCGAAGCCACGCGCCGTCATCTGCTCGCGGAAGTAGACCGTGTTTTCGGCGAGCCGGTCCCGCAGGGCCGTCGTCGCGCTGAGCATATCCAGCACTTTGATGCTGGTGTAGACGATAGCCGGGGCGACCGTGTTCGAGAACAGATAGGGGCGCGAACGCTGGCGGAGCAGGGCGACGATCTCTTTGCTCGCCGCCGTGAAACCGCCGGAAGCACCACCGAGCGCTTTGCCCAGTGTGCTGGTGACGATATCGACGCGGCCCATGACGCCGCCGTGTTCGATCGAGCCGCGGCCCGTCTGCCCGAAGAAGCCCGTCGCGTGGCATTCGTCCACCATCACCAGCGCGTCGTACTTGTCCGCCAGGTCACAGATGTCCGCCAGGCGCGCGAGGTCGCCGTCCATGCTGAAGACGCCGTCGGTAGCGATCATGCGGACCTTCGCGTCTTGCGCGTCTTTGAGGGCCTGCTCCAGCTCGGCCATGTCGCTATGGGTGTAGCGGTAGCGGCGGGCCTTGCAGAGGCGGATGCCGTCGATGATGCTGGCGTGGTTGAGGGCGTCGCTGATGACGGCACAGTCGGCGTCGAGGAGTGTCTCGAAGAGGCCGCCGTTGGCGTCGAAGCAGGACGGGTAGAGGATGGCATCCGCCGTACCGAGGAAGGCGGCGATCTTGCCTTCCAGCTCTTTGTGGATGTCCTGCGTGCCACAGATGAACCGCACCGACGCCATCCCGAGGCCGTAGCGTGCTACACCTTCCTGCGCGGCGGCAATGAGGTCCGGGTGGTTCGCCAGGCCCAGGTAGTTGTTGGCGCAGAAGTTGATCACCTCCTGCCCGCCCTGCACCTCGATCTCGGCATCCTGCTGCGACGTGATGATCCGTTCTTCCTTATACAGGCCGGCCTCCTGGATTTCATCGAGGATGGACTGGAAGACGGGGGTTGCGGCGTTGGTCATGGTTTGTACCTCTTGGTATAATATTCAGGTCTTAATCATCATGCAAGGTATGCCCTCCCGGCCAGGACGCGGGGACACCTCTATCTTTCGGCTTGTGCTACGACGGCGGCCAGCTTCTCCAGCATGTCGGCGACGATCTCCGGGAGGCCGTAGGCGGGTTGCCAGCCCCAGTCTTCGCGGGCGCGGCTGTCGTCGACGTCGTTGGGCCAGGAGTCCGCGATGGACTGCCGGAAGTCGGGTTCGTAGCGACAGGTGAAGCCGGGGCGGTGTTTCCGGATCTCCTTGACGAGTTCCTCAGCCGAGAAGCTGACGGCCGTCAGGTTGTAGCTTGTGCGTACCTTGACCTCCTCCGGCGCGGCGTGCATCAGGTCCAGGATAGCGCGGATCGTATCCGGCATGTACATCATCGGCAGGCGGGTCTGCGGGCCGACGAAGCTGGTGTAGGCGTCCTGGCGGAGGGCTTCGTGAAAGATCTCCACGGCATAGTCGGTCGTGCCGCCCCCCGGAGGGGCGCTGTAGCTGATGATGCCCGGCAGGCGGAGGCTACGGACGTCGACCCCGTAGCGGTCGGCGTAGTATTTACACAAGAGTTCGCCCGACACCTTAGAGATGCCGTACATCGTCGCCGGTGCCAGGACCGTATCCTGCGGCGTCCTGTTTTTGGGCGTGCTGGAACCGAAGACGGCGATGGAGCTGGGCCAGAAAACCTTCAGCCCGCGTTCATGCGCCAGGTCCAGCATATGACGCAAGCCGTTCACGTTGACATCCCAGCACAGATCCGGGTTTTTCTCCCCGCGAGCAGAGAGGACGCCGGCCAGGTGATAAATCGTATCAACCTGGTAGCGGTCGAGGAGGGTTTCGAGCTGCGCCCGATCCCGCACGTCCAGCACTTCATACGGCAAAGCCTGCCCGTCCGTCTGCGTCCGTGGCTGGAGGTCCGTCTCGACGACCTGTTGTGCCCCGTAGCGCGCCCGCAGCGCCGCCACCAGATCGCTCCCAACCTGCCCCTTTGCCCCTGTCACTAGTATCATGATCCTCCCGGTATAATCTGATGGCAAGCCTGCAGGGCTTGCGAGGATGGAACTGAGGAAACGTCCTTCGGACGTTTCGAGGATAGAGGATGGAAAACTACCTTTCTCCTTTCAAGCAACCGGCCTCGCCGAGTGCCCTTTCAGGTAGCCGGCCCCGCCGTATACCCCTTTTTTTGCCCTAAGATAAACACCTTATACTGGACAAATCGTTTTCATGTGCCACCGTCCCTCCTCGTTCCCGCCTTCGCACAAAAATCTTTGAACCCTTCTCCGGCCTGTCGAGTTGGAAGCAACCGGGTCTAAGCTCTTCACCATCGCAAACCCCGTATGGAAACCTTGTTACGGCTGGCTATTCAGAAATCGGGCCGCTTGAGCGAGTCGTCCGTCAAGCTCATCGAGGCGTGCGGCATCCGGTTCAGCCGGGCCAACAACACGCTACGCTGCGTCACCGACAACTTCCCCCTTGAGCTGCTGTACCTGCGCGACGACGACATCCCCGGTTATGTGGCCGACCGCGTGGCCGACGTGGGCATTGTCGGCGAGAACGTGGTGCTGGAGAAGCAGAAGCCGGTAGACCCCATTGAGCGGCTGGGGTTCGGCAAGTGCCGGCTATCCGTCGCCCTCCCCAAGAGCGCCTCATACAACGGCGTAGCCGACCTGAACGGCCTGCACATTGCAACATCGTACCCCAATATCCTGTCCGACTTCCTGGCGCGGCACGGGGTTGAAGCCAGCGTCCACGAGATCAGCGGATCCGTTGAGATCGCGCCGAGTATCGGCCTGGCGGAAGCCATCTGCGACCTCGTCAGTTCGGGCAGTACGCTGCTGAGCAACGGGCTCAAGGAAGTCGAAACCGTCCTCCGTTCTGAGGCCGTGCTGATCGCCGGTCCCGACCTGCCGGCCGAGAAACAGGTCATCCTCGACGCCCTCCGCTTCCGTATCCGGTCGGTCCTCAAGGCGCAGGACTTCAAGTACATCCTGCTCAACGCGCCCAACGACGCGCTCGAAGAGGTGATTGAGATCCTGCCCGGCATGAAGAGCCCGACCGTGATGCCGCTGGCGGACGAGGGGTGGAGTTCGGTCCATTCGGTCATCCAGGAGCACCAGCTCTGGGAGGTCATCGAGCGCCTCCGCGCCGTCGGCGCACAGGGGATGCTGGTGGTGCCCATCGAGAAGATGGTACTGTGATACGTGATACGTGATTTCTGATACGTGATACGTGATTTCTGATACGTGATACGTGATACGTGATTTCTGATACGTGATACGTGATACGTGAACTTGATCGTTATCGCTCAGGTATGCTTTGACGTTTGAGAATAAGCCCCTCAACCCTATTCGAATATTGCCACCCTGAATAAGGAGTTCACGTATCACGTATCACGTATCACGTATCACGTATCAGGGAAACAATGCTATGAAGAAGATCCTACATCCCGACCCGACGGACTGGCCGGTGCTGCTGGCGCGACCGGTCGTTCGTTTCGAAGACCTGGAGCGCCAGATCCTGCCCGTGCTGCAAGCCGTGCGGGCCGAGGGCGACGCCGCGTTGCAGCGTTACACGGCGCAGTTCGACGGCGTACAGATCGACGACTTTGCCGTCCCGCCCGAAGCGCTGGCCGCAGCGGCGGCGCAGGTGCCGGACGACCTGAAGGAGGCCATCGCGCTGGCGAAGCACAACATCGAGGCCTTCCATGCCCCTCAGCTTGAGACGCCGCAGCGCATCGAGACGACGCCGGGCGTGTGGTGCTGGCGCCGGAGTACGCCCATCGAGCGGGTAGGCTTCTACATCCCCGGCGGCACCGCCCCGCTGTTCTCCACCATCCTGATGCTCGGCCTCCCCGCCCGCCTGGCCGGCTGCGCCGAGGTCATCCTTTGCACCCCGCCGGACCGTTCGGGCAACGTACACCCCGCGATCCTGTACACAGCACACCTGCTCGGCATCAACAAGGTGTTCCGCGTGGGCGGGGCGCAGGCCATTGCCGCGATGGCATACGGGACCGAGACCGTGCCGCAGGTCTACAAACTCTTCGGCCCCGGCAACCAGTACGTGACTGTCGCCAAGCAGCTCGTCAACCGCGAGGGCGTCGCCATCGATATGCCGGCAGGGCCGACGGAGCTAGCCGTCGTCGCCGACGCCACCGTGCCGCCGGCCTACATCGCCGCCGACCTCCTTTCGCAGGCTGAACATGGCCCAGACAGCCAGGTTGTGCTGATTTCCACAGATGTCCACACCGTGGATAACGTGTTGATAGCTATCGAAGCCCAGCTTGACGACCTGCCACGCAAAGCCGTGGCGGCGCAGGCGCTGGCCAACAGCAAGGCCTTCGTCGTGCGCGACCTGCAGGAGGCGATGGCGCTCAGCAACGCCTACGCCGCTGAGCACCTGATCCTCGCCGTCGAGAACCCCGAGACGCTGGCAGCGCAGGTGACCAATGCGGGCTCCGTGTTCCTGGGCGCCTACAGCCCCGAGTCGGCAGGCGACTATGCTTCGGGCACCAACCACACCCTCCCCACCAACGGCTTCGCCCGCGCCTTTTCGGGCGTGTCCGTGGATGCGTTCGTCAAGAAGATCACCTTTCAGGAAGTCACGCCTGACGGACTCCGGCAGGTCGGCCCGGCCGTCGAGGTGATGGCGGCGGCGGAGGGTTTGGACGGCCACCGCCTGGCGGTGACGCGCCGCCTGGACGACCTCGGCCGCACCCCGGTAGCGGGCACCCTGCCCGACCGGATCGGCCGCGTGCACCGGAAGACCAAAGAGACCGACATCCGCATCACCGTCAACCTCGACGGGCGGGGCCGCGCCGACATCCGGACCGGCCTCGGCTTCTTCGACCACATGCTCGAACAGCTCGCCCGCCACGGTGCCTGCGACCTCACCATCCAGGTAGACGGCGACCTCCACATCGACGAGCACCACACCGTTGAAGACACCGCCCTCGCCCTCGGCGAAGCCTTCCTCAAAGCCCTCGGCGACAAGCGCGGGATCGAACGCTACGGCTTCCTCTTGCCCATGGACGACGTCCTCGCCCAGGTAGCGCTCGACTTCTCCGGCCGGAGCTGGCTCGTGTGGGACGCCGACTTCGCCCGCGAGCGGATCGGCGATGTGCCGACCGAGATGTTCTATCACTTCTTCAAGTCATTCTCCGACACGGCGAAGTGTAACTTGAACATTAAAGCCGAGGGCGACAACGAGCACCACAAGATCGAAGCGATTTTCAAAGCCCTGGCCCGCGCCGTCAAGATGGCCGTCCGCCGCGACGCCGACCGGATGGATGTGTTGCCGAGTACGAAGGGAATGTTGTAGCGATTTTGGGATTTAGGTGAGAGGTGGACATAAATGACAAGCACTTCCTTTTCAAGTGTTTAAGTCAACCCGGTCTGCGTTCACGAATCACGTATCACGCATTATCTAAGGGCGCGATAAGCCTAAGTGGCTGATACGAGCAATATGAGCGCATGATTTATGCCCACCCCTCATTTAGGTTTTGGATTTTGGATTGGATGAAGGAATGAGGTATGCTGATAAGCTCTGCTCGTATTAAGTTGGATAGGGGCGCGGCTTGCCCGCATGGCAATACTGAACCCAATCCAAAATCCAAAACCTAAATCCCAAAATCCGATGACCGTTGCCATCATAGAGTACAACGCAGGCAACGTGCAGTCGGTGATCTACGCCTTGAACCGGCTGGGGGTCGAGCCTGTTGTGACGGATGATGCGGAGGTGATTCGGGGGGCGGATCGGGTGATTTTCCCCGGCGTAGGGGAGGCCAGTTCGGCGATGCGGTACTTGAAGGCGCGGGGGTTGGATGTGTTGATTCCTACCCTCAAGCAACCCGTGCTGGGCATCTGCCTGGGCCTGCAGCTGATGTGCAGCCATTCCGAAGAGAACGACACCCCTTGCCTGGGCCTTTTTGCCGAGCGGGTGCGCAAGTTCGAGCCGAAGTTGAAAGTGCCCCACATCGGCTGGAACCTGCTGACCGATTTGCGGGACCCCTTGTTCGACGGCCTCCCCGCCGAGCCGTACGTCTACTTCGTGCACGGCTACTATGCCGAGCGCGGCCCCTACACGACCGCCGTCACCGACTACATCCTCCCCTTCAGCGCCGCCCTGCAGAAGGATAATTTCCACGCCGTCCAGTTCCACCCCGAGAAGAGCGGGGATGTGGGGGCGCGGGTGCTGGGGAATTTTATTGAGAACGGGCTTCTTTTGAAGAAGACACGGGGACACGGAGACGCGGAGACGCGGGGATAGGCGGTGTATACTTCATCTTATCTGTCATCCTAACTTGTTTCAGGATCTCCTCTGGCCGAGCAATGCCTTTGGAGATCCCGGATCAAGCCCCATAGGCGTCAAGGAAATAACGGTCATTCACACACGTTATGGACAAGATACAGCCTCGTAAATACCTGAACTTGTGTGGGTGACCGTTATGTCCTTGATGCCTACTGGAATAGCTAAGGGCAGAGAGGGCCTCATCGCACCAGCAGCATCTTGCGCTCCGCCCGGTGCATGCCCGCCTCCAGCCGGTACACGTACAGCCCGCTCGCCACGCCTTTCGCCTGCCAGATCGCCTCATGCGTACCCGCCGGCAGCACCGCATCCACCAACCGAGCCACCTCTCGCCCCAGCACGTCGTAAACCACCAAACGTGAATACCCGCATCCGGGCAGCAAAGCGACGCGGCCTTCGAATGCGTACGTGCGGCCACGCAAAAGGCGGATCCTGACTTCACGGCCAGGCTGCTTCGCGCACCTCGGAGGATGAAAGCGCCGCGCTCATGAACGTCCGCTTTCAGGCCGACGCCGACCTGAACCAGACCACCGTTTGCCCTTTATCGGGTAGCCATTCATCTATTGGAGGCACCGCTTCCTATTGTTACACCCAGCCAAACAACTTGACGTGTGTAGCGTTACACGCTACACCAGGAGCGTCCGCAAGAGGAGCGGCAAATGATACTTAAGATCAGGCACAAGGGGTTGCGCGACTTCTATGAGAAAGGCCAATCCAAAGGGCTTAACGCCGACTGGATCAACCGCCTTCAGCGTATCCTTACGTTGCTTGATGCAGCCTCAGAACCTGACGGGATGGACGTGCCCGGCCTTCACCTGCATCCACTGAAAGGCACCTTTGAGGGTTTTTGGTCCGTCCGTGTTACCGGCAACTGGCGGATCGTCTGGCGCTTCGATGAAAACGGACACGTGAAAGATGTTGATTTGATTGACTACCACTAAGAGAGGTGAATGGTTATGCCGATGAAAAACCCCGCTCATCCCGGCGAAATCGTCTTGCATGAATGCATTGAACCGTTGGGGCTGACCATCACGGAGGCTGCCCAGGGGCTGGGTGTTGCCCGTACAACCCTGTCCCGGCTCGTCAACGGCAAACAGGGGATTTCCCCGGATATGGCTGTGCGACTTTCCATGGGGTTTGGCAGTACGCCGGAAACGTGGCTGCGCATGCAGATGAACTATGACCTGGCCCAGGCGCGCAGCCGTGCCGAGCATATCCATATCAAGAGGTTTGAAGCTGCCTGAGGGGATTGATATCCGCAATAGCCTCACCGTACCAGCAGCATCTTACGCTCCGCCCGGTGCGCCCCCGCTTCAATCCGGTACACGTACAGCCCGCTCCCCACGCCTTTCGCGTTCCACACCGCGCCACCACAGCAATGCTACTGTCGGGGCTACCGTGGCGCCATCAGCCGGGGCGGAAAGGATCGGCGCGGACCGCAGGTTGGGCGTTGTGTAGGACCGAACCACCGTGCCGAAACCGGGGTGGGTTACCGATGGATCACCGGTGGCGTCGTCGAAGATGATCCGCTGGATCGGGCGACCCCGACCGAAGTTGATCAGTTCCGATGCAGCGGGTGACGTCGGGCAACCGACCGGATGGGCCTCGACGAGTGGCTTGACGGCCGCCTCCCAGTCGGCGTAGGTCGTCGTCGGGTAGTAGGCGTAGATGCGGTCCGTCGCGCCGTTCGTGCCTTCAGAAAAGAACGGGCTTTCGAGTTCGCCGTAGGCAAACGCACACTCACCCCCGCCATCTGAGAATATGTTTGGGATCATCTGCACGTCGTCCGAGGGATCGTTCTCCGTGAAGGGCGGCGTACGGCCGATGTCCCACACCTCGAACGGCACCCAGTGGGCATTGCCGGAGGAGAAAGGGTAGTAAGCGTAGGAGCCTTTCTCCGTGAACCGGATCTCGAAGTCGTGCGGGGCATAGTCCCCGAGCGACCCTTCCGGGCCCGTGCCCTGGTGGTACATGATATACGAAGCGTCGCTGTTGTAGGAGCCGTAGACGAAGTTACCGCCCGTCTCAACACACAACCCGGTCGAGACCGCGTCCGGACCACACGGGTCCGTTCCACCCGGCCCCTGCACTTCGACGAAAGCGGGCGAGCCATTGACTTCCAGCACGCCTCCCTTTTCCAAGGTGATGTCCGAGGTCGTGAAGGTCTGCATCTCGGTGAAGGGTCCCGCCCCGTGCACGTTGACCGCCGCCACACGCCAGTAGTACCGGGTATCTTCCGCAAAATCCATTGCAAGGCGGTTTTCCGGCACCATCCTCGTCAGCAGCACGTCCTGAAAGCCGAGATCCCGTGCCACTTGAAGGAGATATGCTTCGGCACCCTCAACAGCCCCCAGGTAAGCGTCGTGTTGATCGGCTGCCCGGTCGCCCCATCAGCGGGAACAAGAAAGGTGGAGGACGAGACCGGTGCTTGGCCCTCGGGCAGGGCGATGTCGTAGCCGTAGTCATAGGCTTGCTGCACGATGATGGAGGCTTCGCGGAGTTGCGTGATCGAATCGAGGTGGTCCGCGCCTCGTGCCCAGAGGACGGCGAAAACAATCTCCTGCGCTCCGCCTGCCGGGATGGTGAAAGGCCCGGAGGCCACGATGAACAAGCGGTCGGAGGGCGGAATCGCCACACTATCCTCATAAGCATTTCACTCACTCCAGAAGGCATTGGTCACTGGGTCCCCCGGAAACATGAAATCAGCCGGAATGTCCGAGGCATCGTATCCCCCTCCTCCATACGTAAGGTGTTCACCGTTCCGCCAGATGGACTGCATATACGTGTAGAATTCTTGTGCAGGACCGGGATCATTCCGTGGGCCACCGCCGCCGTGATACAACATGAAGTTGGTCATGCCCATCCGCTCCTCTGGTTCATCGATCCGGCCGTCCAGGTCGTTGTCGCGCCCGTCTGTGTCGGCGAGCGCGCCTTGCACGAAATGGACACCGAGGGCCGGCGGATGCGCCCCGTATCCCCCTCCCTCGTCAAGGTCGTCGGCGTTGTAGGTGTAGCCGAGCCCAAAGATCGTGTCCGAGCCCACATTCCTACATCAATGCGTTTACACTATTAATGAGAACATTCGTGTCAAGGACGATCCGTGGCAGCACGTTCGTGCTCATAAGCCCAGTGTTTCAGGTCTTCGGCGGTCAAGTGCTGTTCGTCTACAAACCGATCCATGTCTGCCGTAACGCGTTCAGCAAAGTACCGGGCCAGCAGTCGCTTGATTTCCAGCAGGTCACGCTCAGACACATTAAGCGCAAAAAGCTCCAGCAATTCCCGCTGCAGGTTTGTGAGGGGGCGTCTTTCTTCCATCATCCTAACCCAAAGGTCTGACTGCGTATGGTCCGGTTATAAAGCCCAAGTCATGCTTACGTTTCCCGTAGGTGCATTATCGCATTCATGCGAACCACCCTTCTCCATTTCAGCAATGCCTCGTGGTATAGAGTACAAGGGTTATCTGACCAGCAGCATCTTCCGCTCCGCCCGGTGTGCGCCCGCTTCAATCCGGTACACGTACAGGCCGCTCCCCACGCCTTTCGCGTTCCACACCGCGCCACCACAGCAATGCTACTGTCGGGGCTACCGTGGCGCCATCAGCCGGGGCGGAAAGGATCGGCGCGGACCGCAGGTTGGGC
>Ga0214472_10005509_pt1 | contig 13308 bp, 10 predicted proteins | sample RVTome_6_FD_207662 | JGI IMG/M metagenome (GOLD analysis project Ga0214472, IMG submission 207662) | Soil microbial communities from uranium-contaminated site in the Upper Colorado River Basin, Wyoming, United States - RVT140D175 | ecosystem: Environmental > Terrestrial > Soil > Contaminated >... | reverse complement strand
CAAAGAAAACCTTGTAGAGCTATTCGCAGAACTGGGCCAGTCCTTGATCGCAAACGCTGCGGCCGAAAAGCCGTCCGATACCGATCGAATACTGCCGGGATTTCGCGCGCTCATCAACAACCCAACTCTACCACAGCAGGTGGCTCAACTGCTCACCAGGGGCTTGGAGAAGGACAAATCCAACTGAATTTTGTGGCAATAGGGGAATAATGGTCTCTTATTACGCTTAGTCCTTGCTGAGAGCCGCTACGATTTTATGATATTCTACTGACTTCTCCGCTTTTAAAAGTGCAAGATCAGATTTCAGGCGTTCGATGCGACCCACAGCCGCTTCGGACTTGATGGTTTTGATCTTTTCATGCAACTCGATGAGCGTGTCGAGCTCCTTAGTGCGCGCTATTTCCTTAGGCCGCTCAGCTATCAGCGCGGCGAGCGCCTCGATCACCCAGCCAAGCTGCCGTCCATAGCTGTTTTCGGCGACGATATCCCGCTCAGTGTCGGGCGCTTTCGAGTTACGTTCCGTCACATTGATCACGCTCCCGAACGTCCAGCCCGGAAGAATCGGCTGTTCAAAATTTCTAGGCGCAGACGCGCCCAGGTGGCAACCCATCATTTCCATCATGACCTGCCACGGTGACCAGAACGACCATACCGTGTTATTTGAAGAGTCTTTCGCATCAGACATAAGAAACCTCCAAAAATGGATTTGATGCCGCGTAGGACGGCCAATTTCCCGACCGGCAATAAATGAAACGATCGGAGATCGTGAACCATGCTTTATAACCCTTTTTCTTTTACAAACCGGGCAACGAAGAATGAAACTTCGCTCTGGTTATTGTGAAAATCACAACGCCTTTCCTGTATTCTGAGCGAAAATATCGATACCCAACAATACCGACGCAATGATGCAGTAAACTCGTGGACATGTAGAACCATCCTTGTCTTTTACTTGGTCGCATTGACAAGGACTACATGTCCACTCTATTTACTACTCTTTTTTTCACCACGTACGGTCAATTCGGAGGAACCATTTTTAACGATTGTTTTGTCCATCACAGTGCAGTGCACGAATTGTTGGCGCAAGTCTTATCAGTAGCATAAGCATATACTGTAAAGATCGGCAAAGCGGTTGGTTGTTCTAATGAAACTGATCAACGGCCTCAGCCGACCTATACCTGTAGCAAAGCGTTCACCTTAATAATTCAGTCTGATGCCGAATCATCCAGTTGCCAATAATGCTCAGGGAATATGGTTTAGACCAGTTTTAGCGGTTTGAATGTCTTTTCAAAATCTCAATTCAAACAAGTTTTAAAATCCCAGAGCAGATGACAAGACTCCACATTGGCTCAACCTAGGTTTTGGTTCACCATAGGAGCAATTGTCTCGGAAAGTGCCATTACCTGGTCAAAACTGAGCGTGTTGGCATTTTTTAGTTTATCTATGAATTTTTCTTTGATTTCACTTGAGAAGGCATACCAGTCCTTTTCTTCCAATATATACACCTCCCCCTGGAAATGGACATGCGGAGTCGTCATTCCACCATAGAACCGTCGTCTTTTATTAATCACATCCTTAGGAGTTGCGGCAGCAATCAGTTCAATTGTCATTGACTCCTGAAGCACTGGCAATTCATTCAAGTCTGCAGGTTTGAGCCCATCAACGAGTTTTCCAATTAGATCTTTCTGATTCAGCCAGATTTGTCTCGGTCCACCGTATTTCCACCAACGTGGCCGTTTGATATTGCGAACGGCATCTTCCGACAACACTGCGTATACATCTGTCATGTTGACCTCCTTGTGATTGAATTTTACCCTATTCAGCAGCTTCAGCAAAACGCCAGGCTGCGAATAAGCCAATTATGAATACGTTTCGTTCAATCTCTCGGCGTTTTTCCCGCAAGAGGTCTTGTTTCAGAAAGGCATACACCTTCTTTCTCCCTGATTGGTCTTGCGGTGAACGAACCCGGTGCAAATTCTCCGGTGAAATGTGGGAATAACACTGCTCCATGTTTTTTGGCGTCAAAAATTTGAATGACGTTATAGGCTGCCTTGATCGCAGCTCGCTCCGAAGCACACACGAAGGCAGCTGGCCTATTATAGGATCCCGACGACATATAATTTGAACAGCCACACCAGTTCATGCAATAATCCTGAATCCCACACTCAGTACAGCTCAGTGGGGTTTTTTCGCGGGCAGCAGGGTGACAGGCAGGACGGTTCTGATCAATGCCAGTGTCCATGTGGCCGATGCAATGTCCGTCTCCTCCCCCTCCACCGATCAGACGTTCACATGGATAGATGAATCCGCTGGCACTAAATGCGTACTCTCCCCGACCCATTCGGCAGCGTTCATCCGGTCTATAGCCACCACGCAAAATAACTGCAATTTTCGCGTCGATTAAACTGATGAAATGATGATCGCCACGAATATGTGCAAGCGCGTGAAAAGCGCCTATTTGTGAAAACAGATCGGGTAACTTTGCGGCATCGTCTGCAGTCCACTGGGCTGAGAAGTCCGGGCTGAGGTATATGTGTCGGAGTCCGAGTTCTGAAAAATACTCAATCACGCGGGGGAGAAGGTGAAAGGTTTGTGGGCGATAGACTGCATTGACCATTGTAGCAGGCATTGCTACTATCGCTCGTTGTAGTGTTTCCTTCACCAGTTCGCCAGAACCGCGGCCATCCTCAAAACATCGAAACATGTCATGAATAGCTGGTGGTCCGTCACAACTCACCCCATAAGCAATGTCATGCTCTTGAAGGAAACAGGCGATCTCATCCGAAAACAGGGTGCCATTGCTTACCACAGTCATTTCAACACGTTCTGGGCTGAAATCAGAGTGTTCTTCAATCATACAGACAATGTCGCGGATTCGGTGAAACTCTAGAAGTGGCTCGCCTCCAAAAAAACCGATGTCAATCTTCTCCTTCGCCGGGGTTTGCCGATAAGCGAAATTAACGATCCTGTGAGCCAAATCGGCAGATAGAGAAATATCGTGTTTGCCGATGTAACAGTAGTCACAGCGAAGGTTACAACGCTGAGTCACGCAAATCGTGTATTTCATATTCAGCTCCCGGTAAACAGATAATAATCGATAGGCGAAAAACCTTAATCAGTATGTGCATAATTGATCCGCAGAAAAAGCGAGAAAAAGGGGTCGGATTCATTAATTTCTTCCTTTTATTTCCAATTAGACCTGGTAGAGGATATCAGGCGTCGGCCCCATTTGAGCATACGGACTCTGGAATTCTTCACTAAAGCCATCACAGTGTTAACTCGTGGACATGTAGAACCCTCCTTATTTTTTTGTAGGGTCGTATTGATATGGACTACATGTCCATTTTATCTACTCATTTTTGAGTGCACGTGCGTTTCTTCCTGAAGATCTTTCTTTCCTATCCTACTGTGAATGTTTCCCATTCACCCTGCGAGCTTCTATTCGCAATTAACGAGCTGGCTCCGTTATTTTCGGCACAAACAAACTTTCCATTACATGCCTTAAGAGCAAACCGGTTATTTCCTAGATCAACATAATCGAACGTTTCCCAGCTACGTATCCAGTCTCGGTTGGCAATAAGAGGATTTAATCCATTGTCTTCGGCGCAAACGAACTTTCCATTGCAAGCTCGAATTGCGACGTGATCAGAGTCGAGCTCAACAAAAGTAAAGGTTTCCCACTCACGATGCCAGTCTCTGTTTGCTATCAATGGCATTGAACCGTTGGTTTCTGCACAAACGAATTTTTTATTACAAGCTTTGAATCCAATCGTCCGAAGTGGTCGGCGCTGGAATGTTTCCCAAGGCCCAATGGCATTGCGATTTGCTATCAAAGCGCTGGCCCCGTTGTTCTCGGCGCACACATACTTGCCGTTACAAGCCCTGAGTGCAAACTGATTGTTGCCTTGGTCTATGTACTCAAACGTTTCCCAGCCGCGAATCCAGGCCCTATTTGCTATAAGTGGTTGAGAACCGCCACTCTCTGCTGTCACGAACAGTCCGTTTGTGGCGCGTAGTGCAACCTTTCCTTTTCCGAGCTCTACCAGGGAAAACGTTTCCCATTCCCCCACCCAAGTTCTATTAGAAATGAGTGGGGAACTGCCATTGTTCTCCGAACAGACGAACATACCGTTGCAGGCTGTGATGCCGAGGATTGTCTCTTGAAGATCGCGGTTGAAAGTAAAGATCGTCGAGTTCGATACGCTCTTTCGGAGTAGCAACCGATCAAGGTTGTATTGGTAGATGAATGATTCATTGACACGATCCCGATATGCCTTTCTCAGTATTTCTGTGCATTGCTCTATAGTCTTGCCATCAGCGATGGCAAGCACATAGGACCAAATGCATTCGCGGAACGACTCTGTTTGAGTAGCATAAACTGGTTCAATGTAACCTACCCAGGAAAAGCAACCCTTGCTGACTGCCGTATCCCCAAGACCACCGTTTGCGTTGGTAGAGCACGCCAACGTGTACACATGGAGGCCCTTCGTCAGATGCTCGGCATTGCTTTTGTCGATAACAGGAACAAGTAAACCGCCTTTTTCTCCATAGAATGCACTATTTGACCCATGGTCGAGTGCAATGATCGCTTTACGAGTGTTTCCAGGATTAAAATTTAGCCAATTAACTACATTCTCCGGGTTAGCTTCGCTGTCCGAAAGGTCTACGACAGACATCTGTCGGTCACGGAGGTGTACAGTAAGCCCTTCGCCTACCCAATTTGTGTACTCTGTCGCTGTGTCACATCTATTTCGGATGATGAGAATGTCTACGCGATTCATGGCTTCATCCCTCCTATCCACTTGGTTATCTCCGTCTTCGCACGCAGTATAGTTTCATCTACGATCGCGATGCCTTTTTCTTGCTCCGCAGTGAACTGTTCCAGCAGGTGACGAATGGTGAACTCCTTCTGCGTCGTCAAATCAATGTGCTTGGCATCGGCCTGTGTTGGGTTTTTCCGAACCCAATCTTTCAATTTGCTAATTTCATCTTTAGTCATACAGATCTCCGCAATGGTTGTATGTGCATTTATTAATAAGTTCGTTGATGAGAGGACATTTTCAAAACGAATCCGAACGGATTACACACCTAAACGTGAGTTTTTATGTAGCAAAATGTCCAGCAATCAACGACCCGCCTTAATACAATCAGAATGAGGGCAAACGGCCAAATCTTTAATGTTTAATTACAATTGATTCAGTGTATGGGAGGCAAAGCAACACCATTCGGCTTGAAGATGATCTACCCGACCTTTTGTAAATCTATTGCGAACATCATGTTTTTGTCCTCTCACTTCGAAAAAACAAGAATGCTGTTGGCAGGGATTGTTAACCGTGCTGAAAACGGCAATCCGTGCATTCCACCGTCTGTAGCGTCTATCCCCCCGCCATTGCCGACCACCCAGGGATTGACCCAGTTATCATAGACGTCGCTGTTGATTTCCTCTTTCCAGTAGCCGTTTCGCGGAAATCCGAGTCCGTAGTTGAAGTGGGTCGACTCGTTCAAACTTGCCACTACGATCACATCATGCCCTTCGCCCGGCACCCACCGGTGAAAAGCCAACACACGATTGCCATTGTGAACATGGAAGACGTTGATCCCATTGCCGCGTAGGCCTTTCAGTCGCGTACGCGCTCCGACAAGTTCTTGGGTGTACCGCAGAAAATCGCTCATAGGCACACCTTGATTCAGCCCTTCCCACCAGATCTGGTTTGGTCCGCCAGGCTTATCGCTCCACTGTTTATCTTCAAGAAATTCCTGTCCCATGAAAATATGGGGGATACCGGCTGCAGTCAGGGTAAGTCCCAAAGCTACGCGGGAACGGCTGCGTGCATACCACGACCGGCTGTTTGAAGAGTCGGCAATTTTGGCTATACGACCATCGCGTCCCTCCCGCACTCTGTCATGATCTTCAGTGCATTGAACGGCCCGCCATTTGTCGTTCAGCATCGGCGAGGCGATTTCGCGAGCGATGCGCTCCATATCGACAAAAGCTGCAACGCCTTGAGAAGCCTGGCCAATGGCGTACCTGACTGCATCTCGCAGACCGTCATTATGGGTGGCATCGAACCCAGCTCCACCTTGGGCGGTGGCTTGGACAATCGCCTGTTGTACGGGCCAACATTCGGCAATATGGATTGCCTCGGGCTTGATGTAGCGACATGTGTCGGTTACGTGCTTGCAGAACAGCCAGCCGTGTTCGCCGCCCTCGTTTTTAATTACGCTTACCTCGTCGTAGCGGAAACCATCGCAGTGGAATTCGGTCAGGTAGAATTTTGCATTGTCGATCAAGAACTGTTTGACCTTATCGTTCCAATAGGCGAATACCAGACCGCCTGCCCATCCATGATCCGTGAAATAGAGACTGTCGTTCTGATTGCCGCGCGGTTTACAGTCGAAAAAGTAGATGCTCTTATTGCCGAAATCCCCGCCGGCGTGATTGTAAACAACGTCGAGAAGCACAGCGATGCCGTACATATGACACATGTCGATCATTGCCTTGAGTTGATTCGCCGTGCCCTGAATGTCGTGCAAGCGGTATGGGTTGAGATGAGGATCGATTGCCAGCAATTTCAGATTGATCGACGTCAGGTATGTATTCAAGGCGGGGTCGGTATCTTTGACACCATAATCGGTTTCCGGAGAGAAATAATCGACTCCGTTATAACCGAGGCTGAACGCGCCTGAGAATTCGACTATCGGCAAGGGTTGTATGGCGTTTATCCCAAGGGATTTTAGATAAGGCAGTTTTTCAACGACATCGAGAAACGTCCCGTTATTCCTGCCTGCCGGGATATACCAGACACCGATATGAAATTGATAAATGATAAGTTCATGAAAGGGAGGTGGCCGAAAACCTTGATCGTGCCATGGGAAGGCGGCGGGATCGACAAGGAGACACTGACAGTCGGGCCACATGGGATCATCGGTAAGATCGCGGGCATATGGATCGCGTTTTAGACCATTTTCCTTATCTCCAACCGGACCTACCACATAGTACATGTATCTATCGCCGGCCTTGAGATCGGGAACGAAACCTCCCCAAAAACCATCGCCGGTTTGTTGAAGCTTGTCGGCCTGTTTATTGCTCCAATCGCCGTTGATAGTCTTTGCATACTGCCAAAGAACTCTAACCTCTCTGGCGGCAGGTGCCCAAACTCGAAAGGTCGCCCCTTCCCCTGTGCTGAGCAAATTACTGCCAATGGGGGTGTCACCGTTGAGGTGATCAAGGCTTAACATCGGTAATCCTCCCATGGTTTGATTTTTTTTCGCACGACTGTGAGGAATAGAAGATCTTATCTATGTCAATGATAGCAGGTCGAGATTACAGATAGATTACAGATCCGAGAAAAAGAATGACAAATGCGAGCTTTTCCCGGTGAAAAAACAATATTGGCTGAAGCGGCTAAAACAACAACGATTCCGTAGTTGGTTGCCCTTCAGTTTCGTCTATATTCCTTTCAGTAGGTCTTTATTTGTGAATTTTAAACCTTGCCTTAACAGAAAGTATAGGATAGGATAATCTTGTTATATGCTTTTGTTCAGTGTTGAGATGGTTCGTTTTTTGGCTGCATTTTGGGGCTATTTGACAGGAAATTTCCTTTCACCTCATACTCTTCGATCCACATATGCATCTCCAAAAATCCGCAGTGAACAAGATTTCGCCGATTACCATCGGCCATGTCCTGGAGCGAGACCGGTTGTTTGCTCTGCTGCGTCAGGATTCACCCACCAAGGCGTTCTGGATTTCCGGGCCCGGCGGATGCGGAAAAACGACCATCATTGCCAATTATCTTGAGCGGGAAAACCGGCCCTGCCTGTGGTATCAACTCGATGCGATGGATGGAGATCCGGCGACCTTTTTTTATTACTTCGGTCAGGCGGCCGCTTCGTTGCTGGGGCCGGCCATGCCGCTGATGCCGTTACTCACCCCGGAATATCTTCCCAATATCGAAGTTTTCGTTCTGCGCTATTTTGAAACCTTGTACCAACGGATCAAACCGGATACCTGGGTGGTCTTCGACAATTTCCAAGACGCACCGCAGGATTCGATCCTCTCGCAGATTTTTGCCGCGGCGGTCAAGCAGTTGCCGCCGCATATTCACATCGCGATCATCAGCCGCAGCGACCCACCGGCAAATATGTCCCGATTTATCGCCAATCGGATCATGTACCCTATCGGTTGGAACCAGTTGGCCTTCACTTCCGAGGAATTTGCATCCTACCTTGAGTTTTCCGGATGCCGGATTACCGCAGGCGATGCTGAACGCCTCTTTCAGCTGACCAAAGGGTGGATTGCCGGTGTCATCCTGTGGCTGCTTGATCAGACCCCCGACGAAGTGCCGAGTGCATTGCTGAAGGACCAGACCCCGGAAAATATATTTGATTACTTTGCTGCTGAAATTCTCGAAAAATCAACTATCGAAATTCGCCAATTCCTGCAGCAAACCGCGCTTTTGCCCCACATGACCGCCGACATGGCGGATGACCTGACCGGCCTGAGATCAAAGGAAATCCTCGAATCTCTGTACCGAAAAAACTTCTTCCTGGAAAAGCGGCGCTTGCCGATTATCAGCTATCAATACCATCCCCTTTTCCGCAGGTTTCTGCTCTTGCAGGCGGATCGATTCTTCAGTCCCGATGACTTGCGGGCAATACGTCGCAGCGCCGCAGCAATTCTGGAAAGGCAGGGCAGACCCGAAGAGGCTATCAATCTCTATAACCTGGCCGGCGACATTGCAGCAATGCAGACCATTATTATCTCCTGGGCTCAGGCGCTTGTCGACCAGGGCCGGTATGCGGTTCTCTCGTCATGGATTGACTATCTGCCGGAGGACTATATCGAGAAGCATCCCTGGCTCCTGTTCTGGAAGGGCATTTCGCAACTGACGAGCAATCCCCGGCTAAGCGGCCAACTCTGTGCCGGAGCCTATGATTTGTTCACCCGCACCGACGACCTGATCGGCCAGGTGCTCAGTTGGTCTGCGGTTGTCGATATCCCGCTTATTTCGGGCAGTGGCTTCGCCGACCTGGATAGTTGGATCGAGGAGGGAGACCGATTGGGAAAAATCCTGCCGGATAATGAAGACACTGCCGATCTAGCCGGCTGTTTCGCCGCCGGAATGTTGATGGCCCTGATGATGCGCAACCAGGGCCATCCGGATCTGGAAAAATGGCAGACACGTTGTGAATCGCTGCTTGATCGGTGTCGCAACCGACAGATCGCGGCAACCCTTATGAGCAACCTTTTCCTCTCTTACCATTGGAACGGTCAGGTCCAAAAGTCGCTGATGATAGAAACCAGGCTGAAACTTCTGCTCAAGGCGGAAAACCTGCCGCCGCTGGGAAAGATCACCGTCAATGGGATGCTGATAATTGCATGCATCATCAAGGGAGAATACCAGGAAGGCCGCCGGATAGCGGCAGAAACTTTAGAGCTGGCTGAGGCCACAGGTATTCATCTCTTTGATTTTTTTATCATATCGCACTGCACATACAGTGGATTGGGGACCGGCAATCTCGGAGAAATACCGTCTCTGCTCAAAAAGATGAAGGCAACATTATCGCCGTATGCGATTTTTGACCACGGTATGTATCATTATCAGGCTTCTTGGTATGCCTTGCAGACGGGCGATTTGGCCAAAACGCAAAACGAGTTGGAAACTGCAATCAGACAGGTCGAGTCCTGCGGCAACCCCTTCACTATTGCTTTATGCCATATTTTGAAATCACAGTTATTGCTTGAATTTGGCGAAGCGGAAAAGGCTGCGGCTCTCATGGCAGCCGTCCGCAACCAACCACGGCTTGGCGCCAGCAAGCTCATTCATTTTTATTATGACCTGGCAGAAGCCGATTGCGCTTTCTCGCAAAACCATCCGGTTGAGGCGCTGCAATTCTGCAAAGCAGCCTTCGCTAGCGCTCGTGAAAACGGTCTATGGATACCCTTTGGTTTCAGCAGCAGGAGATTGGCTCACATCTGCACCTTGGCGCTGGCTGCAGAGATCGAGGAAAATACGGTGGTTGAATTGATCAAACGGTGGCGTCTCAAACCTCCCGATACAGAGACAGTGAGCAATCGATGGCCATGGCCGGTACGGATCTATGTCCTTGGCACATTTGAGATCCACCGTGGCGGCCAACCGCTGTCGCTTTCGGCCAAGACGCCGAGAAAACCGCTGGAACTGCTCTCTCTGCTCATTTGTGCCGGGCGGACCGGGATATTCCGGGAAACGGTAGCGAGTAAGCTGTGGTCCGATTCCGACGGCGACCGGGCCATCCAGAATCTCAATACCACCCTGCACCGTTTGCGTAAGCTCCTTGGCGATGACGAGGCCGTTGTGCAACAGGGCAGTCAACTCCTGATAAATAGAGATCTCTGTTGGGTCGACTCCTGGCATTTTCAGCGGCAGGCCCAGCAGGTTGAGTCATCCTCGGCACATCAAGCCGGGGTCGGAAAGTATATCACTCAGGCCTTGGCACTCTACCAGGGACCTTTCGCCACAGGCCATCAGCATTTGAGTATGGCGGTCGGCTATTCGTCGCGGCTGCATACCCAATGGTTGGGCGTCCTCGCTGCTGCCGTGCCGCTTTTGGTTACATCGGGTATGGAAAACGAGTCCAAGAGGGCGGTTCAGCAGGCGTTGGCTGCGGACGAAACGGCCGCCGCAGTTTTTTCGCTGGTGGTCAGGGCTTTCACCAAAGACGGCAAAAAGACCGAGGTATTGGATATCTTGCATCGCTGTCGTGGTCTTCTGGCGGAACAGGGGATAGTGTGCGGCCGGAAGACGATGGACTTTTTCAGCGGTTTGCCGGAATAATGGGGGACTTGTGCGGTGGTTCCTCGTCGGCTACCACGAGTAGTCCCGGTTTGGAAGCTTTATCGCTCCGGGGTTTTAGCCACGAAAATATCGATTTCATCATGATTATCAAGAGATACACAGCCAGCATTCCCAGCGGGAAAATAATATTGAGCATAACCGGCAGGAACAGCAAGTATGGAATAACTTCTGAATAGTTGTAAATCATAATAGTTCTCCTTTCTTATACTTCCTGACAGAAAATTCTCTTTCTAATTAAAGCATAACCGATCTTTGATTACAGATAGCTTACAGGTCGAAAAAAAATGACGGCCACATATCATCCGCTTTCATATTGAATTATACTGTCGCTTCAAACATGTGCATTTACTCGTATTTGATGCAGAAGGTCGTGACATCATACCTCAATCGATTAAGCCGATTGCCGGTAGAACCGGCCAAGAATCCTTCAGACCCTACCTCACGGTAACACACTTGCCTTCGGCTAGTAATTTATGCTAAGTTATTTCTTAATAATGGAACAATTAAAGGGGACTTTAAACCTCATAAGTTCACGCCCATGCCGGGCGTATACAAGCCCGTAGAACCGACGCGCAAAAAGAACATGGGGGGCTGTTTGGAGCGAGGTCTTCGCGGGATGGAAACTCAGCTTCATTCCGGCCCAAATAGTCCTGGTAGTATTTTTTCAGGCTGCAGAAAAGAACGTTACAGCTGGCCCAGGCCAGCTTCTTTTCCTGGATACAGAACAGCAAGCAATCCTGGATCTGATGGTACGTCAACTCGGCAGCCGTCAGCTTGTGGAAGGCCGTTAATGCCGACACGGTTCGCAGATAGGCCTCACGTGTTTTCGGGGAGACTCGCTGTAAATCCAGATAGTCCGCAAAACTGTGCTGATTTTACATTGTCAGAATGCCACCTCAATAATGGTTACGGGTAACCGATAGAGTCACCATATGGAGGTAGCTTATAGAAAATAATCGGAAAATGGTTGGAAATACGTCGTCTGCAGGTCAGGGACGGACTGCAGGTGAGGGCTTTCCCGCGTTAGCGGTTTAGTTCAACTGCTCAGTATGAGGCGTGATTGAAATTCTCTTTAGAATGGGCAATTAGCATGATTTTCAGGCCTTACTCCTTGGACTGTCCAGATTGCATGGAATGCACAAAGACCATGTGGCTCCGTTCTGGACGACCACTTTTTACCCTGTAATATTCATCCCTGATCTTCTAAACAAAGCATATCCATTCCTTAATTGACACCTTCCAGGACCGTTCTGGATCGGGAATGATTTAGAATGGGGATATATTGGAGCTTGAGCCAGCAGACAATGATACAGGACCTGGAAAAATCAAAGCCCGAACCGGCTGTCGCCGTAATAAACATCATTGGAGGCAAGGGACGGCGAAATTTGTTCACTCCTTGATAATCCCTGATTTTCCCTCCATTACTTACTATAATTGCAATACTTTTAGCGATATCAAGAGAACTCCCGCCTCCTATAGCCAAGATAACATCCACCCCGTTTTCACGATAGATCTCAGCTCCGCGCTCCACCTGAAAGTCCATGGAATTTGAGGAGATACAGGGATAATAGACCCAATCTATGCCCTCTTTTCTCAAAATGTCCATGAGGAGCTCTACCCAGCCTGCCGCCTCAATGTCTGAATCACTCACCAAAAATACCTTTTTGGCCCCTAACCTCAGGGCGCAAAAACCTGCTTGATTTAAGCTGCCTCGGTCGAAAAACATTTCCGGAATGGCAAATTGTGTTCTGTCCATTTAAGTCCCTGATCTTATTTAGTTTATACTCCTGTTTTAAAATCTGCTGCTTGCCAATGTTAGCAAATTGCGTGCCTAAATTTGTTTCAACGTATTGTCAACGGCTTACGACGATCAGATGATTTTACAATGGGTCAATACGCTACGCACAACCGTTGAGTAACGATTGTTATACCGTTTGTGGCGACCTCTGCAGCAGGTGCCGAGTGCTTTTGTTCTTGTTCGGTTTTTAAGAACTTCACAGACTCCTCAATCTGTTTGAAGGTTCCTTCCGCCTTAGATTTAGGCTGTCTTCCGATGGTAGGCATGTCGGCAAGTTACTTGCCGGCACACTGATTTCATCCGCTCAAGCATCAGGTTATACCTTAAAATTTTACGCAAATTCACTCGTGGGTCATTGCGACACGTTTTGTTATAGGGGTGGGACGAATTTTATGCACAAAATGACTCAACCGAAGCGGACAGTTACCTTTCAACAATTATCATCGTATAGTTGTCTAAATTTTAGGATTAGGTTAGGTTTCGATGTATTCGTTGAATTTGATTGATTGGCGTGGTTCCATCGGATAGTGTGCTTGCTGTCCCGACAACTGGGATGCAAAAATATGTTTTGTATTCAGATAGTTCTGAATAATAATAATTGCGATTACCCACTCGCAACTAGGTATATTATTTCTGTTGCAAGGAAGTGGAAATAAACTATCACAAGGAGACCTA
>Ga0214472_10005508_pt1 | contig 13310 bp, 14 predicted proteins | sample RVTome_6_FD_207662 | JGI IMG/M metagenome (GOLD analysis project Ga0214472, IMG submission 207662) | Soil microbial communities from uranium-contaminated site in the Upper Colorado River Basin, Wyoming, United States - RVT140D175 | ecosystem: Environmental > Terrestrial > Soil > Contaminated >... | reverse complement strand
GACGTTCTCGCCTACGACCTGCCAGTTCTTCACTTCCGAGGTCAGGTTGGGGTTGTGCCAGATCCGGCCTTCGGACGCCATGCGCGCCGAGTGCCGGCGGGCGACGTCCACCAGATCGCCGTAGACGATCAGCGCTTTGCGGCCGTTCGCCGCACGAATCGAGTTGTGTCGCGAGACGAAGTCGTTCTCGTAGGACGACAGCGCCGAAGCCGGCGCGGCGGAGATGAGGAGCACTCCGGCCGTCATCACGACGGCGATAAGCACAGAAATGGATCGCTTCATGTCTCTCGAGCCCCCTGTCGGATAGCTCGAGCACTGCGGCCCGTCCACTGCAGGTTTCCCCCCTGCGCCTTTGGACGGGCGACCGGTGAAGCGATCGCACCGTTCCTTTCGGCAACCCGGCTGACCTTCGAATCGATGGCGACTCGTGTCGGTCCCGTGGCTTTGCGTCCTCGCCTTCCGGCGAGTTTGCCCTTGTCGTGGATTGCGGCCCGTGCTCGGTTGTCAATGTTTCATTGTGAGTATCGGGCAGATCCGTTGTGCGCTTGAGGCGATTTCCCCACACCAAAATGGGCGGGACGGGTCAAAGACCGCCTAGACTTTTCGAACCATATGGACTCTCGAATCATTCGCCTCGACAAGCGCGACGCGCCGGTCGTCCTGGACGCCGATGTGGTCGTGTGCGGGGGCGGGTCGGCCGGCCTCGCCGCGGCGATCGCGGCGGCGCGCACCGGCGCGCGCACCGCATTGATCGAACGCTACGGATTCTTCGGCGGCAACGCGGTGTCGGCCTACGTGGGGACGATCTGCGGCTTGTACGTGCGCGACGGCGACGAGCAGCGCGCCTTGTACAGCGGCTTTGCCGGCGAGTGGGCGGAACGCCTGAAATCAGCGGGTTCCGCGTTCGGGCCGATCCCATACAAGGAGACCGCGGTCCTTCTTTACGTGCCGTGGGCGTACAAGCGACTCGCCGATGCGATGATCCGCGCCGAGCCGAACATCACGCCGATATTGCACGCGACCGTCACCGACGTCGTGCGTTCCGGCCGACTGATCGAAGCGCTCATCGTGGGCTCGAAGCGGGGGCCGCTCGCTATTACCGGATCGGTTTTCGTGGACGCGTCCGGCGACGCCGACCTTGCCTTCCACGCGGGGTGCGCGACGGAGTCGGGCGGGGCGGGCCAACGCCAGTTTCCGTCGATGCAGTTCCTGATGGAGAACGTGGATCTGCCGGCCGCCTATGCCGCCGGCCTGGACAAATTGAACGAACTGCTTTCGACCGAAGGGCAGAAACCGGAGTGGAATCTGTCGCGGACCGGTGGCGCGGTCCTGCCGACCTTCCGGCACGGCGAGGTGATCGGGGCGATGACCAGGATCGCCGTGGACGGCCGTTCGCCGGATATGACCGATGTGTTCGAGGCGACGACGGCCGAGATGGCCGGTCGCGACGAGGCCGAGAAGGCGGCCGCGTTCCTGATCGCGCACATGCCGGGGTTCAAGGACGCGTTCCTTGCCGACACGCCCACGCAATTGGGCGTACGAGAGACGCGCCGCGGCGTCGGAGAGTACGTGCTCACCGGTGAGGACGTGCTTTCTGCCGCTCGATTCGACGACTGGGTTGCGGCCGGGGCGTGGCCGCAGGAGTTCCACGTCGACGGCAAGGGCACCGAGTACGTCTGGCTGGAGCCGGGAGCCTTCTATCAGGTCCCCTACCGATCGTTGCTCGCCCGAGACGCGGACAACCTTCTGCTCGCCGGCCGGTGCATCAGTGCCAGCCACGAAGCGCTCGCATCCTCGCGCGTGATCGCTCCGAGCATGGCCCAAGGCGAAGCCGCCGGTCGCGCCGCCGCGCTCGCCGCCGCCGGACGGATCTCGCTTCGCGACGTCGATCCGGCCGACGTCCGTTCCGCGTGAGGAATCGCCCGGGTACGGGGATCGGATTAGGATTCCGGCCCATATGAACGCGTCCGACTTCGTTCGAGCGACGGCGCGGCGGCTGCCGGACAAGCCGGCGCTGCTGTTCCAAGACCTTTCGATCACCTATGCGGAGCTCGACGCGGAGATCGATGCGGTCGCGGCCGGGCTGGCATCGCTCGGCGTGCGGCCGGGGGATCGCGTCGCTGTGCTCGTCCACAACGTGCCGCCGTTCGTTTCCGCCTATTACGGCGCGATGCGGGCCGGCGCCGTGATGGTTCCGATCAACGTCATGTTCACCGGCGAGGAGATCGCCCACATCCTGACCGATTCGGCCGCGCGGGTCGTGATCGCGGCCGAGCCGTTCGCGCCGCTGGTGGACGGCGTGAGGCACACCGCGCAGATGCTCGAGCACCTCGTCGTGACCGGGCCGCTCGCGCCGATGGGCGCGATGAACTGGGAGCAGTTCACAACCCGCTCCGCTACGCCTCCGAAGGTCGAAACCAAGCACGGCGATCTCGCGGTGCTCGGCTATACGAGCGGCACGACCGGCAAGCCGAAGGGCGCAATGCTCACGCACGGCAATCTGCTCGCGAACCTCGATCAGATGAGCGACGTGCCGATGCTCACCGAAGCCGAATCCGACGTCGTGTTGCTGGTTCTTCCCCTGTTCCACATCTACGCGCTGAACGTGATCCTTGGGTTGACGCTGAAGGCCGGCGCGACCGCGGTACTGATCGAACGGTTCGACGCGATCGGATCGTTGGATGCAATCGAGAAGAACAAGGTGACGATTTTGTTCGGCGCGCCGCCGATGTTCATCGCGTGGGTCAACACGCCGGGGATCGAGCGCGCCGACCTGTCGAGCGTGCGCGTGGCCGTGAGCGGCGCCGCTGCGCTTCCCGCCCAGGTGTTCGAAGACTTCAAGCGAAAGACGGGGGTGACGATCTGGGAGGGCTACGGGCTGACCGAGACCGCACCCGGCGTCACGTCCAACGCGATGGGCGACGTGGCCAAAGCCGGTTCGATCGGCATGCCGCTGCCGGGCGTGGAGGTCCGGATCATCGACGAGGACGGCGACGATGTCGAAGAGGGCGACCCGGGCGAGATCGCGGTGCGCGGCCCGAACGTGTTCGGTGGGTACTGGAAACAGCCCGAAGAGTCGAAGGCCGTGTTCACCCACGACGGTTGGTTCCGCACCGGCGACGTCGGCTACGCCGATGCCGACGGCTCTATCTTCCTGATCGATCGCAAGAAGGATCTGGTCATTGTTTCGGGATTCAACGTCTACCCGCGGGAAGTCGAAAACGTGCTCTACCGTCATCCGAAAGTCGCCGAATGCGCCGCGATCGGGATTCCGCATCCCTACACCGGCGAGGCGGTCAAGGCCTTGGTCGTGCTGAAAGAGGGAGAGCTGGCCAGCGAAGAGGAACTGCTGGACTTCTGCCGCCGTTCGCTTGCGCGATTCAAGCTGCCGGGCGCGATCGAGTTCGTCAAGGAGCTGCCGCATCTGCCGACCGGCAAGGTCGCCAAGCGCACGTTGCGCGCCCGCGAGAGCTAGATGCCCGCGAGAGCTCGATGATCGTCTTTCCCCTTGTCGCCGCTGCGATCTCGGCTCTGTTGTCGTTCGCGTTGTTTCGCCAGTTCAAGGGGCGGCGACGCCTTCCGCAGCTTGCATGGGGGATCGCGCTGGCGCAGTACGCGATTGCCTCGGTTGCGGTCGCGGCGGGGATCGGCGCCGGTTGGGATCCAACGTTGTTCCGCCTCTATTGGGTGTTCGGCGCGCTGCTGAACGTGCCCTGGCTCGCGCTCGGGTCGATCTCGTTGCTGGGCAAGCGGGTCGTGTCCATCGCGGCGCTCGCTCTGGTGCTGACCGGCACCGTCTGGGGTTTCGCCGCGGTGTGGACGTCGGATCTGCAGCGGCCGGCATTGGAGACGCAGCAGATCCCGAAGGGAAGCGACGTGTGGTGTCCGAAGCAGGATCCCATTCGGACGATCCTGCCGCCCCCGTGTGCGCCGGCGCGCGGGCTGGCGCGGACGTACTCGCTGCCGTCGTTCGCGATCGTGGTGGGTATCGCGGCGATCTCGGGCCGGAAGCGCGACGGGGTCCGGCCGCCGCGCGACCGGGTGCGCGGCAACTGGATCATCGCGGCCGGCGTGACGCTCAACGCATTGGCCGGCTTCGCGCTGATCGGCAAGGGGCGGGGGGGCCCGTTCTCGGTCGTGCTGGCGCTGAGCGTTACGATCATGTTCGTGGGCTTCGTGCTCGCTTCGCGGACACCGAAACACGTGGTCCTGTACACCACGCCGGACTGTCACCTGTGCGAAGAGCCGCGACGCATCCTTCAGGCGATGAAGGTCCCGTTCCAGGAATTGGATGCCACCGGAGATGCCGGCCGCTTCATCCGGACGCCCATCCTCGAGGTCGAAGGGATCGAGCGCGCCGAGGGACCGATGGACGCCGCCGTCGTTCGCCGGGCGCTCCGCGCACGAGCATAAACGGGTCAAAAACAAAGCAAGCTTCTAGGTTTCCGCAGGTCAGGGGCTACGCGAACATCCCGATAGTTTGAGAATGTGCTCACAAGCGTTTAGACTCGTGGTGTTCCCGAGAGGTCGTTCACGTATGAGAGAACGCTCGATCCCCGAAGCGACCGTCGCCCGACTGCCCCTGTATCTGCGCAGCCTGGTGGACATGCACGAGCGCGGCTTGGCGACCATCTCCAGCGAAGGCCTCGCCGAGGCGGCCGGGGTGAATTCCGCCAAGGTCCGCAAGGATCTGTCCTATCTCGGTTCCTACGGGACCCGCGGCGTCGGCTACGACGTCGAGTACCTGATCTACCAGATCTCCCGCGAGCTCGGCCTGACGCAAGATTGGAATTGTGCGATCGTCGGGGTCGGAAACCTCGGCCGCGCGCTGGCGAACTATCGCGGGTTCTCCGCGCGCGGCTTTCGCATCGTCGCGCTGATCGACGCCGACGAGCGCAAGGTCGGCGAGAAGATCGGAGACCTCGCGATCGAGCATTTCGAAGACCTCGAGCGCATCGCCAAGGATCGCGAAGTGTCGATCGGCATTGTCGCCACGCCGGCAGCGGCCGCGCAGGATGCCGCGGATCGTCTTGTGTCGGCCGGCGTGAAGAGCATCTTGAACTTCGCGCCGGCCGTCATCCAAGTCCCCGACGACGTGTCGCTGCGCAAGGTAGATCTATCCATCGAGCTGCAGATCCTGTCGTTCTACGAACAACGCAAGTCCGCGCTGGAAAGCGTTGGGGCCCCGCGAAGGCTCACCGGCTCCGCCGCCAAGTCGACGCGCCCGTAGACGGACGCGATATCCACAGCCGGTCGCGAGAAATATTCGAATTTCCCCCGGGAAAACAGCACGCGAAGGCCGGCGGAGTGGGAGAATCGACTCGGTCGCGATGCGAACGGCATCGCGAACAACGAGACCGAGGGGAGCAATCGTGCCGCGAAGCGTGTTGAGAATCGGGACACGATCCAGCGCGGTGGCGCTGGCGCAAGCCGAGTCGGTGCGTCGCGCCGTTCAGCAGATCATCACGCGCCGCAACTTCGAGCTAGTGCCGGTGACCAGCGACGACGACGAAGCTGGTCTCCCCGGCGGGCGCGGGCAGGTGATCGCCGAGATCCGGCGCGGCATCGCCGATAACAAGATCGACCTGGCCGTTCACAATGCCTGCGACCTTCCCGTCCAGGGACCGTCCCAGGTGGTGCTGGCCGGCATCACCGAACGGATCGATCCGCGCGAGGCGTTGGTGACGCGCCGCGGTTCCGGCCTCGGCACGCTGAGGCCGGGCACCCGGGTGGGGGTGACGTCGGCGCTGCGCGCGGCCCAGGTGCTTGCGATGCGACGAGGCCTGACGCCGGTGCGGATCGGGGGAACGCTCGACATCCGCTTGCGCGCCCTGACGGCGGGCGAGGTCGAGGCGCTCGTCCTCCCGATCGCGGGCTTGAAGCGGCTCGGCCGGGAAAGTCGCGCGGTGGAGATCCTCCCGATCGACATGGTGATGCCGTTCTCGGGGCAAGGGTTTCTTGCGATGGAGTGCCGGATCAATGACAAGGACATGCGCGCCGCGCTCGCGCAGGTCCAACATGATCTGTCGCGCCGCGCCTTCGACGCGGAACGCACGTTCTTCTTGGAGATGGGCGGCGACCACGAAGCGCCGATCGGCACGCTCGCCAAACTCGACGGGCCGATGGTCAAGCTGCGCGGCGTCGTGTGCTCGCCCGACGGTTCCACGATCATCCGCGACGTGGAGATCGGCGACGACCCGGCCAAGGTGGGCCGGTCGCTCGCGGACCGGATGATGCAGGCCGGCGCGGCCGAAGTGCTGGCCATGGCTCCGATCGCCGTCTGAAGGGCTAAGCGATTAGCCGGTTGCCACCGGTTCGCGCGGCGATGTGCCTGCCGCTAGTTCCGCTTCGCGGCGCTTCTGCTTGTTCTCGAACCGCGCCAGCCACCACAAGTGCACCACGAACAGGATCACCGAGATGATCATCCACTGGGCCGAAGCCATGAAGACCTGGCCCTTGTTGCGATACGCGAACACGCGGATCGCCGGATGGTTCGCCGTTGCAGGGATGTCGATGCCGGCGAGCAGACGGTCGGACGGATCCCCGACGTCGTCCGTTTCGAGCACCTCCTGCGTACCCGAGTCGATGGTTCTCACGTCGCCGTTGGGGTGGAAGGCGACGCGCGCGACCGGCAGAGCGGCCTGATCCGGGGTCGGCTCGCGGCCCTCCAAGCGGAATTGGTAATCGCTCGGGTTGGCGGAACCGGTCTCTTGTTGCTGGAAATAGCCGGCCAGGGCGGGAAGCAGAACGGACTTGAGGCCGTCGAGTTCGCCCTCGACATTGATCTGACCCGGATACTGCTCGTTCGCGTTCGGCACCCGCCACTCGCCGCTGCCGAAGGAGCCGGCGTCGGGTGCTTGGACGCTGCGGTCGGCCGGGAACGCGGCGATCTCCTCATCGAACTCGAGCCCTTGCTCGCTGTCGGCCAGGAACACCACCCAATGAGGTTCTGTTCCCCGCGGACCGGTCCCGGGAATCGTGCCCGGGATGCCGAACAGCCAGACGGCGGACAAGATGATCGAGAAGATCATCAACGAGACCATCGTCACCAGGTACGCCTGGAGCCAGCCGTAGATCGAGACCAACAGGATGTAGATGGTGCCGATGAAGATGAAGATGCCGACGAGCACAAGGGCGACGGCGGCAGCGCCGAACCATTGCCCTTCGAGCGCGAACGGAGCGAACTGAAGCAACGATTCCACGGAGGTCACCTCGCCGTCTGAAGGCTCTGGAGGAACGCGACGAGCGCGTCGATCGCCGAATCGCCTAGGAACGCCCACGTCGGCATCGACGGCCGGTTGTAGTTGATGCGGCCGTTATGAATGGTCGCGCGGACCTCGTCCGCTCCGAGCTGCGCGAACGCCTCCCGCAGATCAGGTCCCACGCCGCCTCGAATGATCTGGCCGGTCTTGGGATCGGTGTGCTGCCAGACGACCTCGCCGGTTGCGGGATCTTTGTGCATGTGGCAGACCGCGCAGTTCGCGTCGAACAGTTGCCCGCCGGCCTCCGCGGTGGCTTTGACATCACCGGCTCCCGGGATCGGCTCTTGGATCGAGTAGATGAAGTTCACGACGTCGTCGATCTGCTGCGCGTTGAGCGGACCGCCGAACGACTGGCCCCAGGTCGGCATCCGGGTGCCCGGACGGCCGCGCTCGATCGCGTCGTACATGATCAAGCGAATCTCCTCGTCGTTGCGGCCGGCCGCCTTGTACCGCGAAACCAGGTATTTCAGCGGCGGCTCGGCGTAGGTGAAGATCTCCTTGAAGGGTTGGACCCCTCCTCCGCCATCGGTGCCGTGGCAGCTCGCGCAGTTGGCCGAGAAATGCGCGCCACGTGCGTCCGGTGGGGCGCTCTCCGCGTAGATGATCTCGCCGCGGTGGGTCGACTCAATCAGGAACTGGTCCACTTTCAGGTCGATGCGCGTCGGCTCGCGCAGCCACAGGCCGGGAAGCCAAACTGAAAGGAACAACAGGAAGATCGAACCGATTGCCAGAAAGCGTGGCAGGGTCTTCGACTCGAGCTCGTCGTCGGACGGGCCCGGCCGGATCGCCCAGGGGATCTCGGACGTGCGACGCCGGCTCGACATCGCTGAGGCGATCAGGAAGATCGCGATCAGCGCGAGCGCCGACGCGACCAGAATCCCCGCAACGAGTCGCGTGTCCTTCGCAGCGAACATGACGATCTTCACCAGTCCCCCTAAGCCCCGATTCGCCCTAGACGCAGAACGCGCCTTCCGGTTCCTGGCCGGATGTGTTCGTTCCTCGTGGCGGTCCGGTCTTGATGTTGCCGGTATCGACGGTCACGAGCCCGCCGTCGACGGACATGACCATGCGGTCCAGGCCGCGCGGCGCCGGTCCCAGCTTGTACTCCCCGGCCCGATTGTATTTCGAGCCGTGACAGGGGCACTCGAACCACTGCGACGTGACGCAGAACGGCACGCGACAACCCAGATGCACACACCGTTGATAGAGGGCCATTAGTCCGCCCGCGGCGACACCCTCTTGCGCATAGAGGTTCTTCGCTTCGCTGGATTGCGGGTAGGCCACCAAATAGAAGCGACCGTTTGAGTTGAAATACGGCTGATTGGTCTCTTGAATCTGCCTGAGAATTTCTTCGGCCGTCTCCGGAAGCGTGATCTTGGCGCCGAACCCGCCTTTGAGGTTGGGCCATAGGAATCCGATTGAAAGCGTTCCGAACGCAGTCATCGATGTGCCGAATCCGATGAACATCGTGCGACCGAAGAAGGAGCGGCGCGACAATTGCTTGGGCGCGCCGATCAACGGGCGCTGCGACGCCGGACCGTCCTTGCGGGCCCGCATGATCGAGAACACGTTCGCCGCGATCATCCCGGTGCCGGCCAGGCCGACCAAGACGGCAATGCCGATGAGAATGAGGTTTGTCGTTGAGAGCTTCGCAATCATCATGGTTATCACAGGTCCACGAAGAGGCCCGTCTGCCAGGGCCAGATCCAGTTGAAGCCTTTCCCGCGGAAGTAGACGCCGAGCATGACCAGCACCGACCACATCATCACGAAGATCGTGAAGAGCAGGATCGCGAGCTTGCGACGTTCGGGCTTCATCGACGGGTTCTTGTCCACGTAGGGGACCGCCATCAGGCCGAACAGTCCCAGGCCCGGCAGCGTCACGCCGGCGACCATCGGATGGAAGTACCGAAGCAGCTCCTGAAGGCCCAAGAAATACCACGGCGCCTTCGACGGGTTCGGAGTCAGGAAGGGGTTCGCCAACTCGCGCGAGGGCGCGTTCACGAACGATGAGAACAGGATCAGCCCGGCCATGACGATGACCAGCGACAAGAACTCTTCGGCCAGCAGGTGCGGCCAGACGTTGATCTTGTCCTCTTGACGTTTCTCGACGCGCTGGATGCCGTCGGGGGGAACGAACGCGAGCAGGCGGTGCGTCTCGCCGGCCCCGGTGCCGCGGCCGCCGCCGCCGTTGGGCTTCGTTCCGGTTGCGGCCGCCACGCGCGCGGCGCGCTCTTCCGGGGTTAGGCGCGGAACCGTGGTGGTCGCGGGCGCGGTCGACGCCGCAGCAGCGGCCGGAGCAGTCGTTGCCGCGGCCGCGGGCGCGGGTGCCGCTTCGCCCTCGCCGGCTGGGGCCGCCGGAGCCGGCGCCGGCGCCGCGGCGGCCGGACCGCGGGTCTTGCGAACCCACGCCGATTTCGCGAGCGCTCGAGCGACGCGTTCGGGCTTTCCCTCCGCGATCGCCTTATCGAATGTTTCTTGATCGATGCCGACTTCTTCGGCCATCCGAATCTCCTAGGAGGGTGCTGAAAAAGACCGACCCGTGCTCGGTCGGACTTCAATCAGCCCAGGTTGGCGAGTTGACGTCGGGAGGGCTTGCAAGCAGACACTCACTTTTTCAGCACCCTCCTAGAGCGGTCCCGAGATGCCGCCGTCCTTGCGGATGCGCCAAAAATGAACGGCCATCAGCAGAACGGCGACGAACGGCAACGCCAGAACGTGGAGCACGTACCAGCGGATGAGCGTCGGCGGCCCGACTTCCAGGCCCCCGACCAACACGAACTTCACCTGTCTGCCGAACACGGGGGTGTAGCCCATCATGTTCGTTCCGACGGTCACGGCCCAGAACGCGAGCTGGTCCCACGGCAACAGATAGCCGGTGAACGACAGCAGCAGCGTGATCTGCAGCAGGTTCACGCCGATGACCCAGTTGAACTCGCGCGGGGGCTTGTACGCGCCGTGGTAGAAGACGCGCGCCATATGCAGGAACACCGTCAGAACCATCAAATGAGCGGCCCAGCGGTGAAGGTTTCTCGTGAGCTGACCGAAGGTGACGGCCGCCGACAGGTCCGCCATGTCGATGTAGGCGAGCTGCGCGGTGATCTCGGCCGCCGGCCGGTAGAAGAACATCAGGTAGATGCCGGTGATCGTCAGCAGCACGAACAGGAAGAACGACAGGCCGCCCAGGCAGAAGGTGTAGGTCAGCTTCAAGCCGTGCCGCTTTAGCTTGACCGGGTGAAGGTGGTACAGGATGTTGTTCATCATCGCGAGCGCGCGGTCTCGCGACGTCCCTTTGTATCCCTTTCGCAGCCACGACCCCGGCCGGAAGATGGACTTCCAGACCTGCGAGTCCTGAACCTTCTCTTTCAGAAGGTCCATCTGCTCTTGCAAAATCGGTTTTTCTGCCACGGCCCCCCGCCTTCAACTGCCTTGCTTAGCGGCCCTTCTTTGCTCCGGGTGTCGTTACGTAGAACAGCGCGTCGGACGGGCAACGGTCCACGCAGATGCCGCAGCGCGTGCACTCGTTGTCATCGATCACGAAGATTGCGGATGACGATGCCGTCGCTCCTTGGAGCGCCGGTGTTTCGGCGTTGGCGACGATGTCGGGGGAGAGCATGTAGATGCAATCCCACGGGCATACGTCTTCGCACGCCCGGCACAGAATGCACAGGTCCGCGTCCAGACCGATGTGACGCTTCGGCTTGACGCGCTCGGCGAGCCAGTTCGGATCGACGACCTTCAGATCGTAGTCGTCGTAGATCTGAGGCTTGTTGGAGGTTGCACTCACTTATAGCCTCCGGTCGCTTCCGGCTTGGACTCGCCTGTTCCCAGATGCTTCGGAAACTTCCTTTGATAGAGCCAGAAGGCCACCACGAACCCGCCGAGCGCGACCGCGTTCTGGATCACGACGACGGTGTCCTTGATCGTCTGCTTCAAGCAGGAGAGGTCGAGATTGATGCAACCCTGGCCACCCCACTGGAGCTTTCCTTCCGCGTAGTAGAGCCACCAGGACGGGATGACCGCAAGGACGCGCCAGGCGACGATCGACAGCGCGAAGGCGGCGAGGGTCGCCCGGACCCACTCGTTGGAAGACTTGTAGGCGGCGAAGAACAGAGCCCCGCATAGCGCGAAGTAGACGCCTTCCACGAGGAGCCACCAGGGACTGATCACGGATTCGTTGTCCTCCTCATCGACCGGGCGCTCCGCGCGCCGGTTGCCCGACAGCCGCGGATTATACGTGCCCATTCCTGTGGACCAAAGTTGCCGGTGCATGGTGCGTTCTCGCAGCGCAACGCCGAGAAAATCCACTTGTGACAACCTTCACAAGCGCACTCCAAAAAATGAACGTCCGACGTTTTGATTATCCCGCCGCACGGCGGGTGCGTGCAACCAAGGTGCGGGAAAACGAACGCGCTACCGGACGCCGAGATGCTCGGCGGCAAGCTCGCGCAGTTGCGTTTCGTCGAGCGGGCCGAAACTTCGGTGGGCGACGATGCCGCTCGCGTCGACGAAGATCGTCGCGGGAAGGATCGGGCGGACCGAGAAGTGGGCGAACAGCAATCCCTCCGGATCGAACGCGAGATCGTAGGTCGCCCCCCGATCGAGTGCGAACGAGCGCGCGGCCCCCTCGATTTCGCCTTCGACGCCGAGCAGATCGAACCCGATCACCGCCAGGCGGTCTTTGAAGTCTGCGTGGAAGCGGGCGAAGTCGGGCATTTCCTTGATGCAGAACGTGCACCATGACGCCCAGAAGTTCAGGACGGCCGGCTCGCCTCGCAGGCTTGTGAGATCGAGAACGGTGCCGTCGAACTTCCGGAACGCGCAATCGGGCAGATGCTCGCCGACGGAGATCAGCCCGTCGGGCCGGCAGGCGGCAAGGGCCGGCGTCGTGGATCCCCCGGTTGGCGCCGGCGCCGGGGCCTGGGACGTGCACCCGGACGCCCACACGCTAAGCAAGGCGAGCACAGCAACCGATCGACGCATGCACCTATTGTGGATGACGGCGCCGCGGTGCGCGCGGCGCGGCTGATTTCCGCCGTTGCTACACTCGCCGCGAGGCACACACAGATGGATTCCGTCCGGTTCCGACCCCGCTTTGGGCTGCTTCGGCTGCTTGGGTTGCTGGCGGCTGTGGTCCTGGCGTCGTCGGGATGCACCAACAAGGCCCTTGGGATCGAGACCGAAGGCCGCAACATCAATCCCGCCCGCGACGGCAACGTGATTCGCTACCACCCGGATGGTCGCAAGCTCGAGCCGAAGTTCGCCGGCGAGTACGTCACCGGCGGGTCGCTCGACCCGGGCGAGCATCTGGGATCGGTGACCGTGGTGAACTTCTGGGCTTCGTGGTGCACGCCGTGCATCGCAGAGCAACCCGTGCTCGAACGCACCGGGCAGAAGTACGAGTCGCGCGGGGTGCGGTTCATCGGGATCAACATCCGCGACACGCTTGCGAACGCGAAGGCCTTCTTCGCGAACTTCGACTTCGAGGTCACCTATCCCTCGATCTTCGATCGCGATCAGCGGCTGGCGCACGCGTTTCGGGTGACGGCGCCTCCGTCCACATTCGTGCTCGACCGCGAGGGCCGCGTCGCCGCGCGCGTCGTCGGCGGAGTGACCGAAGCCGGAGAGCTCGATGTGCTGATCGACGAGGTGCTCGCGGAATGAACGTCATCGCCTTCGCGCCGCTGGCCGCGATCGACGATGCGGTTGCCGGCGCGGCCGGGATTCCGCTGGCTTTCCTGATCGGAATGATCTCCTTCTTTTCGCCCTGCATCCTGCCGCTCGTTCCCGGCTACCTGTCCTTCATGTCGGGCGTTTCGGGAGAGGATCTTGCATCGGGGGTGCAAAAGCGCCGCGTCCTGGCCGCGACGCTGTTGTTCGTGCTGGGCTTCGCGCTCATCTTCACCGCGCTGGGCGCGACGGCCAGCGCCTTCGGCGGGCTCCTGCTGGATCATTTCGTCGGGCTGCAGCGCGTCGCGGGCGCGATCGTGATCGTGATGGGCTTGGCGTTCATGACCACGCTGTTCGTAAAGCCGCTGCAGGGACTCGC
>Ga0214472_10005507_pt1 | contig 13311 bp, 9 predicted proteins | sample RVTome_6_FD_207662 | JGI IMG/M metagenome (GOLD analysis project Ga0214472, IMG submission 207662) | Soil microbial communities from uranium-contaminated site in the Upper Colorado River Basin, Wyoming, United States - RVT140D175 | ecosystem: Environmental > Terrestrial > Soil > Contaminated >... | reverse complement strand
AGTGGGTGTTCCAACGCGCCTTGAGTTCGCTGAGCGACGACGACTCGACGGGAACGGAGGCCTGTGTCTCCCGTCGGATTCTGCACTCGTCCGCCAGCTCATCTCAATCCCGACGATATACCGTCGCTGTCGGTGTTTCGCTGACCATCTTCAGCAGAGCTGCGACCGCTTTCTCGGCCCCCGTTGCAACCTCGCTGATACGACCCGCGAGCATGTAGCACGGAGTCGTGATCATGCGGTTGGCTTCATCGATCACGATGTCGGCGACGGTTGCAGCGACATGCTTTGCCCCCATCGACTCGAGTACGGACGCGGTAGCAGTGTCATTCCCGATGGTGATCTCAGGATGAAAGTCGCTACCAAAGACCCTCGCAAGGACTGCCGGCGCGATGCAGAGCGCCGCGATGGGCTTTCCGGATGCGTGGATGTCCTGAAGCAGCTTCTCGACATCCTCGTCCACCGTGCAGGCAGCACCTTCTGTGGCGAACGTGCACAGATTCTTTGCGGCGCCGAAGCCCCCGGGTAGGATGACTGCATCGAATTGGTCGGCCTTGACGCTGGCCACGTCGACAATCTCACCGCGCGCGATGCGCGCCGATTCGACCAGTACGTTTCGGGTCTCGTCCATTTCGGCGCCGGTCCTGTGATCGATGACATGCATCTGTGGCTTGTCGGGCGCCATGAGGGTCACTTCGGCTCCCGCCCTGTCGAGGGCAAGCATGGTCAAGACAGCTTCATGGATCTCGCTTCCGTCGAACACTCCGTTTCCACAGAGGACGACGCCAATTTTCGTGGGCATGGTGAACTCCCCTTCTTGAAGATGACCGCCTGGGAATTGTACCCCCGATTCCCGCTCCGTGTCAGCGCACCTCCAACGCAACCTTCCAGTTCACATACAGAGAAATCGGCGCGATGTGCGGAGCCTGTTCCAGAACGAGAAAGCGGTCGTTCAGCAGATCGACGTCGTAGGTGGCGAATGCCCCGGTGACCAGATTCGCTTGGAATAGTTTCTCCGGCTCACCGGCGGAGAAGGAGCTGCCCGCCGGGTCCACGCTCACGGCCATCAGCGCGCCCTCGACGTTCACATAGAAGAGTTCACGTCCACCGCGACCCCAGCGCGCGAAATGGCCCCCTTCGCGCGACACCTGCCACTTACCGCTGCCCTCGGGATAGTGGATTACATAGACCTCCTCGCGGCCACTTTCATCGGAGCTGAAGAGCACCCATCGTCCATCGGGGGAGAATTGTCCTGGCCATTCGTCAAACGGTGTCTCGAACAGCGCACGCGGTTCGGAGGCCCCGGACAGCGACAGAACCCACAGATCTTCGTTGCTGCTGCCGTCCTCGAGGCCGAACAGGAGAAACTCTCCATCGGGAGAGATGTCGTACGACCAGGCATCGTGATCGGGCAACTCGAACAGTACCTCCTCGTCCCCGCTTCCGTCCGTCAATTTGGAATACAGATTTGTTGCGCCGTCGTATTGGACGCTGAAGACGAGAAAGCTACCGTCGGGCGACCAGACAGGATCGGAGCGTTGCTTGGCAACATTGTCTGGTGTGAAGGTGAATCGTTGTCGTGTCCCGCGTGCAACATCGACCAGCCAGAGATCAGATTTTCCGTCGACTTCGTCGACCCTCACTGCGATCGTCTTGCCGTCCGGGGAAAGTACGATCTCATTATACGAACCCGACTCTCCGATTTCTCCATTCGGATTCCCGTCGCGACCCAACCAGAGAACTCGCCGGTCGGCGCCGCCGCCAGTTTGATAGGCGAGCATGTCTTTCCCGCCGGCGGAAAATACACCGATCCCGTAGTTGCTATCCCGAACGATGTCTTCCGCGAGGGGCGTCGGCTCGCCTGTAAGCTTGTATGAGGCAATATCGAATGGCTGCGCAACGAGTGTTCGACCCTGCAGAAACAGGAGTTGTCCGTTCGCGAATTCCACACCGCCGCTCGTCGGACCGACATCGACGGGGTCTTCGCTGCCGCTGACATTCCCGACGACTATGTGCCACAGCCCACCACTACGATCCTCGAGATAGAGAAAATGTTTGCCGTCTGGAAGCGGGCGCGGTTCGCGATGGGTGTACTTCGACGCGTCGGTGATCTGTCGGGCCTGGCCACCGCCGGCGGCGACGGCGAAGAGTGCCGAGCCGGGGGTTGGGGCGAAGACGATGGTACCGCCGGGTAACCACACCGCCCCGCGGCCGTCCGGCGCTGGCGCGATCGTCAACGGAGCGCCGCCGCTGACGGAAACTCGGCGCAAATTTCCGTCAGAAAAGAAGCCCAGGGAGCGACCGTCGGGTGACCAGAAGGGGCGGTGGCCTCCGTCGGCCCCCTGTACGGGGTGTCCCTCTCGTTCAGCGAAGGAGCGCACCCAGATATGCCTCCGACCCTCGCTCTGGGCCACGAAGGCCATGGATTGACCGTCTGGTGAGATGCGGATCGAGCCGCCGCGCGAACCGGTCGTGAGCAGGGAATGATTCTGCGGGAGCGCGATCGAGCCCTGGATGACAGGCGTCGAGTCCTTCGGAGAGCGCAAGAATAAGGCCGACAGCCCCAAGGCTACCGCCAGCAAGATCAGGCTCAGCATCATCCAGCCGCGGTTGGGCGCGCTGGAGGCTTGTGAGCTTGTCGTGAGCTCAACCGCATCCAGGTGGTGCAGCGTGTAGCGAGCCTCGCCGATATCGCGCAGCCGGTCCTGAATATTTGGCGTCAAGCAGCGGGCGAGCAATCTTCGTAGCGCCGGGGGAACGTCCTTGGGAAGTGCGTCGATGTCTGGAGTGCTGTGGACGATGGCTCCCAGGATGTCGGTCACGGTCTCGCCGTGGTACATCTGCGTGCCGGTGAGCATCTCGTAGAGCATCACGCCGAACGACCAGATGTCCGAACGCTTGTCGATGGCCTTGCCGCGCGCCTGTTCCGGGCTCATGTAGGCGGCCGTGCCCAGGATCATGCCGGCCCGCGTCATTGCCGCCGTGATGGTGGGAGATGTGTCCAGTTCTTGGCTTTCGGCTGTATCCCCTGCGTAGGCGCGTGCGAGACCGAAATCGAGGATCTTCACGACGCCGTCCGGGTCCACCTTGACGTTGGCCGGCTTCAGGTCGCGATGCACGATGTTCTTCTCGTGCGCAGCCTCGAGTCCGACTGCGATCTGCTGTGCCATTCGTAGCGCTTCGTCGACGGAGAGGCGGCCGCGTAGCAGGCGCTGGGCAAGATCTTCACCCTCGACCAACTCCATCGCCAGGAAGCGTACGCCATCGTCTTCTTCGTATCCGTAGATCGAGGCGATGTTGGGATGTTGCAGGCTCGCCAGAGTGCGGGCTTCCCGCTCGAAGCGTGCGGCTCGTTCCGGATCGCCGGATAACTCACGGGGGAGAATCTTGAGGGCCACGTCGCGGCCGAGCTTGGTGTCGAGAGCGCGGTAGACCTCGCCCATGCCGCCCTTGCCGAGCAGGGCGGTGATTTCGTAGTGGGCGAGGGTCTTGCCGATCAATGTGGACTCCTGAAGTCGTTGGGGAGGCCGAGCTTACGGGGAGGCCGGTCTGAGGGTCAACGAGACTCGGTTCCAAGCGGTCATATAAATTTAGTCTCTGACCGGCCGAATCGTTTGGCCTACAGGGACACAGGGTTACGCACTCAGCTTAAGACGATCAAGTCGATCAGCCACGCATCGCGCATTCAGGATCGTCCCGGCGCCGTTTTCGAATTGCCGGGCTCCAACGCGCCGAATAGGATCGGATTCACTCGAATTCAAGATCCCAGGAGCAATGGATGTCCACTCGACGCTCGTTCCTAAAGCTATCATCCCTGTCGGTGGGGGCAGCTACGCTCGGTCTCTCGAAACCGCTGCCGGCGAGAGCTGACAATTCCGATCTACCGGGCCCCATCGTCGCACTGGAATCGCTGGCGGATCAGGCTCGCCCGGTCACGGCGGAGGAGCGAGGCGCCCGCATCGAGAAGGCACGCGCACTGATGCTCGAGCAGGGGCTCGAGGGCATCCTTCTTACGGGTGGCACTTCGCTGAATTACTTCACCGGCGTCAGCTGGAGCCTGAGCGAACGGCTCTTCGCGCTGCTGCTCCCTGCGAGAGGCCGGGCATTCGTGGTCTGTCCAGCATTCGAGGCCGAACGCGCGCGCGAGCAGCTCGCCAAGGGACCGCTCGCTGAAAGTTCAGATGTCCTGACATGGGAGGAGCACGAGGATCCCTACAAAAAAGTTGCCACTGGACTGTCGAGTCTCAACATCCAGAGCGGCGTACTTGGAATCGAAGAAACGGTTCAATACCAATTCAGCGAGGGTATGGCGAAAAGTGTCCCCGGACTCGATTATCAGCGCGCGACTTCGGTGACGGCGGGCTGTCGCATGACGAAGGACGCCCACGAACTCGAGCTGATGCAGCTCGCCTCCACAGTCACGTTGAAAGCCTATGAGGCCACCTACCGCTCGCTGGAAGCGGGGATGTCGCAGGCGAAGATCCGCGAACTGATCTCCGCCGCGCATGATCGCCTGGGATTCAGCGGAGGAGCGATGGTTCTGATTGGAAGCGGCTCCGCGCTCCCCCACGGCTCGATCAAGCCGGAAACTCTGCGCGAAGGAACAATCGTTCTCATCGACGGCGGCTGTGGCGTGGAAGGTTATCGATCGGACATCAGCAGGACTTTCGTGCTGGGCAAGCCCACCCAGAAGATGACAGATGTTTTCGCCATCGAAGTCGAGGCGCAAGACGCCGCGCTGGCTGCGGCCGGGCCCGGCATTCCGTGTGAAGCCGTCGACGCCGCCGCACGCAAGGTCATCGTCGATGCGGGCTTCGGTCCTGACTACAAATACTTCAGCCATCGCGTGGGCCATGGCATCGGCATGGACGGCCACGAGTGGCCCTATCTGGTCCGTGGGAACAGGCTCCCCATGGAGCCTGGGATGACGTTCAGTGATGAGCCCGGAATCTATCTGCCTGGCGAATTCGGGGTTCGCCTGGAGGATGACATGATCATCACGGACAGCGGCGCCAAGCTGTTCACGCTGCAGAGTCGATCGCTGGAGCGTCCGTTCGGCGACTAATTCGTCATCTGTCCGAAGTTGCTCAACCCGCCAGGCGCGCGCCCAACTGGCGCAACAGACTCGCGCCATCTCCCTGCCAAGCAGATCCATGCATGCATGCCAGGACGCGCGGCGAACTCGCCGCGAGTTTCTCGGCCAGATCTACGACGCGACGGGTTTGCGCGAAGTAGTCGAACATTTCGCGCGCCTCCTCGCTGCTCTCCAGGATGTTCCCGCTGATCAGCGGTTGATGCTCGTGTCCGCCCTGCGTGAAGAGATCTCCGCAGAACAGCGTTTCGGTCGTTGTCTCGAACAGATGGCCACATTCCCAGCCGTGGGGGAAATGGGGCGTGTCGATCCAGCGAACCACGTGAGCACCGAGGGAAAGCTCTTCGCCATCTCCTAGAGCGCGCGCAGGTCGCGATGCGAAATCATCGACGCTGACCATCTTGGCGATGTTCCCACACAGGGGTTCGGCGTTGGGCGCGGCTGTCAGGAACTCGTTGAGCGACCCGCACTCATCGGCCTCGAAGTGCGAGAAACCGAGGTATCGCAGAGATTCCACCGGAATCAACGATGCGATCGCCTCCTGAACGAGAGGGAACATCTTGCGGGGCCCCGTGTGATAGAGGAGCGGAGACTCGTCGACGATCAGATACTGATTGAATGTGAATCCGCCAGGCATCACTTCCGGTGGCACAGGCGTGCTGATTCGATGGATGCCGCTCTGGATTTCGTCGACCTGAGTGCCGCTCTGCTGATTCGTAATCATGCCTGGACGCCTTCTTGGTGGGTTTTGATCTCGCCGCCTGTGAGTAGGGGGCGAATGGCCGCAGTAAGCTCCTGCCGAGCTTCGTCCACGGAGAGTTTTCCGGAGTTACGGAGGGCGCGATAAGTCAGAAAATCGAGGAATCCTCGCACCACCGATCGCTTGGCGTCGGCGGCCGACGCGACGATTTCGGTGATTCCGTCAACCAGTCCGTCATAGGCGTTCATCTCGGCATCCAGCGTGGGTGACTCCGCCCGCAGCTGTGCGCTCAACCACGCGTAGCCGAACATGGCCTCATGAATTCGACAGAGTTCGGCGACGCTCTCCTCGAGCCGCCGGCCCGGCGAATCAATCCCGGCCAGGGCTTCGATGTCTGGCATGGCCAAGGTCTCGGCGAAGGTCCGGGTGCAGTCGTGATAGAGCGACTCTTTGGTAGGGAAGTGCTTGCGCAGCGTGGGCAGAGAGCAGCCTGCCTCCTCGGCCAGTGGGCCGAACTCGGTGACGCCCTCCCAGTGGAGTTTCAGCGCGGCCTGCAGAATCCGCTGACGGGTCTCTTCGGCGGCCTGCTTTCGTCTGCTCGAATCGTAATGTCTGGTCATGGGGAGAGTCTATTGAATCAAATAGCTTATAGCAAGATTAAATAAGAAATAAAGCTAATAAAATAATGATTGTGAGTTAATCAGTTGAAATAATGGAACTTATGAGCTATTATCCCGCCGTACCGAGAGTGCGCGAAGGGCGTTCGATCGGGTTACAGTCATGCGGATCCAGCGAAGCTGTTGAAGTGGTTGAAAAGTGGGAGTTCACTCGGGACCAGCCTGTCGGTCAACGAGGCCAGGCCAGAATTGTCGCGGGGTGCGCCTCATTGCTGCGGCTGCAGCACGATCTGACCCACGAAGATCCCCAGCTGTCGCGCGTCGCCGCTGCCGACGAGGCGCAGCGGCGAGACGGCGTCGGGCAGTTCGAATCGCAAGTCCAGCGTTCCGCCGGCGCCTGCGGAGCGCGGGATGATGAATCGGATGCCCTTGAACTCGCTGTGACTCGCCGCGAGCTGCGCGATGGCAACGCCGTTCGCGCTCAGCGCGATCCACTGCGCATCGAGAACGCCTTCGAGCACGAAGGGATGGAAGATCATCGTCATCTGAACGTCGGCTTCGGGCGGGTCGACATCGAGATGCAGCTCGGCGACCTTTCCATCGGTCCATTCCGCGCGGTTGGATGGTGTGCTCCAACCGATGCCCTTGTAGCGATCCGCGTTGCCGATCAGACCGAACTGGATCGTCGTGCCCCAGTCGTAGGAGCGGTCGGCGCGGACCACGCGGCCGGACCCCACTTCGCTCCAGGAAGCGCTGTCGAATACATCTCCGTAGACTTCGAAACGAGTCAACACGGGCTGCTCGAGCCGCGCGTCGTCGATGATGAAGAAGGGCCGCGAGCGCCGTTCGTCGTCCGCGATCTCATGGACCGGGCGTCCGGGATACACATTCGAGAGGCCGGTGACCGCGGCGATGGTGGCCGCGATGTCCGCGACCGAGCTCTGGGCATCCCGGATCTGCATCGGGCCCGCGGCGCCCGACAACTTGATGGCCAGAAGTGCCGGGACACGCGTCTGTGGCAGCACGAATTCCTTGCCGCCAAAGCGCGGGGGAATCGCACTTCCATGATCGGCATGGAGGAGGATCATCGCACCGTCGTGGACGTCGAGCGCCCGCAACCGATCGAGCATTGCGACGAAGATCTCCAGGATGTAGCGAGACTCGATCTTCAGATTCGCCCGCGTCTGCGGCAGAACCTCACCGGCGTAGCTTCCGTCGGCGCGCGTCACATACGGAGGATGCGGCGGCATGAGATGAATGAAGTGGTACGAGGGTACGTGGCCCTCGACGTGCAGCCGCGCGACGAAGTCGCGGAAGAATGCCTTCTGATGGAAGGCCGCCACGCCAGGCGTTTCCGCGGCCCAGCGGGTGAGGAACCAGTTTCCGCCGTCGTACTGAAGCTGCCGCATGCCGTGAGGCAGCCGTCGGAACAACGCGAGATCCAGGAGAAGGGCGGCTTCGCTGCGTCGCAACTGATCGCCGGAGAGGCCGTAGGCGCTCGGCGACGGAAAGTAGCTCGTGGACTTCTCCGCGAGCATGGTGCGCTGCGGCACGAGATGAACCCGATATCCCCCGTCATGGAGAGCGTTCGTGACGGAGAGCTCGTTCATTGCCGTAGAGTAGTACTCGCCGAACGGCATGCTGCCGTCGTAGACATCCCCGCTGAAGATCGCCGGCAGCGAATACGACGTCCATCTGGCCACGCCCATGTTCTGTCGGTAGACGGTGAAGCCAGAGAAGCTCTCCTTCCAATTGAACTCCTCGACGAGTTCCAGGAAGATGTCCGTCTGGAAGCTATCCAGAAGGATATGAAGGACGCTTCGCGTGGCGGAGATCTCGAAGAGACTCTCTGGCGGGGCCGTCGGTGAGGCGGCGTCCATGTCTCGGCGGTCGGGTGGGCCCTGAAGCACAGCGCCCACGATGAGGAGCGTGAGCAGGAGGTAGCTCACGAAGGCGATGCGGCGCTGGATCCATGCGCCCATGCGCACGGCCAGCACAACGACCAGAGCCCACAGGCCCAGATCCAGCCAGCGCCAGATCGGTTGCTCGATGCGTTCGAGAGATCGCCCATCGAAGACGCCGTAGCCGAAGGCCAAGAAGGAACTCTGGACCCAGCTCAAGAGAACGACGGCGCTGAGCACGGCCAGGGTCGCCCGGAAGCGCCTCGCGGGGACGAGCAGGCCTAACAATAGGATCACGAGGGCGGCCGCTAACGCCGCGAAACTCAAAGGCCATAGCAATTCGAGCCAGGACACGCTGAACTCCGCCGCGTTTGCGCGCAGCACATTCAGCGGATCGACCACCGCGAATTGGACTCCCACCAGGATTCCGAGTGGAACGAGTGGACGAAGGCGGGCTCTGCGTTCCATTGGCATGCATCCATTCTGGCCGATCGAATTGGCGCTGTCCCGAGTATTTCTTCGCACCGTGGCCGGCATGAACGCGAGGTCCGTCCCGGTAGCAGGTATGGACGAATCAGCCCCACAGGCCCTACCCTCTGTCGGTCAACGGATACCCCTGCAGCTGCGACCACCAGACTTTTCAAGGAAACCAGAGTATGACGACGCGCCCGACTGCCAAGGTCTTCGGCATGGTGATGACTCTCATCGTGTTCCTCCATGTCACCCCGCACGCGGTCCAAGCGCAGCCTGGCGCCCCGCAGCCCACGCCGCTTCGAGAGCTGGGCGACTCCTCACCGTTCTTCCCTGGCGTCAGCTATGACGCCGCGGTGCCGACGGCGGAGAGCATCCTCGGCTTTCAGATCGGGAAGAAAGCGGCGAGCCATGCGGAGATCGAGAAATGTCTCAAGGCATGGATTGGTGCCGGTGGCAGGACGCGGCTCTTCGAATACGCGAAGACATACGAGGGCCGCACACTCTATTACATGGTCGTGACGTCGCCCGAGAATCAGGCGCGGCTCGACGCGATTCGTGGAGAGATCGCGCAGCTGGCAGACCCTCGCGGCCTATCGGACGACGAAGGAAAGAGGCTCGTCGATTCCGTCCCTGCCGTGGCGTGGTTGGCCTACTCGATCCACGGCAACGAATCGTCCGGCTCCGATGCGGCACTTGCCCTTCTGTATCACTTGTCCGCAGCAACGGGCCCTGAGGTCGAGGCTCTGTTGCGAGACACCATCGTCCTGATTGATCCGATGATGAATCCCGATGGAAGGGACCGTTTCATCAAGCAGGTGGCCGAGACGCGCGGGACGGCTCCCAACTTGGATGATCAGTCGTTGCTCCACGCGGGTTGGTGGCCGTGGGGCCGCATGAATCACTACCTCTTCGATCTCAACCGAGATTGGATCCTCGGCGTGAACCCCGAGTCGCGTGGGCGCATCCAGGCGGCCGGAGCTTGGAATCCTCTCCTCTTCGTCGACGCCCATGAGATGGGCTCGCAGGAAAGCTATCTGTTTTCGCCGCAGAGAGAGCCGGCCAATCCGCACCGACCCAAGAACCTGGATCGCTGGTCCGAGCTTTTCGGCAAGGAGCAGTCGCAGGCCTTCGATGCGCATGGCTGGCCCTATTACACGGGTGAGTGGAATGAAGGCTGGTATCCCGGCTACTCCGACGCCTGGGCCGGCTTCCGGGGAGCGGTCGGAGTTCTCTACGAGCAGGCTTCCGTCGACGAGGACGGCGTGCGGCGGCCAGGCGGCGACATTCTGAGCTATCGCGAAGCGGTCCAGCATCATGTGGTCAGTTCGATGGCCAATCTGCACACACTTCAGGCAAACGCTCACGAGATCAAGAGCGAGTTCTTGGCCGGGCGACGAGCAGCGCTCTCCAAGGCCGAGCCCTACGGCAAGAGAACGATCGCGTTGCTGCCCACTGCGAATCGAACGCGTCTGCATCGCTTTCTGGAACTGATGCAGCTGCAGGACATCGAAATGCATGTGGCGGGCGAAGCTTTCGCGGCGGACGGAGTCGACCAACTCGGGCGCCGCTTCCGTGGGCGCGAGATTCCTGCGGGCACGATCCTGATCTCCAATCGGCAGCCCCTCGCCCATCTGATCGGGACGATCCTGGAATTCGACACGCCGATGCCGGAGGAATATCTGCGCCGGGAGAGGCAGGAGCTGCTGCGCAGTGGAGAGACGACCATCTACGACCAGACTGCGTGGAATCTCATCATGCTTCACGGTCTGGAGTCCGTCACACTGAATGGGGATTTGCCGGAAAGTAGCGCCTTGTACATGCCCTCTGACGAATCCGCTGCGGCGATGAGCACGCCGAGTGGCACGATCGCATGGATTATCGACGGACTTGACGACGCGTCGGTGGTCGCGGCCGCGCGCCTGTTGGAGCAAGGCGTCGAAGTGCGCGTCGTCGACCGACCCATTGATCTTGGCGGTCATTCGTTCTCTCGTGGCTCGGTCGTGATCACGCGTTACGACAATCGAAGGCGAGACGAGGGCTGGGAAGAACTCGTGGAGCAGACGGCGCAGAACCTCTCCCTGCAGGCCGTGGGGATTACTGAAGGCCTGGGCGATGGCGAGCTGCCCGACATCGGCGGAGGCCATTTCATCCGGCTCGAGCCACCACGCATCGCGCTCGCGGCGAGGGGAGGAGTGAGCCCCTACGACTTCGGTTCCATCTGGCACATGCTCGACACGCAGTTCGCGATTCGTCACTCGCATCTGGATGAGGATTTCCTGGATGACGCTGACCTCCGTCGCTACAACGTCCTGGTGCTTCCGAGCCGCTGGTTCGGAGTTCTCTCCGAAGACGCCTGGGCTCCGATCAAGAGTTGGGTCGAAGCGGGGGGGACGCTCATCGCCATCGGTGGTTCCGCCGAAGCCATCGCGTCAGAGGAGAAGAAGCTGAGCAGCGTCCGGCGCTTGCGAGATGCGCTCGAAGAATTGGATAGCTACGAACTCGCGGTCAGGCGCGAGTGGATGGCAAAGTCGGGCGAGCTTCCCGACGGCGAGAAACTCTGGAGCCACGTGCCGTCTGCAACGGCGATCTACCCGTGGGAGAGCGGTGAGGACGCGAAGTCCCGCCCCGAGGCCGATGCGCTGAAGAAGCAAGATCTCTGGGATCGTACCTTCATGCCGCAGGGCGCCTTCTTGGCCGCTCGCACCGACGATCGCCACTGGCTGACCTTCGGCTGTGGCGAGAGCATCCCCATTCTCTACAACACTTCAAACGTCCTCATGGCGGGTACCGGTGTGGAGGCACCGATTCGCATGGGAGTGTTCGATGTTTCGAGTGAAGGAGAAGACGAAGTGAGCCGCGTGGGGTGGGCCGCCATTCCAGCGGGGCACGAGATGCGTCTGCGAATGAGCGGGCTCCTATGGCCGGAGGCGGCGCAGCGCATCGCGAACGGCGCCTGGGTGACACGTGAACGTCTCGGGAACGGTCAAGTGATTCTCTTTGCTACGGCGCCGAACTTCCGCGGAACCACGTTTGGGACGGCGAGAGTGCTCGCCAACGCCATGATCTATGGTCCGGGGGTCGGTGCGAGTCCGGCGATTCGTCCCTGATCGAATTCGTCCATCTGGAGTGGGGTAGCGCCCGGGTCCCCCGTTGCCGTACCATCGGAGGCAACGGCAAGCGAGGGGTTCCGATGAATAGAGTTCATGCAAGAGTGCGGGTTCTCGTCTTCTACGCGCCAATCATGGTGTGCCTCAGCGCGACAGGGGCCTTTGCGCACGGGGTCATGCGTGAGCCTGCGAGCCGGGCGATCGGAGCGCCCAACGAAGACTACCAATACTGTTTTGGGACTCCGGGATGCGAATGCGGCGAATTCCCCGCCGCCGGTGGCATTGTCTCCACCTACAAATCCGGTCAGTCCATCGACGTGACGATTGACGTCACCCAGTCTCATGCCACGAATACGGTCTTCCGATTCCAGTTGTGCCCACCGGATCAATCTTCCCCGGATTGCTTCGTCGCCGGCGAGTTCGCGTCCGTGAGCTTTGATCAGACGCTCGGACTCCACACCTATCGAATTGACTTGCCGGTTGGAGTCGTGTGTGACCCGTGTGTCCTGCGCTGGAAGTGGGACTACGGTTTTCTGTCCTGCGCCGACGTGAGCATCGTCGCCCGCGAAGTGGGCCTCGAGGCGCCAACCGCCTGGGCCGCCCTCAAGGCGATGTACCGCTGAGCGCGGCACAGCTCTGCGATCAGGGCAAACCGTGCCCCTCGTACGCGGTGTCGAACTCGTGGATGGTCTGCAGATAGCTCACGAGGTCGATCAACTGGTGAACCGTGAGGACATCATTGAAATTGATCATCCGTGACTCGCCGGATGGGAGCGTCGATTCAACGCCCGCCTGCTTCGTGATGTCATGGGACGGGTTGATGATCGCCGTCACGAGATAACCGTCGGTGGGAAGTTTCGTCGTCGTCCCACCCAGTTTGAGGGTCTTGATTCCGGCGGGCGCTGCTGCGTCGGAGACGCCGCGGATGCTGTGGCACGTCCGGCAGTTCATCGCCGCATAGACGGCTTTGCCCGCCTCGGCATTTCCGTCTGGCAGCTTGAAGCCTTTCGCGGACTCGCGCGGGTTGTCGCAGCCAGAGATGAAGAACAGAGCGAGTAGGAAGGCAGAGAGAGCTGCAATGCGCATCATGTCTCCCATCCGCTGTGGGCACTGAAGGCCCGTGGATTATCGATCGCCGGTTCAAGAATAACCACACGGCTGTCGATGCTCATCGACCGGACTTTCGTAGATCACATTCTCGTACATGTATCGGCGAGACTGCGAAAGCACAGCATCAGTTCGATGCATCTGAGAGAGGATGAATCTCGTTTTTCCATTTGAGCACGACATTCATCCGACCGGGCAGCTTCGTCTCACTTCTTACCCGTCATGATCGCCGTGTACTCCTCCATGGTGATCATGCCAAGGGACTCACGGCGCGCGGCGAGGCCAGATTCGTCCTCGATGGGCCGCGGAACCAACT
>Ga0214472_10005506_pt1 | contig 13312 bp, 12 predicted proteins | sample RVTome_6_FD_207662 | JGI IMG/M metagenome (GOLD analysis project Ga0214472, IMG submission 207662) | Soil microbial communities from uranium-contaminated site in the Upper Colorado River Basin, Wyoming, United States - RVT140D175 | ecosystem: Environmental > Terrestrial > Soil > Contaminated >... | reverse complement strand
AAAATCCGTTAACAAGAGTTTCCCCTCCCATATTTTCAAATGTATTTCGGGAATTTCCCATTCCGCATGATATACTTTTTTTATGGTCTATCCCCTGATGCAGCGGGGCTTGCGCTTTTTATGCCCGCGACCGGAAATTCACAGAGAGGCGGCGGCAGACTATGACCGGCCATGACGCATCCGGAGACGGGCGCCGCGACCTTCGCCTGGTGAAGGCGTTCCCGTTTCTCAAGTGGTGGCCGGAGGTAAACCGGCGGTCTGTCCGCTCCGATATGATAGCGGGCTTCACCGGCGCGGTAATCGTACTGCCGCAGGGCGTGGCTTACGCCATCATCGCTGGGCTCCCGCCGGAGTTCGGCCTGTACTCAGCCATTGTGCCCGCGATAGTCGCGGCCCTCTACGGCTCTTCGTACCACCTGATATCCGGGCCGACGACAGCCATCTCGATAGTGATATTCTCCACCATAAGCCCGATGGCGGAGCCGTCCACCACGCAGTACATCACCATGGCCCTGACGCTCACGTTCCTCGCCGGGGCGATACAGTTTGCGCTCGGCGCTGCCCGTCTCGGGAGCCTTGTAAACTTCATCTCGCACTCGGTGGTAGTGGGCTTCACGGCGGGCGCCGCGATCCTGATTGCCACAAGCCAGTTGGGCAACATGTTCGGCCTGTCCATGCCTAAAGGCGAATCCTTCATCCACACATGGTCTAACTTCTTTCAGCTCCTGCCCGGCACGGACGTCCACGTGCTGATGGTCGCGCTGGCCACGCTTGGTGTATCCGTCCTTTTCAAGGCTTATCTGCCGAAGCTGCCCGGCATGCTGATAGCGATGGTGGCCGGGAGCCTTCTGGCCCTGGCGACAGCGGGCGGCTCGCACGGCGTCAGGCTTGTGGGCTCCCTGCCCGCGCGCCTGCCGCCCCTGTCCATGCCGGACCTGTCCGCCGATACCATCCGGAGCCTTTCATCCGGCGCGCTCGCGGTCGCGATGCTCGGGCTGGTCGAGGCGGTGTCCATCGCGCGGGCGGTTGCCACGCGTTCCCGGCAGAGGATAGACAACAACCAGGAGTTCATAGGCCAGGGGCTGTCGAACATCGTGGGGAGCTTATTCTCGAGCTACGCATCCTCCGGCTCGTTCACGAGGAGCGGGGTGAACTACACGGCAGGTGCAAAGACCCCGCTGGCGGCCGTTTTCGCCGGTCTATCGCTTATGGCGATACTGCTCCTGGTCGCCCCCCTGACCGCTTACCTCCCGGTAGCCGCGATGGCCGGGATACTGCTGATGGTCTCGTACAGCCTCATAGACGTCCACCATATAAAGACCATCGTCAGGACAAGCACGCAGGAGGCGATGGTGCTTCTGACTACATTCCTTTCAACGCTCGTAGTCGAACTCGAGTTCGCGATTTACGTAGGGGTGCTGCTGTCTTTGATGCTCTATCTGAACAGGACGTCGCACCCGCATTTCGTGACGCTCGTACCCGACCACGACCCCGGCCACAGGAGCTTCGTGAACATCGTCCACAAACCATCGCCCGAATGCCCGCAGCTCAAGATAATAAGGGTGGACGGCTCGGTGTTCTTCGGGGCGGTCAACCACATCGCCGAGGAGATAGGCAAGATAACAAGCCAGTACCCGGAGCAGTGCCATTTACTGATGGTATGCAGCGGCATAAACTTCATAGACGTGGCAGGGTGCGAACTGCTCGCATCCGAGGCCCACCGGCTGCACCTTGACGGCGGGAAGCTGTACCTCTGCAACCCGAAGAGGGAGATACGCGACGTGCTCGAACGCGGCGGGTACCTTAAGCATATTGGCGAGCAGAACATATTCCACGGCAAGGAGGAGGCGGTGCGTGAAATCATAAGAAGGCTGGACTCCGAACGCTGCCGCCAGTGCGATGCGAGGATATTCAACGAGTGCAAGGGCCAGCCGTGCGCGAGTTGCTGAGGGTTTGATGCACGTTGCTTCCCCGCCTTCGCGGGGGTGACGCCTGACTCAAAAATCAAGGGGCTGCGCCGTCCGCCGCAGCCCCTTCAGTCCTTCAGGTATGTACCGGAAGTACCTCACACCGACCCTGGGATCCGCTCAAGCGGCATGTTCCTTGTACCTGTCCAGACAGGGCTGGCAGACGCCCTCTTCAGGCGTCCACTCGGGGAAGTCCTTTTTCATCCGCTCCATCGTCAGCTCGTCCGTCGCCACGTGCATATCGTAGAGAAGCTCGGGGACCATCTTCTTGCAAAGCGGACACTGTTTCATACCCACGTCACACCTCCTTTAAATCCAGATGAGTTTACCTGCACTTGCCGCACGTCGAGAATCCGAGGAGCGCGTACGGCGGGCACCAGCCGGTGAGCCCGGTCACAAGCGGTATCGCCCCGAGAAACGCCCAGGGGGTCGCAGGACCAATGAATGCAAGCGACATGATACCCGCGCCAGCCACAACCCTTACCAACCTCTCCATACCGCCGATATTTTTTCCGAACATGGTAGACCTCCTGTTGCCGGGTTAATGTTGAGCCCAGTATACAGGGGAAGGGGAAGGATGTATGTGACTTAGGTCACAAAGAGACGGCAAAATCAGATACCAGTGAGACGGATGTGGTTCCTCGAGAGGGTAAGCCTGCCTTTGCGCTCGAAGTCCTTGAGGACCCTGCTGACCACCTCTCTCGACGTCCCGATGTCGTTTGCGAGCTTCTGGTGTGTGGTATGCAGCTCGCCGTCCTCGGACTTCTCGACAAGGTAGTCCATCAGCCTTTCGTCCACACGCCCGAACGCCACCTCCTCGACAAGGGACATCACGTTTGCCAGGTTCCCGGCTAGCACCCTGAACACGTACTCCCTGACAACTTCGTACCTGGAGGTCAGGTCCCGAAACATGGTGGCGGGCAGAAGAAGCGCGTCGCAGTCCGTCTGAGTGATTGCGTTCGCCGGGGCCGGGGCGCCCGACAGGATACAGGACGCGTTCACTATGCAGGTCTCGCCCGCGCCGATGTCGTAGAGCGTTATCTCCCTGCCTGTAGCCCCGGTCTTGTATATGCGTATCTCACCGGACAAAAGAAACAGGAACATCTGGCAGGAGTCTCCCTCCGTGTATACGTGCACACCCGGTGGGATACTCTGCCGCCGTGCGTTCGACAAAAGCTCTCCCACCATGCCTACCGGGGCGTCGCGGAATTCGGGAAACACATCGAGAAAATCGCTTGCCGAGATTATGTCCATACGGAATTATACCGGCTGAGCAGTCCAAAATCAACGTTATATCCACATGCGCGTCTGTTGACGAAAAAAGGCCGCGGAAGATGCCGCAGCCTTTTGACCATCTGAATTATACCGTTTAGGAGCTTCCCCGCTCCGGGCGGCCGTCCGTTAAAACATACTTACGGCCTGATCGAACCCTCGCCTATCCTCGCAAGCGTGAACGCCCTGTCGGCCACCCGGAAGAAATCGTTGTAGGTTATGCTCATCCCCTTCTTGACATGGATACCAAGCTTTCCCATGGGATGGCCCTTCTTCTTTATCTTGATGCCCGCCTTTATTTCGCTCTGGTCAGTAGCCATACGATACCTCCGACGATAATAGTAACTGTTAGTGATTGAAGTATCGCACAGCATCCTGGGTTTGTCAAGGATTTTAGTCCGGCGGCCTCCCCGCCGCAAGGAAACACCGCCCAAGAAACGCATTAAACTTGAAATATCGCCGGCCTTGCTTTATAATAAACCTGCTCCCGGCATGATGAGGCGGAGTTGGCGCAGACCGGCATTCAGCCTTCCGGGTGCCATAAATTCGTCAGGCCTGACGGCTATCCGGCGTCCGTCCGGCATTGAAACGTTGTTTTTGGGTGGAAGGCGTGCAACGCGGCCTTGCGCCTGGTTGCGGACACCGCTGCGGATGCGCTGAAAACGCTGGCATTCGGCGATATGCCGGCAGTCCGGCCGGAAGATAATCATCCGCTCAGGTTTTATGGCCATAAACCTCCTGTTTTGGCACGGTTATTGCTATACAGTATTAACGGGGTTAATGCGCCCGTGCGCGTTCAAGATGTCTTGCCTTACAGGGGTGTTTCGATGAAGTGTACGATTGTTTCCGTTCTGTTAATGACGCTTTTCCTGCCGCTTTCGGCCTATGCCGGCGCGCAGGTCAGGATAACCGCGAACAGTATCGACGCCGACACCGTATGGAGCGGGCCGGTGCTGGTCGAAAAGCCGCTTAATGTCTCCAAGGGCGCCACGCTGACTGTCAAGCCCGGCACGGTAGCAAGGTTCAAGCCGGGGGCGGGCCTAAACGTCGAGGGCGTACTGAAGGCGTCTGGCACGGACAAGTCGCCTGTCACGTTCACCTCGTCCGAGAAGAAACCGGCCAGGGGAAACTGGACCGGCATAACGCTGAACGCGGCAGGAGCGGGCACGGTCATATCGCGCTGCCGGGTCGAGTACGCATCCTCCCTGAACGTATCCGGCTGCTCGCCTGATATAAAGGACAGCGAGTTCGTTAACGGCACTATCGGGATAGTCCCGACGAGGAAGTCCTCGCCGTTGATAAGACGCAACCGCATCAAGGGCATGGACGACGGCGGGATCAACTGCCAGATGGGAAGCATGCCTTTGCTGGCCGGCAACACCATAGAGGACTGCGCAAATTACGGCATAACATCCGACCAGGAGGCACAGCCCACCATCACCGGCAACACCATCACCAGGTGCGGCAACGGAATAATACTCGGACAGAGCGTGCCGCCCGTGACGGACAACACTGTAAAGGGCTGCAAACAGGGCATCGCATTGTCTACAGGCTCCGTCACGGAGATACGGGGGAACCGCGTCATAGATAACGAGACCGGAATAATTTGCCAGATGTTCTCGCAGCCTGCCGTAGAGAAGAACCTGGTTAAGGGAAACAAGGTGGGGATAGCATGCCTGCTTTCGTCCAACCCAGCCATCAAACACAATGAGATGACCGGCAACCAGGAGGCGATAAACGCGATACAGATATGCAACCCGGCAGTGACCGCAAACTCCATCCACGGTAACGGGAGGGGCGTATACCTGGACATGTCCTCCTACGCCACGGTCAACGGTAATAACATATACGACAACAAGGTCCAGTTCGAGCTCGGGAACATGTCCTCGGACTGGGAACGCAGGATCAATAACAAGCCGATAAGGGGACGCCAGGCGCAGAACTTCTCCAAGGCCGACCGAGGCAAGGTTGTCCGCCAGATAATCCCGGACAACGCCAAGGTAATGGGCGAAGTGGACGCGACCGGGAACTGGTGGGGCGAGTCCGTGACCAGGGAGATGGAAAAGAAAGGGCCAGACGCAAACATCAACAGCTTCAAGGACTACTACGACGTCCCGACCCGGACGTACGACGGTTACGAAGGCGAGTACGTGCAGGACCGGATAAAGTACGACGGCTGGAAGGGCGCAAGGATAAAGGACGCCGGGATGTAACGCTGGCTGGCGTGGCTATTCTCGAAAGGAGAGTTCCTGGTAATGAAAAGGTTGCTGTCTGCAATAATACTGTCTGTCATGCTGATGTCTTTCCCCGCCACTGCGCTTGCTGAAGGCGGAGGCATCATCAGGGGCAAGGTCAACTACCAGGGGAAGCCGCTGGAGGGCGCATACGTTTACCTGTACTCCGGGTACGAGGCCGGGTTCGGGGAAGGCGCTGCGTACAAGGCCGGGCCTACGGGCGCGGACGGCGTGTTTGCGGCCGAGACCGGTGGCGGGAGCTACTACCTCATCGCTAAAAAGTTCGTCAGCGGGAAGGAAGGCCCTCTCGCGGCCGGCGACTACTTCGCGTTCTACGGCGGCAACCCCGTGAAAGCAGGGCCCGGCGAGGAGATAAACATTGGCATCAACTGCAGCCCGATAATGGCGGAGTCCGGCGGGCGCGCCGGGGGCGGGACGGGCATAAAGGGCAATGTATCCGTGGACGGCAAGCCGCTCCCGCAGGCCAGGGTTACGCTCTACCAGGACGGCGAGTCAATCTTCAGGGGGATCGGGTACGCATCCGTCATGACGAACGCGGACGGCGACTTCGCTTTCAGCCTGAGCCCCGGCAGCTATTTCGTAGTGGCAAGGAAGCGCGCCGGTAACGACAAGATGGGCCCCTTGACCGAGGGCGACCTGTTCGCGTTCGCGCACACGAACCCGGTCGTGGTGGACGAGGGCAGCTACACGACCGTCTCGATGAATGCGGTCACCAAGCTCCTCAAGGTCAAGGAGTCCGGCCAGGAGGTCACACTCGGGGGGACGGTCAAGGCCGGCGAGACAACTGTAAGCGGCACGGTCAAGGGCCCGTCCGGCAAGCCGGCCGCGGGCGTTTTCGTGAGCGCGTACAGGGACTCGATGATGATATACAAGCCGGACTTCATCTCAGGGGTGACCGGCGAGGACGGCAAGTATACCGTCACCCTGTCCGAGGGCGGCGAGTACTTCATCGGCGCGCGCAACACCATAGGCGGCCCGGCCGAGAAGGGCGAACTTCTTGGAAGGTATGCCGGCAACGAGGACCATTCCGTTATAATAAAGGACGGGGAGAAACTGACGGACATAGACATCGTGGTCGAGGCGGTGGAATAGGCCGAGGCTCCGGGTATTGACCGTCACATTAAAAGACCTGAGGTAAGCGATGAAAAGGTTATCCATACTGTTACTGGCGGCGCTTTTTACGGCGGCGCTCCATGCGCCGGCATCCGCCGGACAGGACACCCCCGCAACAGGCGCCGGGGACGTGGCGGCGCCCGCCGTCCAGCCCGGCGCCGGGTTCGAGGGCCGTGTAGTCTGGGAAGGCCAGGTGGTTGCCGGTGCGCACGTTTATGCGTACAAAAGCTTCGACGACCTTCTCAACCACAGGCCGTCCGCTGTATCGACCGCTACGGCGGACAACGGGACGTACAAGATGGACCTGCCCGCTGGCAAGATATTCCTCGTCGCCAAGAAGCTCGCGGCGGGCGAGGCAGACGGCCCGCCCGCAGTAGGCGACTACTACTCTTTCCAGGGCTCCAACCCTGTCACGGTGGTAGCGGGCGTATACACCCACGTGGGCTTCGCGCTCGTGAAGAAGGACTCCGAACCGCTGTACACCGAGAACCCGGACCAGGGCTCGGGTACCCTGACCGGCGTCGTGACGTACATGGGCGAGCCGCTGGAAGGCGCGCACGTATCGCTTTTCCTCGACCCTGACTCGGACTTCAGGGGCATGGGCTACTCGTCCGCGCCGCCCACGCGCAAGGACGGCAGGTTCAGGGTGGACTTCCTGCCCCAGAGCGACTACTACGTGATAGCGAGGAAGCGCGCAAGCGGCGCGGGCTCCGGCCCGCTCACGGACGGCGACAGCTTCGGATATTACGTTGACAACCCGGTGCCCGTCAAGGACGGCAAGGTCGTGAAGATAGAGGTCGAGATGCTCAGCAAGGCGGGCGAGATCGGCAAGGACGACAGCCTGTTCAGAAACACCGGCACGCAGGTGGCTGGCCGGATAACCGACAAGAAGGGCAACGTGGTCAAGGGCGTTTACGCGTTCGCGTACGAGGAGAAGGTAATGGCGCACAAGCGGCCGTCGTTCATCTCGCGAGAGGTTAACGACGACGGCCGGTACGTCATAAACCTTTCAAAGGGAGGAGTGTACTACATCGGCGCGCGCTCCTCTTACGGAGACTCGCCGGGAATCGGCGAGTGGTACGGCCGGTACGACGTCACGGCGGACCACTCGGTGGAGCTTAAGACCGGTGGCCGCGTGGACGGCGTGGACATATCCGTCGAGCAGATACTACCATAGCGAGGCTGGGTTGAAGACATTCATATCGGCGTTATTAATGGCGCTCCTTATCAGCGCGGCGGCGCATGCGGCCGAGCCGCTCCGCTACGACAAGGGCGTCGTGGACACGGACACCACCTGGAGCGGTACCGTGTTCGTGAAAGGCCAGACCGTGGTTAAAAAGGGCGCGACCCTTACAGTCCTGCCCGGCGCCGTGGTCAAATTCGAATGGTCCGACGAGGACAACGACGGCATAGGAGACGGCGAGCTGAACGTCGAGGGCAAGTTAATAGCGAAGGGCACGAAGGACAACATGATAACCTTCACCTCCGCGAAGGACAGCCCCGCCCAGAAGGACTGGACGTTCCTTATGATATCGGTTAACAAGGGGAGCCTGGTCGAGTACTGCATATTCGAGTACGCGTTCTCCGGTGTACAGGTGCATTACTCCACCGCAACCATAAGGAACAACCTCTTCCGCCACAACTTCGAGGGCGTACGGTTCTCTACCACGAACGTTAACATCGAGCACAACGACTTCATAGGGAACGAGTACGGGATACGCTACGAATCCCGCGGCTCGCAGACCGGCATAAATGACAACATATTCAGGGACAACGACTATGCGTTCTTCCCAGTCCAGAAATGCTCGGACACGGTCAGGGTCTCGGGCAACAATATAACGAGCGCGAACTACAACGTCAAGATGGGCGACAACCAGAGAGACGACCTGGACTATACCGGGAACTGGTGGGGGACTACCGAGCCTGCCGCGATAGAAGCCGGGTTCTTCGACGGCAGGAAGGACGGCTCCATAGGCAAGGTTATCTACGAGCCGGCCCTCGATGGGCCAGCTCCTGGCTGCGGTATTTTATAGGTTGCGGGGTACGATATGGGTAACGGTTTCGACAGGAGGAGTTTCCTAAAGGGCGCGATAACCTGCTCGCTCGCGGCGACCGGGCTTAACCTGGCAGGCGGCATGGGCATCTTCGGAGACGCATGGGCGGCGGCCCAGCCGGTGATAGCGGTCGCGAAGAACGGGACGCCGGAGGCGATGACGAAGGCTGCTGTCATGGCGCTGGGCGGCATGTCCAGGTTCGTCGGCAAGGGCGACGTCGTAATCGTGAAGCCGAACATCGGCTGGGACAGGAAACCCGAGCAGGCGGCCAACACCAACCCCGGCGTGGTCAAGGCGGTCGTGAAGATGTGCCTCGAAGCGGGCGCGAAGCAGGTCCGCGTGATGGACCGGACATGCAACGACCCGCGCCGCTGCTACAAGCAGAGCGGCATAAAGGACGCGGTCCTTTCGATAGGCGACCCGGCGGTGACGGTCGAGCACACCGACGACCGCAAGTTCGTGACCCTTCCGATAAAGGAGGGCCGCTCGCTCAGGAGCTGGACATTCTACAAGGACATGCTGGAGGCCGACAAGGTCATAAACATACCGATAGCCAAACACCACAACGCCGCAAGGCTCACGATGGGCCTGAAGAACGTGATGGGCTGCCTTGGCGGGAACCGGGGCAACATACACAGCGACCTCGACCAGAACATCGCCGACCTGAACACCGTGATGAAGTTCGACCTCGTGGTGCTTGACGCGTACCGCATACTCACCGGCAACGGCCCGCAGGGCGGGAACCTCCGTGACGTGAAGAGGATGGACACGGTCATCGCGGGCACGGACCCGGTTGCCGTGGACTCATACGGCGCGACGCTCTTCGGCATCACCGGCAGGGACGTGCCTCACGTGCTGAACGCGTACAAGGCAGGGCTGGGAGAGGTCGACCTTGCCAAGGTACGGACGGTAGAGGCCGACCTGGGCCGAGCCTGATGTCCATAAGCCACGCCGCCATACTGGCCGCATGCATACTTGCGGTGACGGGGACGCAGCAGCAGCGTTACACGGACGTGACCCAAGGCTCCGGCATACCGGCCCTGAAATACGCGGAGGGCGTGGTGATGACGGACATTGACGGCGACGGGCTGCCGGAGTTGTACCTCCCATGCGTCAAGGGACCGGACAGGCTTTACAAAAACCTGGGGGGTCTAAGGTTCGAGGACGCGACAAACGCCTCCGGGATAACGAACTTGGACGGAATAGGAGCGGTCTCTGGCGACCTGGACTCCGACGGGACGACCGACCTCTACATAGTGCGCGGCGCATATCCGTACGGCCTTAACGTGCTGTACGCCGGGGACAATGAGGGCGGGTTCGCGGACGTGACGGACTCCGCGGGCGTGGCAAGCAGGAAGAACGGCATATTCTCGGCGCTCGGCGACTACGACCTGGACGGCGACCTCGACATGTTCGTCGCCAACTGGGGGGCCAACACGCTGTACAATAACGACAGCGCGCCCGGCAGGATGGCGTTTACGGACGTGGCTGACGAGGCCGGGCTGGGCGGCGAGGGCAGGAGCTGGTCCGCGGTATTCAGCGACTTCGACGGAGACTCCGCACCGGACCTCTTCGTCTGTCAGGGCGGGCCTGGCACGGCGGACACGAGCAGGCTATACACCAACCGGGGCGGGAAGTTCGAGGACGTCACCGTCAAGGCCGGCTTAAGTGGTATATCCTCGATGGGCGCGGTCTCGGCCGACTTCGACTCGGACGGAGACCAGGACCTCTTCGTCGCGAGCTTCGACGGCCCGGACAGGCTGTTCATGAACGACGGCAAGGTCTCTTTCACAGACCGGACGGCGGCATCCGGGATAGGCAGTTCGAGGAGCGTCGGGGCCGCGGCTGGTTTCGTGGACGGAGATTTCCTTCCGGACCTGGTAGTGGCGGGGTTTGCCGGGCCAGCAAGGTTGTACCGCAACCTTGGCGGAGGGAAGTTCGAGGACGTGACCACGGGTTCCGGGCTTGGCAAAAAGAAGAAGAACGAAGGCGCCGCGCTCGGAGACCTGGACGGTGACGGCGACCTCGACCTCTATATTGCAAACTACGACGGGGCAAACGCCCTGTACAGGAACAACCTGGACAGCCCCCTTTTTCTGAAGGTGCTGCCCGCAGGCAAGGGGCGCGGGCTGGCCGGGGCGAAGGCCATGCTATACAGGCCCGGCAAGGCCGGCATGCAGGACGGGCTCCTCGCGTCAGAGGAGTACCAGGCCGGCTCGGGGTTCTGCTCCCAGCCGCCGGCCGGCATGCTTTTCCGGCTCCCGGACGACGGGCCGTACGACCTTGTAGTGCGGTTCCCCGGAGGCAGGCAGGTCATCAGGGCGGGGGTTATGCGGGGTGTGGTCAACATAGGTTTGCCGGATGAAAAAGTACCTTACAGCGGTCCAAAGGAAGATGGCGGCAAAACCAGCGCCGGGGAGGTCATGAAATGAAAAGGGCAAGGATGATGGCGGCGGGTATCGTGGCGGCGTTTATGCTGTGCGTATCTGCACAGGCGGACGCATGCGTCGGCAAGACGCTCGTCATAGGGTGCGCTGGCACGCCGGACTTATCGGTCGTGTCGCAGATGATATCCATCCTCATAACCGAGCGCACCGGCACTACCGTCGTGGTAAAGGGCTACGACAGCTTCAGCGGCTGCATGGAAGCGCTGAAGGCGTGCGACATAAACATCATGGTGGACTTCACCGGCCGCGGTTATATGGAGACGCTGGGCCATGCGCCTGAGACCGACTCAGGCAAGGTCTTCTCGGAGGTCAAGGAGGCCTACCAGAGGGACATGAACCTCGTATGGCTGGAGCCGCTCGGCTTTTCCGGCCAGTCCGTAATGGACCCGGCAAAGTCCGGAGGCACGCCGATGGTGGCCGCGCCGGTAGTCAGGAAAGACACGCTCACCAAGTTCCCCGCGCTGCCGCGGGTAATAAACAAGCTGGCGGGAAAACTCGACAATAAGACGGTCGCCGGGCTTGTGAAGAAGGCCGGCCCTGACGACAAGGACGGCAAGATGGCCAGGAAAGTGACACGCCAGTTCCTGAAGGACAAACGGCTCATCTGATTATAAGGGTCCACCTTTGACTTTATATTCATGGTCCTCTCTCGTTTAGTCATGTATGCTTAAGAAACCGACAGTTACGGGGAGCGTCCCCATCCTCCTGACCATTGCCGGCGGCATCCTGCCGTATATAACCGCGCTCGGTAACACGTTTGCGTGGGACGATATATACCTGGTAGTGAAGAACCCGTACATTAGGGGCTGGGACAACCTGCCGGGCCTGTTCACCACGGGCTACTGGGCATCGATCGGCAAGACCGGAGGCCTGTACAGGCCGCTCACCATGTTGTCTTTCCTGACGGAGCACTCGCTCGCCGGACTAAGCCCGCTTGTTTACCACATAGACAATATACTGCTGCATACCGCATGTTCCCTGCTGGTATATTTCATAGTCCGGGAGCTGGTAGTCCACAGGTATGCTCCTCTTTTCGCAGCGCTCCTGTTCGCGGTGCACCCGGTGCACACCGAGGCGGTGGCGTGGGTATCCGGCAGGGCCGAGCTGCTCGCCACGCTGTTCTTCCTGCTTGCGTTCCTGGGATTCTTAAGGCATTGGGGAGGCAGGCTGTGGTTCCTGGTCTCCCCTGCCCTGTTCCTTTTGGGAGTGTTGTCCAAAGAGACGGCGGCAATGCTCCCTGCGGTCATATTCCTATATCTGCTCCTTGTGGACAGGGAACGAAGGCCGTCCGCGTTTATCCGCGCGCTCGCCCCTTACGCAGCCGTCCTTGCCGTATATCTGCCAGTGAGGCTGGTAGTCCTCTCCGGCCACGTAGGCCCGGAAGAGAACATCTTCCAGCACGTCAGCGGCTACGGCGCATTTCTTGCCATGAGCAAGGCGTTCATGTATTACATCAGGCTGCTGTTTGTACCGGTTGGCCTATCCGCCGCATACCTTTTCCCGCCGCCCGAAAGCTTCTTCAGCTTGCCGGTAGTCCTTTTCTGGTCTCTGGTCGCAGCGGTTGCGCTCCTTTCGCCCTGGCTTGCAAGGAGGCGCCCATCGGCGCTGCTCTTCATGCTGTGGATGCCGGTCTGCCTGCTCCCGGTCTCGAATATAGTGCCGTCCGAAATACTTATGGCCGAGCGGGTGCTGTACCTGCCGTCGGCAGGGTTCTGCGCGGTAGCGGGCATCCTGGCGGCAAAGGCCGCGGATACCAGAAAATACCTGACGTTCGGGGTTGCAGCACTGGTCGTGCTCTCCTTCGGCGCAATGTCCCTGGACCGCAACGGGGTCTGGCGGGACGAGCAGAGCATACACACGGAATTAGCATCAATCAACCGCCGCGTGATAGCCGAGTTCCCGCGGTACGTCCAGCTCTATAACAACCTGGCCGACTCCAGCATAATACTGGGCAGGTATCAGGATGCCCAGGACACGCTTAAGCAGGCGATAGAGCTCGACCCGCAAAACCACAGCTCGCATTTCAAGCTCGCTTCGGTATACAGGGCTACCGGCAGGCCCGTCGAGGCCGTATATGAGCTGAAAAGGACGGCAGACCTCTCCCCGCCGTACATCGACGAGGTCTACGGCAACCTGGCCGCAATCCTCTACGACCTGGGCCGGCGCGAAGAGTCATTGGAGTATCTCGGGAAGGCCCTCGAACT
>Ga0214472_10005504_pt1 | contig 13313 bp, 12 predicted proteins | sample RVTome_6_FD_207662 | JGI IMG/M metagenome (GOLD analysis project Ga0214472, IMG submission 207662) | Soil microbial communities from uranium-contaminated site in the Upper Colorado River Basin, Wyoming, United States - RVT140D175 | ecosystem: Environmental > Terrestrial > Soil > Contaminated >... | reverse complement strand
TTCTTCCTTCGGACGGTTCGGGGGCGCGCTTGAACCGGTGCCCTGAGGCAAAGCCTGCGTCGGGGGCGGCCGGGGGCTCGGCGAGCGTGAACCCGTCGGCCCGAGAGAACGGGAGAGGCGGGAGGAGTGCTACTCCGAAGGGACTAGGCGATTCCCAGACATCGCCAGAGCCAGGATCTGCGCGACGTCCGCCACCTCCACCTCGTCGCCCCGTGCCCGGGCTCCGTCATCCAACATCACGAGGCAATAGGGGCAGGCCACGCCGACCATCTCCGCGCCGGTGGAGGCGGCCTCGTCCATGCGCTCCCGGTTGATGCGCTTGCCGATCCGCTCCTCCATCCACATCCGGGCTCCCCCCGCCCCACAGCACAGGCCCCGGCTCCCGTGGCGGGGCATCTCGACGGTCGACAGGCCGGGGATCGAATCCAGGACCTGCCGCGGCTCCCCGTAGACACCGTTGTGCCGCCCCAGGTAGCAGGGGTCGTGATAGGCGAGCAGCGACCGCACCTGTCCCGTTGGCCGGAGGCGGCCGTCTTCCACCAGTTGGGCGAGCAGCTGGGTGTGATGGAGCACCTCATACCGGCCACCGTAGTCCGGGTACTCGTTGCGGAGCACGTTGAAGCAGTGAGGGCAGTTGGCCACGATCTTGGTGACTCCCGAGCCGTCCAGCGTGGCCACGTTCTGCTCCGCCAACGTCTGGAACAGGTACTCGTTGCCGATGCGGCGAGCCGGATCACCGGTGCACAGCTCCTGCGGGCCGAGGATAGCGAAGGACACTCCGGCATCCCGGAGGAGGCCGGCCACGGCGCGGGAGACCCCGCGGGCTCGGTCGTCGAACGAGCCGGCGCATCCCACCCAGTAGATGAACTCCGGAGCCTGCTCGCCTCGGCCCAGCAGGGGCACATCCATCCCCTCGGCCCACGCCGCCCGCTGTGATTGGGGCTGACCCCACGGGTTCCCGGCGGTTTCCAGGTTCCGAAGGAGCCCGGCCGACTCGGGCGGGAACCGTGACTCACCCATCACCAGGTTCCGACGGAGGTCGACGATGTGGTCGATGTGCTCGATGTCCACGGGGCACTCCTGCATGCACGCGCCGCACGTCGTGCAGGCCCACACGACCTCCTCGTCCACGATCTCCGGGACGAGCGGGGTCTTCTGGATATCGCTTGACGTCCTACCGGCCTCGAGGATCTTCGGCCCTTCCTCGAACAGGTGGTCCCGCAGGTTCATGATCAAGAGCTTCGGCGAGAGCGGCTTCCCGGTGTTCCATGCGGGGCACGCGCTCTGACATCTACCGCATTCGGTGCACGCATAGAGGTCCAGGGCCTCCTTCCACGTGAGGTCCTCCACCGTCGCGGCACCGAGCCGGATCTGGTCGGCGTCGGGCGCGTCCACGTCGATGCGGAGCGGCGTCAAGTACCCGCGGGGCTTGGTGTTCGAGAAGAACACGTTGATCGAACTGGTCAAGATGTGCAGGTGCTTGGAGTACGGGATGTAGACCAGGAACCCCAGGATGAGCAGGAGGTGCGTCCACAGGAAGAACGGTTCATAGAAGCGAAGCACCGCCGGGGTCATTGGCTCGAACGCGCGGGCGAGCCCCTGCGAGATGGGCGTCCATGTCGGGTCGGCCTCGGCCATGCCCCGAGCGATCCGGATCGCGTTCAGCGCGAACAGCGTGAGCATGATGCCGAGGATCCACACCAGGATGAGGTCCGCCTCCTGCATGTGGCTGCCTACGAACCGCTCCGGGCGTTGGACCTTGCGGATGGCGAAGGCCATGAGGACGCCGGCCACGACCAGGAGGGCGAACACGTCCTGGAGCAGCCCCAGCCACCCGCTGCGGCCGATCAACGGCAGGGCGAAGTTCGGGTCCACCGCCTGCCCCATGGCTTCGACGATCGTGGTCAGAAGGACCAGGAAGCCCCAGAAGATGAGGGCGTGCATCACCCCCGGCAGGAGGCGCTGGAGCAGCTTTCGCTGGCCGAGCACCACGGTCACTTCGCGCTCCAGCCTGACCGGCACGTCGCGCGTTCGATCTACGGGCCGGCCCAGGCGCACCAGCCCGTACAGCAGGCGGGCCCGCCGGGCGAAGAGTCCCGCGGCCGTGGCAACGAGAGCCAGCAGGATCGCCGCAGGCAGGAGCATCAAGTGGCGAGTGTATATGGGGAACCGACGGCGGTCGTTGACGGGATCCTCCTGCTGGCGGTGGCCCTGTTCGTGGGGGGCATGTTGCCCAGGCGGCCGGTTGCGGCGGCGCTCCTTTCCCCGGCCCCCGCCCCTTGCCGGGTCCCCGCCGTCCGGGCTTTCAAGGCCGCCTTCGGCCACCTGAGGGCTCCTGCTCTCCGCCAGGTTCCCTGCTCAGACCCTACGGCCGACCAACCTCCTGCGCTGCCCAACCTTGACACTATGGGACTCAGACTTTATCCTGGGATTCAGATCAAGGACGAACTCAGGAGGGTTCTCTTATGCCACGAGCCGTGGGAATCGACCTGGGGACGACCAACTCCGTGGTGTCCGTCCTGGAGGCGGGCGAGCCGGTGGTCATCCCCAATGCGGAGGGCTCCCGGACCACCCCATCGGTGGTCGGGATCTCCAGGAATGGCGAGATCCTGGTCGGTGAGGTCGCGAAGCGTCAGGCCATCACCAACCCGGACCGAACCGTCCGTTCCGTGAAGCGCGAGATGGGCCGGAAGGACTGGAACGTCGAGGTCGACGGGAAGCGATGGACCCCCCAGGAGATCTCGGCCCAGATCCTGATGAAGCTGAAGCGGGACGCCGAAGCCTACCTTGGCGATTCGGTCGCGCAGGCTGTCGTCACGGTCCCCGCCTACTTCGACGACGCGCAGCGCCAGGCCACGAAGGAGGCAGGCCAGATCGCAGGCCTGGAGGTCCTTCGGATCATCAACGAGCCGACCGCGGCGTCCCTCGCCTACGGGCTGGACAAGCAGCACGACCAGACCATCCTTGTGTTCGACCTGGGCGGCGGGACGTTCGACGTGTCTCTGCTGGAGATCGGCGAAGGGGTCTTCGAGGTCAAGGCCACCCACGGTGACACGCACCTCGGTGGCGACGACTGGGACCAGCGGGTCATCGACTGGATGGTGAAGGAGTTCAAGAACGCCCACGGCGTGGACCTGGCGGCCGACCGCATGGCCCTCCAGCGATTGAAGGAAGCCGCCGAGAAGGCCAAGATCGAGCTGTCCCAGGTGGCCGAGACCACCATCAACCTGCCGTTCGTCACCGCAACGGCCGAGGGTCCGCTGCATTTGGAGATGAAGCTCACCCGGTCGGAGTTCGAGCGCATGACCGCCGACCTGGTCGAGCGGACCGAGGGGCCGTTCCGCCAGGCCGTGAAGGATTGGGGCAAGGACGTATCGGCCATCGACCACGTGATCCTGGTCGGTGGGGCCACACGCATGCCGATGATCCAGGACCTGGTCCGCAAGCTCACTGGCGGCCAGGATCCGCACAAGGGCGTGAACCCCGACGAGGTCGTCGCGGTCGGCGCCGCCATCCAGGCGGGCGTCCTGAAGGGCGACGTCAAGGACATCCTGCTCCTCGACGTCACCCCGCTCACGCTCGGCGTGGAGACGAAGGGCGGGATCTTCACCAAGCTCATCGAGCGGAACACGACCATCCCCACCCGCAAGAGCGAGATCTTCACGACCGCGGACGACAACCAGACCACGGTCGAGATCCACGTCCTTCAGGGCGAGGCCGAGACCGTGTTCTCGCCGGGCGTGCGCTCGCTCGGGAAGTTCCACCTGATGGGCATCCCGCCGGCGCCCCGCGGCATGCCGCAGATCGAGGTGGCGTTCGACATCGACGCGAACGGGATCGTGAACGTCTCTGCCAAGGACCTGGCCACGGGCAAGGAGCAGCAGATGACCATCACCGGTGGGACGGCCCTGTCGAAGGACGACATCGACCGGATGGTGAAGGACGCGGAGAAGTTCGCGGCCGAGGACCACACGCGGCGCGAGGCGGCCGAAGCCCGGAACGCCGGGGACCAGCTCAGCTACCAGATCGACCGGTCGCTCCAGGAGTGGGGCGAAAAGGTCCCGGAAGGCGACCGTGAGGAGCTCAAGAAGGCGAACGACGAGCTGAAGGAGGCGCTGAAGGGGGAGGACGTCGCGCGGATCCGTTCGGCGACGGAGGCCACCATGCAGGTCTTCCAGCGCATCGGCCAGGCCATGTATCAGCCGACCCAGGCTCAGGCCGGACCCCAGCAGGGCCCGGCCGAGAGCGCGCCCCAGGGCGGCGAGGGAGATGTCGTCGAGGGCGAGATCGTGGACGAGGGAAGCGGTTCATGAGCGAGAACGACCGCACCAGCGAGCGTCCAGCCGGCCGGCCCAAGGTCAAGGTCACCGATCGCCGGCGAGTCCGCGAGGAAGGGGGTGCTCCGACGACGCCTCCGTCGACCCCCTCAGACACGCCCGTGTCGGGGGACCGACCGTCCACCTCGGAGCCGGAGCTCGCGGCTGCCCGCAAGGAGGCCGCCGAGTACCGGGACCACCTGATGCGGCTGCAGGCGGAGTTCGACAACTATCGCAAGCGCATGCTGAAGGAACAGACCCGGGCCCTGGAGCTGGCCGCTGAGCCGATCGTCCGACGGATGCTCGAGGTCCTCGACGAGTTCGAGCTCGCCCTGATGGCCGCGGAGCAGAAGCCGGACTTCGACCGGTTCCTCCACGGCGTGGAGCTCGTGTACGCCAAGCTGCTCGACACGCTCGGGGCCGAGGGCCTCGAGCGGATCGACGCCGAGGGCAAGCCGTTCGACCCGGAGCGCCACGAGGCCCTCATAGGGTCGGGCGCCGGTGACGGCGAGCCCGTGGTTGCCGACGTCCTCCGCCAGGGATACACGTTGAAGGGCCGGGTGGTCCGTCCGGCCGGCGTGCGCGTCACGCACGAGCGCTGAGGGGTCGCCGATGAACGGCGACGTCCGGCGTGAGTGGTTCGACAAGGACTACTACCAGGTCCTCGGCGTGGCGAAGAACGCGTCGCAGGCGGAGATCAAGAAGGCGTACCGCAAGCTCGCGCAGCAATATCACCCCGACGCCAACGCCGGAGACAAGTCCGCCGAGGAGCGGTTCAAGGAGATCTCGGCGGCCTACGACGTCGTCGGCGATGAGGACAAGCGCAAGCAGTACGACCAGGTCCGGGACATGGCCGCCTCGGGCTTCGGGGCCGGCGGCGTCCCGGGTGGGGGACGCCCGGGACCCGGAGGAAGGGTCCGGGTCGAAGACTTCGGGTTCGGTGATGTCGGCGACCTGGGGGACCTGTTCAGCGTGTTCACCGGCCGAGGCCGGGGGCAGCGTCCGGCCGCACGCGGCGCCGACCTCGAGACGGAGATTCGGGTTTCCTTCGACGACGCGATGCGTGGGACCACGGTCCCGGTGCGCATCCAGGGGCCCGCACCATGCGCCACCTGCGGAGGGTCGGGCGCGGAGCCGGGGACGACGCCCGTCACCTGTCCCCAGTGCGGTGGCCTGGGATCGGTCAGCGTCAACCAGGGGCTCTTCCAGATGTCGCAGACCTGTCCTCGGTGCCGGGGTGCCGGTCGCATCGTGGAGCACCCCTGCCCGACGTGCCGCGGCTCTGGCAGCGTCCGGACGACGCGCGGCTTCCAGGTGAAGGTCCCGGCGGGCGTGAGGGACGGGGCCCGCATCCGGCTCTCGGGCCGCGGCGAGGCGGGACCCCCGGGCGGGTCTGCCGGCGATCTCTACGTCGTCGTGCACGTCGCGCCCCACAAGCTGTTCGGACGGAAGGGAAGTGATCTCACCCTCGCGCTTCCGATCACGTTCGCGGAGGCGGCCCTGGGTGCGAACGTCGACGTTCCCACCCTGAACGGGCCGGTGACGCTGAAGATCCCCTCCGGGACGCAGTCGGGCAGGACCTTCCGGATCCGGGGCAAGGGTGCGCCGAAGAAGGGCGGCCACGGCGACCTGTTGGTCACGGTGAACGTGGAGGTGCCGCAGCGGTTGTCCCACGACGAGAAGCATCTGCTGAAGCAGCTCAGGGAGGCGGAGCGCGAATCGCCGCGCAAGGGGCTCGGGGTCGAGGCGTAGGGGAGGAGCGGAGTCCATGGCAGCGCGAGGGAATCGAAGCGACCGGGCGCAGGATCGAGCGGTCTATATCATCAGCGTGGCGGCCGAGCTCGCGGGCGTGCATCCACAGACGCTTCGCATCTACGAGCGGAAGGGCTTGCTGAGTCCCAAGCGGACCTCGGGCAACACCCGGCGCTATTCCGAGCGAGACATCGACAGGCTCCAGATGATCCAGCAGCTCACGCAAGGCCAGGGGATCAACCTGGCCGGCGTGAAGATGATTATGGAGCTCGAGGCGGAGTTGGAGGACCTTCGGCGGCGGGCCGAGGAGCTCGAGGCCGAGCTCCGGCGGGTTCGCCGGGGGCGTCCCGTCGCCCTGGGTCCGTCCTCAGCGACCGTGGAGATCGTGCCGCTTCGCACGATCTCGGCGTTCCCCTGGCTGAGCGGGGGCCCGTCTCGGTGATCGTCCTTTCGGGAGCGCGCGTGCGCTTGCGGCCGCTTCGGTCCGAGGAGTTCGAGGTGCTGCGGGCTGCCAGGCAGCGGGCGGATGCCACCGTGTCCCCCGCAAGCCTCGGCGACGGCGAGCTTCGCGAGCGCATCGAGCACTCCGGAACGTTGACGGGGTGGGGCCTGGTCCTGGGCATCGAGGCGGACGGTGACCTCGTCGGGCAGATCCAGGCCTACCGGGGGCAGATGCCGCGGGGAGTGTTCGGCATCGGCATCGAGCTGTTCGACCAGGACCATCGGGGCAAGGGATTCGGCACCGAAGCCGTGGCCATGCTCGTCCGGCACCTGTTCGACCAAGAGGAGGCGCGGCGGGTCGAGGGAGGGACGACGCCGGAAAACGCCGCCATGCGCCGCGTGTTCGAACGAGTGGGGTTCGTCGAGGAAGGTGTCCAACGCCAGTTCCTCCCGGCGGCCGACGGTGGGGGCGCCGATAGCGTGATGTACGGGATGACCAGGAACGACTACGAGGGAATGAGGGACCGTTGGATCCGAACAGGCTGACGATGAAATCACAGGCCGCGCTGGAGGCGGCGCGGGAGCAGGCGGTCGCCCGCAGCCACCAGTCCATCGAACCCGAGCACATCCTGTTCGCGCTTCTCTCGGACCCGGACGGGGTGATCTACCCGCTCTTGCACCGCTTGGGGATCTCGCCCCGCACGCTCAGGGACCACGTCGACGAGGCGCTGGACCGGATCCCGAAGGTGTACGCCGAGGGCGCTGAGGTTCGGGTGTCGCCGGCCACGGGGATCCTGCTCGAGCGAGCGTTCGCGGAGGCGAAGAAGCTGACCGACGAGTACGTCTCCACCGAGCACCTGTTCCTGGCCCTCCTCGATTGGGATACGGGCCCCGCCCGGCTGCTCCGTAAGGCGGGCCTGAAGCCCGACGCGGTCCTGGCGGCCCTGGCGGAAGTGCGCGGCCGGCAGCGCGTGACCGACCAGAACCCGGAGGAGAAGTTTCAGGCCCTCGAGCGGTACGGGCGCGATCTCACCGACCTCGCGCGGCGTGGGAAGCTCGACCCCGTCATCGGCCGGGACGACGAGGTGCGCCGGGTGATCCAGGTGCTCTCCCGAAGGACGAAGAACAACCCGGTGCTGATCGGCGAGCCCGGCGTGGGGAAGACCGCCATCGTCGAGGGACTGGCTCAGCGGATCGTGGCCGGAGACGTCCCCGAATCGCTGAAGGACAAGCGCGTCGTCGCCCTGGACATCGGGGCGCTGATCGCGGGCTCGAAGTACCGCGGCGAGTTCGAGGAGCGGTTCAAGGCGGTGTTGCGGGAGATCGCCGAGAGCGAGGGCCAGATCATCACGTTCATCGACGAGCTGCACACGGTCGTCGGCGCCGGTGCGGCGGAAGGTGCGGTCGACGCCGGCAACATGCTGAAGCCGATGCTCGCCCGTGGCGAGCTCCGGGCGATCGGCGCGACCACGCTCGACGAGTACCGCAAGCACGTGGAGAAGGACCCGGCCCTGGAGCGCAGGTTCCAACCGGTCCTGGTGGAGGAGCCCTCGGTCGAGGACACGATCGCCATCCTTCGGGGCTTGAAGGAGCGGTACGAGGTGCACCACGGCGTCAGGATCCAGGACTCCGCCCTGGTCGCGGCGGCCGTGCTGTCCAGCCGGTACGTGAGCGGTCGGTTCCTCCCCGACAAGGCGATCGACCTCATCGACGAGGCCGCGTCCCGGCTCCGGATCGAGATCGACTCCATGCCGACGGAGATCGACGAGGTCGAGCGGCGGATGAAGCAACTCGAGATCGAGCGGGCCGCCCTTCGCAAGGAGACGGACGATGCGTCGAAGGAACGGCTGGCCCGCCTGGAGCGGGAGCTGGCCGACCTCCAGGAGCGTTCGGCCGCAATGAAGGCCCACTGGCACAGGGAGAAGGACCACATCGACCGGATCCGGAAGATCGGCTCGGACATCGAGACGGCCAGGAGCGAGGCCGAGCGGGCCGAACGCGACGGGGATCTGGAGCGGGCGGCCGAGCTCCGATACGGAAGGCTCGTCGAGCTGGCGGGCTCGATGGACGAGGAGAACGCGAAACTCGCCGAGATCCAGCGGGACCGCAAGATGCTGAAGGAGGAAGTCGACGAGGAGGACGTGGCGGAGGTTGTCTCGACATGGACCGGCATCCCGGTCTCGCGTCTCATGCAAGGCGAGATGCAGAAGCTGGTCCGGATGGAGGACGAGCTGCACCAGCGGGTCGTCGACCAACACGAGGCGGTCGAGGCCGTGGCGAACGCCATCCGTCGCACCCGGGCCGGGCTCTCCGACCCGAGCAGACCGATCGGCTCGTTCGTGTTCCTGGGGCCGACGGGCGTGGGGAAGACCGAGCTGGCGCGAGCGCTCGCGGAGTTCCTGTTCGACGACGAGCGGGCCATGGTTCGGATCGACATGAGTGAGTACCAGGAGCGGCACACCGTGTCGCGGCTGATCGGGGCGCCGCCCGGATATGTCGGCTATGACGAGGGAGGGCAGCTCACCGAGGCGGTGCGGAGGCGCCCGTACTCCGTCGTGCTGCTGGACGAGATCGAGAAGGCGCACCAAGACGCGTTCAACGTGCTGTTGCAGCTGCTCGACGACGGTCGCCTCACTGACGGGCAGGGCCGGACGGTGGACTTCCGCAACACGGTGGTCATCATGACGTCGAATCTCGGCGGGTTCCTGTTCGCCGATCCGGGCTCGTCCGTTGAAGAACGGACGGAGAAGGTGATGGCGGAGGTCCGCGCCACCTTCCGACCCGAGTTCGTGAACCGGGTCGACGAGATCATCGTGTTCCAGCCGCTCGGCCGGGACGAGATCGCTCAGATCGTGGACATCCAGGTCCGCATGCTCCAGCGCCGGCTGGAGGGTCGCAAGCTCGTGATCAGCATCACCGACGCGGCTCGCGAATACCTGGCGAACAAGGGCTTCGACCCCGCCTATGGGGCGCGTCCGCTGAAGCGGCTCCTTCAGAGGGAGGTTCAGGACGTGCTGGCGGTCAAGCTCCTGTCCGGCGAGCTCGTGGACGGGGACGTGGTGGAGGTCGACGCCGAGGGCGGCGGCCTCACTTTCGGCGTGCGGCGCCCGTAAAGCGCGACGCACGTCCTCCCGATACTCGCCCCATGAGGGGATGGGGCCTGGTCATCGGGCTGCTCGCCGCGGTCACGCTGCTCGCGCTCGCCCTGAAGGTCGTGCCGCCCGGCATCGTGGTGGTGGGGGCCCTGGGGGCCTGGGGGTACGGCGCCTATCGGTTCAACCTACGCAGGAAGGCCGTGAAGAAGAACCTGGAGGCCCGGACGCTGGGGTTGCAGGGCGCCGATGGCGATCCGTTCGGCCTGGCCGGGCTGCCGCTTGAGCTGCTGAGCCGGGGAACGGAAACCCGGTGGGTCGATCACGTTCTGTGGGGGAGCTGGCGCGCCGAGGACGTACGAGTGTTCGACTTCCGATACACCTCGGAAGACGACGGCGACCGTCGGTTCACCTGCGCGCTGATGGCACTCGAGCGCGACGTCCCGCCGGTAGTGATCGAGCCGAAGATGTTCTTCACCCCGCACGCAGAGCGCGGGCAGCTTTCCGTCGTCGAGGTGGATGACCGAGGGTTCGGGGAGGCTTTCGACGTGCGGGCCCAGGACCCGATGTTCGCCACCCGCCTCCTCGACGACGACACCAGGCAGTGGATGGAGCGGCAGAACGACATGGCGTTCGAGGTGAACGGCCGGATGCTGCTCACGTACATGCCGCGGGAACGTCGTGACCTGTTCGCGCTCCTCGAGGCCGGGGCGGAGCTCGGGCGGCGTCTTCCGGCCGGGCCCGACAACTGAGGCCGGGCGGCCGGACCGAAGCGGCCCACGGCATCGAACGGGTCGAGGGGTCCCGGACGGCCCGGCTTGAGGCACCGTCCGGCGGGCCGTAGGGTGGCCGGGTGGCCGACGTACCGGGCAGCACGAGGCTCCTTCGCCGAAGCCGCACCAACCGCGTCATCGCCGGCGTGTGCGGCGGCATCGGACGCTATCTGGGCGTCGACCCCGTGCTCATCCGGGTCGCGCTCGTGGTGCTCGCGATCGTGGGGGGCGGCGGCCTCCTGCTCTACATCCTGGGATGGATCCTGATCCCCGAGGAGAAGGAGGGGGAGCACCTCGGTCAGGCCCCTCCACCCAGCGCCGACGTGGCGCGGTTGGTGTTCGGCGGGGCCCTGATCGCGATCGGCGTGATCCTGCTGCTCGGCCTGTCGCTTCCGAGGATCGGGAAGTACGTGTGGCCGCTGGCCCTGATCGCGGTCGGGGTGGCCCTGATCGTCCGAGCGTCCTCCAGGCGATGAGCGACCTCCCGGAAGCTCCTGCTTCGCCGCCGCCCTCGTCTCGATTCCACGCCGGACGGTTGGTGTTGGGCCTGGTGGTCGTGGTGATCGGCGTAGCTGCGCTTCTCCAGGCCGCGGGAGTCAGCGACGTGCCGTGGAAGGCCGTGCTGCCCGGCTCCTTGATCGCCGTCGGGCTGGGATTGGTGATCGCCGGCCGCCGGTCCGAGAGCGGCCAGGGCGGCCTCATCGCCATCGGGATCGTCCTCACCGTCCTGCTTGCGGCGGCGTCGGCCGTGGACATCCCCCTGGAAGGAGGGGTGGGCGAACGGACCGAGCGCCCCATGTCCCTTTCCGACGTGAAGTCCGAATACCGGCTAGCCGTTGGGCAGCTCACTCTCGACCTCACGAGCGTGCCGGTGCCCGTCACGGGCACGGCGCGCACGGTCCGAGCACGCGTCGGCGTGGGCCAGCTCATCGTGGAGCTGCCGTCGGACCAGCTGGCCGTGGTGAGGGGACACGCGGGGATGGGCCAGGTGACGATCTTCGGCGAGAGCGACGGGGGTTTCGGTGTCGACAAGGACGTCACCCCGAGCTCGCCCGCAGGTGAGCCCATCGTGTTCTCGCTCGACCTGTCAGTGGGCATCGGGGAGGTGCTCGTCCAGCATGGTTGAGAGCGGGAACCGGGCGGCCGTCGTGTGGGGCCTGTTCTTCATCGTGGCCGGGATCGCCTTCCTGCTCGACCGGCTCGACGTCTGGACCCTCCGGGGCCGGTACGTGCTTCCGGTCCTGCTGATCGTGCTTGGGACGGCGATCCTGCTCGGTGGGCGGGGATGGGTGCGCGGCGGGCGCGACTAGCCAAGGCGCCTACTTCTTCCCTGCACCCGGTGTTCCGATAGCCGGGTCGTGAGCGGGTTCCTCCTCATCGCGGGCTTCGTCGTTCTTCGCCCTCGCTGCCGCCTACCTCGTTGTTACTTGAAGCGAAAGCGGCGGGAGGCGCTGGTCCGGAGGGCCCGTGTAGGCTGTAGCTCGTCGTTCACGGGATCGCTCGCAGAAGGGGACGTCATCGTGGCCTGGCTGTGGATCATCCTCGGCGTGGTGGCGCTTGTCGTCATCCTCGGAATCCTCTCCTACAACCGTTTCGTCTCCGGACGCCAGCTCATCAAGGACTCGTGGGCCAACATCGATACCGAGCTCCGGCGACGATACGACCTGATCCCCAACCTGGTCGAGACGGTGAAGGGCTACGCCGCGCACGAGCGGGGAGTCTTCGAGGAGGTGACCCGGGCCCGGGCGGCGGCCGTCTCGGCCACCGGCAGCCCTGCGGAGCAGGCCGCGGCGGAGGGACCGTTCGTCGCCGCACTCCGCCAGCTGTTCGCCGTAGCCGAGAACTACCCGGAGCTGAAGGCGAACCAGAATTTCTTGGCCCTGCAGTCCGAGCTGTCCAACACCGAGGACCGGCTCCAGACTGCGCGCCGGTTCTACAACGCGAATGTGCGTGAGTTCAATCGGCGGGTCCAGTCGTTCCCATCGAACGTGGTCGCGCGGAGCTTCGGATTCAAGGAGGAGCAGTTCTTCGAGGTGGAGGAGACCATCCGGGAGGCCGGGCCGCCCCAGGTGAGCTTCGCGCCCGGAACCCCGTCCGTCTCGTTCGGGGCCCCCGGCGGCTCGTCGTCCGCCCCGCCCTCCACGGGGGGGCCGCCGCCACCGCCTCCACCTCCGCCCGGCGACCCCACGCCACCTTCAGGGTCCGCTCCTTAGGCCGCCTCCCTCCCGGCCGTCGCCGGTCCGCAGCCCTCGAGCATGGTGGCCCGGCGAACGTCCCTCGTGAGCAGCGACCAGACGGCGGCCCACCCCATGGCCAGGGCGCCCATGCTCACGGCGGTGACTCGCGGGCCGAACGACTCGGCCAGCCACCCCGTCAGCAGGCCCGAAAGCCCGAACGTGAGCGTCACGAGCATGCCGTCGAAGGCGAAGATCCGTCCCCGGATGCGGTCGGGGACGATCCGCTGGAGCCCGTAGGAGGAGAGCGTCCACTGCGCGCCCCCGCCCACGTGCGCGAGCGCCACGGTGGGCATGGCCAGCAGCAACCCCGGGACCAGCCCGAGGAGCGTGTAGCCCAGGCCGAAGACCGCGAGTGCGAGGGCGATCGCGCCGAAGATCCGCCGATCCTGCGGCCCGAGCGCCGACCTCCCGAGGAACGGACCGATCAGCGCACCCACCCCGCGGGAGGCCATGAGCAACCCGATGCCGACGTCGCCGGCCTGGTACTCGCGATGCGCCAGGAGCGGGATCAGGACGAGGACGCCCCCCGCGATCCCCCACCCGAACTTCACGGCGAGCAGGGCCAGCACCCGGTGATCCTTCCGCGCGTACCGGATCGTCTCCACCGTCGCCTCCCCGACGCCGGCGTGCTCCTCTGCCCCACGATGCTCGGCGAACGGCCGCCGGATTGGCCAGATGAGCCACGCTGAGGCGAAGAAGGAC
>Ga0214472_10005503_pt1 | contig 13315 bp, 13 predicted proteins | sample RVTome_6_FD_207662 | JGI IMG/M metagenome (GOLD analysis project Ga0214472, IMG submission 207662) | Soil microbial communities from uranium-contaminated site in the Upper Colorado River Basin, Wyoming, United States - RVT140D175 | ecosystem: Environmental > Terrestrial > Soil > Contaminated >... | reverse complement strand
GTTGGGACATGGGGGCGGGCCAAGCAAGCGGCTCGAGACCTTCCCGAACCGTCATCCCGAGCGCCGATACGTCGTTCGCTTGGAAACGGACGAATTCACCTGTGTCTGCCCCGCCACCGACCAGCCGGACTTCGCGACCATCCGGGTTGAATATATCCCCGACAAGGTGATCCTCGAATCCAAGTCGTTCAAGCTCTACCTGTGGTCATATCGCAATGAAGGCGTTTTCCATGAACACGTGACCAACAAGATCCTCGATGACCTGGTGTCGGTCCTGGAGCCGCATTGGTGCCAGGTACGGGGGGCCTTCAACGTGCGAGGCGGGATTGCGATCACGGTGGAAGCCGAGCATGGCAGCCGGGAGGCGCCGGCCTAGATGCCGGGCCCCCGCTGGTACCCGGCGGTCGTGGCCGTCTTCAGCTCGGCCCTGATCGTTTCCAATATCATCGCGGTCAAGCTCGTCGATCTCTTCGGCCTCACCCTGCCGGCGGGGGTGGTCCTCTTTCCAATTGTCTACATCGTGGGAGACGTCTTGACCGAGGTGTACGGCTTCGGCCGGGCCCGCCAGGCCATCTGGATCGGGTTTGGCTGCAATCTGCTGGCAGTCGGCTCGATCTGGATCGCCGGTCGCCTGCCGGCCGCCGCATTCTGGAAGGCCGGGGTCTATCCGGGACCGGCAGAAGCCGGCCAGGCCTATCAGGCGATCTTAGGGTTCAGCGGGCGCTTGATTGTGGCCTCATTCCTGGCCTACCTGGTGGGGGAGTTCTTGAACGCCTTCGTGCTGGCCAAACTCAAGCTGGCGACCGAAGGACGAATGCTCTGGCTGCGGACCATCGGCTCCACTCTGGTGGGCCAAGCCGCGGACTCCGCAGTTTTCATTACTGCCGCGTTCTGGGGAATCCTCCCTACTGCTGCGCTGAGCTCGGCGGTGGTTGCACAATGGCTCGTCAAGAGCGGGTATGAGGCGCTGGCGACCCCGCTGACCTATCTGGTGGTCAACGCCCTCAAGCGGGTCGAAGGGGTCGAGGTATTCGATCGCACGACCGACTTCCGCCCCGTTGCGTTCTGAACTCGCCCCGGCTTTTTACAGCAAGGAGACCGGGTCCACGTCCACGATCCAGCCGCGGGGCAGATCCTCCGGAAGCAGCTTGAGCGGGTCAGGGGCTCGAATCACAACCATCCAGCGATATTCGGCGCGCACCCGGCGGAAGAAGGCCGGCACCGGTCCGATCAGGTCGGTGCGGCGCAATCCGAGCTCCTGAATCCGGGCGGCAAGCAGGCCGGCTAACCGCTCGGCCTCCTTCTGAGCTCTGGCTTCGGCGGAATCCCGAAACTCCAGCTTGATCAGCCGGCGGAACGGGGGATATCCGAGTTCCTTTCGACGGGCAAGTTCGGCTTGGTAGAACGCGGGATAGTCGTGAGCCGCGGCGGCCTGGATCGCGTAGTGGTCCGGGTCATACGTCTGCAGGATGACCTGGCCTCCGAGCAGACTGCGTCCGGCGCGGCCCGCGACCTGGGTGAGGACTTGAAAGGTACGCTCGGGCGCCCGATAGTCCGGCAGGTACAAACCGACGTCGCCCGAAATCACGCCAACCAGAGTCACCAGCGGCAAATCGAGCCCCTTAGCCACCATCTGGGTCCCGATGAGCACATCCGCCTGCTGAGCGGCGAAGGTCTGCAAGATAAGATCGTGAGCCCCTTTGCTGCGGGTGGTGTCCCAATCCCAACGGATGGTCCGGACCCCCGGAAACAGTCGTTCGACCTCCGCCTGCACCCGCTGGGTTCCGGCTCCGAACTGCTTGATCCGGGGGTTGCCACAGTTGGGGCACCGCTCCGGCATACGGCGATCCCTTCCGCAATGATGACAGAGCAGGAGCTCCCGCGCACCGTGGAAAGTCAGCGGCGAGTCGCAGTTCGAGCAGCGCAGCACAAATCCACAGTCCCGGCAAAACACGTAGGTTGCAGTCCCCCGCCGGTTCAGGAAGAGGATGGCTTGTTGGCCGGAGTCCAGGGTGGACTCTAACGCCCGATGGAGGGCCCGGCTAAAAATTGATCGATTGCCCGCCCGCAGCTCGTGGCGCATGTCGACGACTCGTACCGGAGGCAAGTCAATCGTCTCGGCAGTCGGACCGACCGGCTGGTAGCTGCTCTGCAGCCCGAGCCGGGCAGCCTGCTGCTGCAGCTCTTGGCGGTGTCCGAGGATCCGAAGCGGAAGGGCAAGCCGGGTGAGCCTGCCCCGATCCGCCTGGTAGCGAGTCACGATATCGGGGGTCGCGGTTCCCAGCAGGCAGACCGCGGAGCAGAGCCGGGCATATTCCAGGGCGGTGTCGCGGGCATGATGCCGAGGAGCCTGCCCGTGTTCCTTATAAGACTCATCGTGCGCCTCGTCGACCACGATCAGCCCGATATCCTGCAACGGTGCAAAGAGCGCGCTGCGCGGACCCACGATGACCGACAACGAACCGGCCCGTGCCCGGCGCCAGGTGTCATAGCGCTCGCCTTCGCTGAGCTGTGAATGGAGCACCCCAAGCCGGCCGGGAAAACGGGCCTGAAATCTGCGCAACGTCTGAGGGGTGAGCGCGATCTCCGGGACCAGAACGATGGCGGTCCGTCCGCGGTCGAGGGTCGCAGCCACCGCCTGTAGGTAGATCTCGGTCTTTCCGGACCCGGTGACCCCATGCAGCAGAAACCCCTCCCCAGTTTGGTCTTGGATCGCAACCTGGATGCGCTTCCAGGCGAGGTCCTGGCCTGGGGTGAGGACTGGCGGCTCAACTGGAAGAACTTGTAGCTCGGCCAATGGGTCCCGCCATACTTCGCGGTCGGCAAAGGCGATGAGCCCTCTTCCTTCCAGATAGCGCAACTCCACCGAACTGGCACCGGTTACCGAGTACACCTGGCCGGTCTCCAGCGGTTGAGCCTGCCTGGCAAGCAGCTCGAGGACTGCTTTGCGGCGGTCGGCTGCCTGGCTGCCCGAGCGACCCAGGCCATCGAGGGCGGAACTGACCTCATCCGCCGGCACCGCCAGACTCACGGTTCGAATCGTGCGAGCCCGTACTTTGGGCGGATCGAGCACTGCAACCCGCGCGAGCACTCCCGCCCGCACCAACCCGTCGGCCGCCCGGCGCCAGTTCAGGCGGGGGAGCGACCGGGCGAGCTGGCGGCCGCGCAGCGGACCGCGGCGGGCCAGGACCTGGATCAGGCGCTGCTGGCTGGAGTTCTTTCCGGCCTCTTCTGGCCCAACGAGGGTGTATAGCGAGTCGCCCGGCCGGCTGAGGCCGGGGGGCAGCATCAGGGTAAGGCACTCCACCAGGGAGGTCCGGTGCTGGGCGGCCAGCCAGCGCGCCAGCCGCAGCTGAGCGGGGGTCAGGACCGGTTCCGGATCGAGCAGTTCATCGAGCGGCCGGGTCTCTGGAACTTCTGGCACCCGCGGCATGCCAACCACCACGCCCTGCACCTGGCGGGTTCCAAAGGGGGCGGTGACCAGGTGGCCCGGCCGCACTTTCCGCCTTAAGTGGGGCGGCAGGTGGTAATGAAAGGTTCCCCGAATTCCGGGCAGATTGACCGCGACCTCAACGTACATTTGACTTAGGCTTGGGGTTCCGTCGCGGGCTGAGGGAAGATCCAGACCCGCGCCACCCGGCGTCCGTCCATCGCAACCACCCGCAGCCGCACGCCGTCCTCGACGATCGTGTCGCCGAGCTTGGCCAGGCGGCCAAGCCGCCCCAACAGGTAGCCGGCGATGGTGTCGTAATGGGGATCGGAGAGCTGGAGCCCGAAGTACTCATTCACTTCCTCGATCGGGGTCAAGCCGTTCACCAGCGACGAACCGTCTGGCAGGGGTTCAATTTCGGCCTCTTTACCGAAAGGATCGCTCATTTCGCCGATGATCTCTTCCAGCAGGTCTTCCAGGGTGACGATGCCGGCCGTGCCGCCGTACTCATCCAACACGATCGCCAGATGGTGCTGCCGGGCCCGGAAAATCTGCAGCAGGGTGCTGATCCGGGCGGCTTCGGGGACGAAGATGGCTTCCCGCATGATGTCGCGGGCCAGCAAGCTCTCGGCTCGCTCGCCCTGCAGGGCCTGGACGATGTCTTTCAGGTGAACCACTCCGACGATGTGGTCGAGATCAACCTCCGTGACCGGCAGCTTGGAAAACGAGGAGGAGATCGCGGTTTGCAGCATCGAGCTGAGCCCGGCGTCGGCGGTCACGGCGATCACTTCCGTGCGAGGGAGCATGACTTGCCGGACCAGGGTCTCTGAAAACTGAAAGACCGCGTGGAGCATTTCCTGTTGGCTGTCGCCGACTACCCCGCTGCGGGCGCTGGCCGCGACCAGCATCTTGAGCTCCTCCACCGAGTGCACCAGCTCGTGGGCCTCGGCCGGCCGAATGCCTGCCAGCCGCAGCAACCCATTGCCGGTGCCGTTGAGCACGGTGATCGCCGGCTTGAACAACCACTCGACCCATACCGTCGGCCTGGCGACCACCAAGGAGGTCCGTAAAGGGCTCTGCAGGGCGATGGATTTCGGGGCCAGTTCGCCGACGACCACGTGCAGGAAGGTGATCAGGAGGAAGGCCAGGACGGCCGAGATGCTGTGTGATACTTGTGACTCGAGCTTGGCCGGGAAGAGCTCGACGATCGGCTGGAACAACCGGCTGAGGGCGGGCTCGCCGATCCAGCCCAACCCCAGGCTGGCTAGGGTGATGCCTAACTGGGTGGCCGCGATAAATCGGTCTGGGTTGGCGATCGCCCGCTGGACCCAGCGGGCGGAGCGATCGCCCCGGGCGATGAGTTCCGCAACCCGAGTGCGGCGCACGCTAACCAACGCGAATTCAGCGGCGACAAAGAAACCATTTGCGAGAACCAGGACCAGGACGGCGAGTACCCGTAGGCCATCAAGCAGCAGCGATCCACCTTCGATTGAGCGATCGGCGAGATTGTAGCACAGCGACCCGTTTGACCGGTTTTTCGGTGCGGCTCAGCGGGTGAGGCCGACCAGAACGGGAAGTAAGTCCAACGACAACTCGGCCTCCCCCCGTTTGACGGCGAGATCCAGTTGCAGCAGCCGGTGGTGGATTGACTTGAGCAGGGGCAGGCTGAAGCCGCGGGCCTGCTTGCTGATCTTCGTGGCTACGAAGGCAGGCGCCCGGATCGCGGCCAGCGGATCTTCGCCGGCGTCAAGCGCGGCCCGAGCCTGCAGCAGCAGCCGGAACTGGCGAACAATCATCGCGAATACGTACGCTGGATCGTAGTCTTGCAGGAGCTGTTCCAGTTGCCCGACCCAACCGGCACCAGTCCCTAGCCGATCGACGACCGTGAAGACGTCTACTTGGCCGTAAGCCGGAGTCGACCGTTCGACGTCTCGGCTGCTGATCGGCCTTGCGCCGTCCGCCAGGTCCAGCAGTTTACGGAGTTCCTGATCGGCGAGCAGCAGCTCCTCCGCCAGCCGTTCGGCGAGCAGCTGGGCGGCTTCCGGGTCAATAGCTCCCCCCAGCGAGCGGGCACGGTCCTGCAGCCAGCGGGTGAAGGCTGGCCCTCTGGGGCAGGCGAACCTGCGTACGAAAGCCGCCTCGGGATGGAGGGTGGCCCAGGCCAGCCCGACCGAGCGATCCCGCTGCTCTTGCTCGGCCCGTGAGCGCTCAGTGTCAATCCGCTCAATTAGCGCAAGAGCGGTGGTGGCCGGGAGCTGGTCCAGGATTCGCTCGAAACGTCGCCGAGAGCTGGAGTCATGAGGCAATCCCTCTGCGTTTTCGAGGATGATCAATCGCCGGCCGGAAAGGAAGGGCAGCGAGTTGCAGGCCTGCTCTAGTGCTTCCAGATCCAATCCCGCTCCCGAGAACCGTTGAAGGTTGAAGTCGGCCGCCGCGCCGAGGTTTGACTGGAGTTTGTGAAGGGTTTCACGAATGGCGATCGGATCGTCGCCGTAGAAAAGGTAGACCGAGGGGGGAGCCACGCTAGGCTAAGGTAAGCACCCGATGGATCGTCGTTCGACCGCGGTAAAGCCGCTGGACCTCGAGGATCACAAGCCCTCCAATCTCACTGGAAGTGGTGAGATGTCGTTGGGCCGCCGCCCCGAGCGGCTGGGCAACAATCAGAGCCAGCACGGTCGAGAGGATCGCCAGCGGCAGGCGTTCCAACCGTTCCTGCCAGCGACTCGAACGCCCGCCCAGCAGAGAAAAGTAGGAAGCCGCCCCCGCCAACACCGCCGCGGTGAGGAAGCTGGTGCCGCAATTCGGATGAATCGCCAGGTGGCCCTCCCCGGATCGCAGCCGGGAAGCCGCTTCCTGCGCGCACTCGGCGACTGCCTCCGATGGAAGGCTGCCAAGAATGAAGAAGCCGTTTCGGTCGGCCCGGCCTGCAATCGGGGTCTGCGGGTAGCGGGCGCTCAAGACATGGATCGTCGCATGTTCGAGGCCATGATTGCGTCGAATCCGACCCACCAACGAGTTGCGATCCAGGCTCTCGGCCATCGGTGCGAAGCGGGATTATACCGTGCGGGATTGGGCGGCTTCAGGCCCGCTGATAGGCCTCGATCAAGGCCAGCAGGACCAAGTCGGCGAAGTGCGAAGTCTCCCGGTGCAACTCATCCCAGGAAGGTGCAGACTGGACCTCGGAGAGACTGAACAGGCTTTCCATTAAGAAGCTGCGGAAGAAGAGAAAGGCCTCGACCGCTTCGATCAGAGTCATCTCGGCCTGCAGACTGATCCGGGCATAATCCTGACCGATCTGGGCGGCCTCCGGTTCGGCCCCTTCGGCGGCCAAGCCGATGAAACGCCCGACCTGCCCAAGGAGCCGGTGGGACTCCGCCCGATAATCCGCCCGCTGAGTCTCGGTTAGCTTGAGATACCAGGGTTGATTATGTAAACGGGGGGCTTCCAGCCGGGTGCGTCCGATCACGTTCTCGATGACGACCTGGGCTTCGCTCGCCCGCCGGCCGCGGTCGGCCCCCCAGCGTTCGATCTCTGGCAACGAGAAGCGTCGGTGGCCGCCTGGCGTGCGGTGGACCTGAAGTTTCCCTCCATCGGCCCAGGCTCTGACCGTGGAAGGGTGCACCCCCAGCAGCCGGGCAGCCTCGGAGAGGCCGATCCAACGCTTGACGGGCTGGTCCATTTGAACTCAATCTATATCAATCAATGCAAGTTCGTCAACCGCTGGGATAGAATGGCCACGTGGATTGGGGCCTGATCGGGAATGAACAGGCGGTCACTGGGCTGAAGCGCCATATCGTCGAGCATCAGGTCCGGCACGCCTATCTGTTTACCGGCCCGAACGCGATCGGCAAACGCACTCTCGGCCTGCGCTTTACCCAGGCGCTCAACTGCGAACGGCCCGGCCATCCGGGGGATTTCTGCGCTCCGGGCGACCCGGCCGCTTGCCGGGTGTGTCGAGCGGTTCCCCAGGGGATGGATCCGGATCTGCATATTTTGACTCCCCAAGAGTCGATCCGGGTCGATGAGATCCGCCTGCTGCAAAGCAGGCTGGCGTTGGCTCCCTACGGGGGGCGGTGGCGAGTTGCTCTCTTGCCGGACTTCCACCAGGCGACCCCAAGTTCGGCCAACGCGATGCTGAAGACGCTTGAAGAGCCGCCCTCCCGAGTCGTGCTGCTGCTCACCAGCCCAGAGCAGGAGCTGCTGCTCCCCACGGTGGTTTCGCGTTGCGAAGTCGTGGCGTTGAGGGCGGTGGCGACGACCACCATCGCCCGGGCGTTGTTGGAGCGGGGAGCCACACCGGAGCGGGCCGAGCTGCTGGCGGCCGTCGCGGATGGCCGACCCGGGCGAGCCATCACCTTGGCCGAGGATTCGGCGGCCGCCGAAGAGCGGACGGCCGCCTTGCGGGACTTCGCGGATTTGATGCAGATGGACCTCAATCAGCGGTTCGCAACGGTGGAGCGGCTGATCGGGAAGGGGGAGTTGCCCGACCAGCGGCGTCGAGTTGAGAGTACTTTGCTGGAATGGATGAGCTTGTGGCGGGATCTGGTCCATCAGGGGTACGGGGCGGAGCTGGTTTCCCGTAACCCAGACTTCGCGCCGGCAGTGGGAGTCCGGGCAAGCCAGCTGACGGCTGGCGAGCGCCAGTCCACCTTCCGTTCGCTGGCGGCCTCACTGCAGGCCGTCGAGGCGAACGCCAATCTCCGCTTGACGCTGGAAGTGCTGTTGCTTGATTTGCCGAGGGTGGGAACGGTGCGGATCGAATAGGGTAAGCAGGCCGCCGCCGAGGCTAGTTGAGCTTGGCGACCTCCTCCGCCTCGAACCGAACCTCCTCTTTCCCGGACAACTTGTCGTGGATCTTGCTCACGATCAGGTCAAGGTGCGCATCGTGCAGCACATAGTTCAAGTTGTCGGCCGGCACGCTCAGGATCGGACACAGGGTAAACTGCTCGGCCCAATCTTCATAGAGCTGGTTCAGTTGTGAGAGGTACTCTGCCCCGATCCCCCGCTCATAGGCGCGGCTGCGCTGGGCGATCCGCTGCAACAGGGTGTCAACCGAGGCGCGCAGGAAAACAACCAGGTCGGGCGGGGGCAAGAACTTCGTGAGCACTTCGTACAGCTCACGGTAGGTCCGGTAATCGCGCTCGGTTATGTGACCTTCCAGGTACAGGTTGCGGGCGAAGATCTCGGCGTCCTCGTAAACGCTGCGATCTTGGATTCCGGAGCCCGGGTGGTCGGCGATTTCCCGATGGGCCCGCAGTCGGCGGGAGAGGAAGAAGATCTGGGACTGAAACGACCAGGTCGGCATGTCCTGATAGAAATCGACCAGGTAAGGATTCTGCACGTCGGCTTCGAGGAAGGGAGTCCAATCCAGCCGAGCTGACAGCAATTGAACCAGGGTCGATTTGCCGACCCCGATGTTTCCGGCCACCGCCACAAACCATTTCATGAGGCGAGACTCCCGTCCAGGCTCCTCGGGTCGCCGAGAATAACCACGCTCCGGGCGCCCGGGGTGCTAGACCTGGGGCTGCCCTTCCAGCGGGAGCGGCTGTTGAAAGGGAGGGATCTGCAAGGCTTGCCGGATGCGGTTCACCACCGTATCGAGGTGGGAGGGCTGTTCGACGAAGTTGAGTTTTGTTGTGTCGATCGTCAGAATTGGGGGCTCGGCCTGGGCGGAGTAGAAATCTTCATAGGCCCGGTTGAGTTCTGCGATGTAGGCCGATTCGATATTGCGCTCGTAGGGTCGGTCGCGGGAGGCGATCCGGGCCATGGCGGCATCGGTCTCGACTCGCAGGAAGACGATCAAATCCGGGGTCGGAATCCGTTCCGCGAGAGCCCGATGGACCAGGCCGTAGGTCTGCAATTCGTCGCCGGAAAGGTTGAGACCGGCAAAGAGGGCATCCTTGGCGAAGGTGTAATCGGCAATCAGGTTGCCTCTGGTCAGTGCGGCCGGAACGGCCACCTGATGCTGCCGGTACCGGCTGAGCAGGAAATAGATCTGAGTCTGAAACGCGTATCGTTCGCGGTCGGCGTAGAAATCGGCGAGGAAGGGATTTTCGTCGAAGACCTCCAACAACAGCTGGGCATCAAAGACCGGCTGCAGCAGGCGGGCCAAGGAGGTCTTGCCCACTCCGATTACGCCCTCAATCGCCAGGTACATTGGGTGAAGTTGAATCCTCAGCCCGGCTCGTAGCGGAATTGTAAGCAATAGTGATGGAAAGTGTTGCTGACCCAGGCACTGCCCATTCCGTAGGGAGCCAGCGGGATATCGTCCTGGGCCCAGATCCGTTCGTCCTTGAGGGTGTAGGCCTCGCCGAGCCGGCGGGCCAGGTCCCAGGCCAGTGGATAGATCTTGCCGCCCTTCTTGACGTTCTTGACAATGATCGTGAGGTAAGCCTGGGGCCGGAGCAGCGGCCGCAGCGAAATGTACACCGCAACCAAACGCTCCAGGAACTCTTCGTAATCGGCGAGGTTGCCAAGATCGGCCGGGTCGTCGGAGTAGGTCACATCCAGGGCCTGGTCCGCCCGCCGACGCTTTTGGGTCTGGAAACCTTTAGCCCGAAGCATGTTCCAATAGGGAGGCGAAGTCAGCAGGTAGTCGAAGGTGGGCAGGCTCAGCCGGCCGAGCTGGGCCGCATCGCCATGCACCACTTGGACTGACAATCCAGCGGCGGAGGCTCCCAGCGAACTCTGTTCCTCTTGTACCAGGCGGGCCGCCAGCTGGGCGTACACCGGATTGATCTCAATACCCACCCCGTTCCGACCGGAACGCAAGCAGGCAATCAAGGTCGATCCGGTTCCGACCATTGGGTCGAGCACGGTTTGCCCGGCTTTGGTGAAGAATTCGATGAACTCCTGAGCCAGGGTCTCGGGGAATTTGGCCGGATGGCGCAGCACTTGTTCTTTCCGGCGGGGTGGGTTGTGAATGAACCAAGATTTCTGGAACTTGATCCAGTCTTTGCTGCTCAGGTTGTTGAGCCGGTTACGAAAGGCTCGCTCAGGGGGAGAGGAACCAGAGGGCGAGGTCATCGAAGTGGACGTTGAGGCCCGGAGTCTGGGCAGCCGAGGCGAACAAGCTCAAGGCGCCCGAGGAATAGCTGCCATCCTCGATTGCTTGGGCAGAGACGAGCTCCCCGTTGGCGAAAACCTGCAACTGTTCGCCCTGGGCGAGCAGGCCAATTCGGTTGGTGGCCTGGGGGCCGGTGACCAGCGCGGCAGCAGGGGTCCAATTCAGCAGGATGACCGGCTGTTCCTCACTGACGAACCTACGCAGTCGGTAGGATCCGTCGCACGAGATCTCCAAAGTGTAGCCCTGATCGAAGTTCTGGCCGCCGACTCGGATCCCAAGCCCGTAGCCATCCTTTCCGCTGCAGTTGCCGACTTCCGCAGTGACCTCAACATATAGATCCGCGGCCACCCGGGCGGTGGTGCTCCACCACAGAAACCCATCGGCCAGGTTGTCGGTCACCTGAAATCTGCCGTCGGCATAGGCGAAGCTGGCCGTGGCATCGTCGCTTCCGACGTACCAAAGCGCTTGACTAAAGTCATCCCGCACATCGGGAGCGGAGAGGTTGAGGCCGGTGCGAGGGTCGCCGGGGGAGAGCGGGATCGGAGAAGGAGTGGGCGGTGCGGCTTCGGTCTCGGTCGGGCTCTCCGTGGGAGGGGACTCAGATGTAGCCGTCGGCGCGGGGCTTGCCGGCGGGGGAGTCGAAGTGGCAATCGCGACCGGTTGGGCGGTGAGAGTCGCGGCCACCGAGGTTGCCAGCAGATTCGGGGGCGGTTCCGCGGCCGGGCGGTTGCAGCTGGCCAACAAAAAGGCAAATAGGGTAGCTGCCCCCCGGACGGCGATTGAACAGCATCGGGGAAACTGACTTGGTGGGTTTCGGTCCGGCAGCTGAGGCCGAACATGGGAGGAAGTGCGGGGATCACCCATCGGAACGGCCGGGCAGTATAGCATAGGGTGCGCAGCGGGGCCTAGAAGACCGGAGGTGCGCCGCCCTGCCTCGAGCGCAGGATGAGCCCCTCCGGGTCCTCGAAATCGATCCGCTGCGCAAAGGCCCGGCCGATCTCCACCAGCAGCTCGATCGCCCACAGGGAATCAATACCGATCCGAGTTGGGTCGGTCCCGGGAGGGAGCTTGACCCCCAGCTCATCTAGCACATCCGGTGCCAGATCCAGGTTGTAGCGCCGAAAGTCAATCCGGCCGGTCCCCCCATATTCCAGTTTGGTAATAAAAGTCTGCCATTCGGCCGCGTCTTCGAGCATTTCAATCAGCACCCATTCGGCCCATTGCAGGAAACTGGCTCGCTTAGGATTGACCGGGTGCGGCGAGCTGCCGGTCCCGAACGAGAGCAATCGGGTGTCGCCTGGCGGGTATGCGCCGGCGCTGTAGTGGATCGCTTCCACCGCGGCTTGATAGCATGGGTTGCCGGCGACGCCCACCCCACCATCCACCCAGGTGTGCTGCAGGCCTCCTAGCCCGGCGCTGTGGGCGGGAAAGTAGGTTGGCGCGGCAATGCTGGCAAGGACACTGTCTCTCAAGGACAACCGGCCCCAAAGCGAGGCGTTGCCGGGGTTGTCCCGCACGAAGAAGTCAGTCCGGCTGGTGGCAGTATTTTTGCCGGTGATCAGGATATCGACCGGCAGGCTGTTCAGCTCGCGGTCGGCACCGATCTCGCTGAGGGTCCGTGAGATGAACTCGTTGCTGTAGCGGTGGTTGCCGAGATTGGCGGCGATCTTCCAGAACGGCAGCGCCTGAAACGCGGACTCGGCCAGGTTGCGGTACAGCGCGAGCAGCCCCCGGGCGCTGATCCCTATCGCCAACCCGGCGGCAATTACGGCACCGGTCGAGGTCCCGGCGATCATGTTGAAGATCTCCTTACAGGGCTTACCTTCCTGGGCCTCGAGTTGGATCAGGCAGGCCAGCGGGATGATCCCTCGGACTCCGCCTCCGTCGATGGAGAGAATCCTCTTCATAGGATCGCCTCTTCGACCGGACGCATCTCGAGTCCAAAAGCGCGGCCGAACTCCGCAACTACGGCTTGGGCCGCCTCCGACATTGCGGGGGCCGGGTCCAGCAACTCGGCGAGCGAGATCATCGAGGCACCGGGAAGATCGCAGGCGATGATCCCTTGCCAGTAGCTCATGTCCGGCGCAACGTTCAGGGCAAAGCCGTGCCGGCTAATCCCCTGGGCGTCGACCCGGATCCCGATCGAGGCGAGCTTGGAAGGAGCCCGCCTGGCAGCCGGCGGGCAGCTTGGGCAGCGTGAGGCGACCTCCGGCTCTACCCACACCCCAGTCAGGCCGCGGCGTTGGCCGCTGGCCAGGCCGAGGGTGGCCACGGCCCGGATGAGGACCTGCTCCAACCGACGAACATAGCCAACGTAGTCGGCTTGTGGGAGGCGACCGGTCGGGTCCAGTCTCCCCAATCTGAGCAGCGGATATCCAACCAGCTGACCGGGCCCGTGATAAGTCACATCACCGCCGCGGTCAGTCCAGTGCACTTCCAGACTGTGGGAGGCGAGTTCGGGCCGGCCCCAGACCAGATTCTCGGGCTTGGCTCGCCGGCCGAAAGTGAAGGTGTGGGGATGTTCTAGGAGCAGCAGGCTCTGTGGGCGGACGCCCTCGGCGATCTCCTCGGCCATCCGAGCTTGCAGGGAGTATGCCTCTCGAAAGGGGAGGATCCCAAGCGAATGGACTTCACAGCCATTCACCACGAACCTCGCCGAGGATCGGCCATGCTTGGGTTCGTGCGCATCTGAACCGAGGGTCACCCAACGCCCACCTTCCTCAAAGAACTAGTCTATCACCGGGCGAGCCGGGGAGGTCTGCGGCTCGCTGAGCTCGATGCCGACATAGATGGTCGCCTAACAGTCGCAGGAGAAGTTG
>Ga0214472_10005502_pt1 | contig 13316 bp, 9 predicted proteins | sample RVTome_6_FD_207662 | JGI IMG/M metagenome (GOLD analysis project Ga0214472, IMG submission 207662) | Soil microbial communities from uranium-contaminated site in the Upper Colorado River Basin, Wyoming, United States - RVT140D175 | ecosystem: Environmental > Terrestrial > Soil > Contaminated >... | reverse complement strand
CCTCGGCGGAGCGGAGCGCGCTGCCGCTAACCTCAATCCCGAAAACGGGGCCTTTTGCGAAAAGACCTGACATCGTCACTCCACGAATGTTACGCGGTTTATCTCACGCAGGGTCGTCTCTCCCCTGTATACCTTCTTGAGCGCCGAAGTCCTGAGCGTGCTCATGCCTTCCTCGATTGCGGCCCTCCTGAGTTCCGAGTTGGGCCTCCGGTCGAGTATCATCTCCCTGATCCTGTCGGAGAGGTCCAGGAACTCCGTGATGGCCATCCTGCCCTTGTAGCCGGAACCGTTGCACTCGGGGCAGCCCCTGCCCTCGAAGAACACACGCCTGGCCGCAACCATCTCGTCGTAGTCGAGCCCTGAGTCCGCCAGAAGCTCCCTGGTGGGTTTTACCTCCAACTTGCAGGAGGGGCATATCTGCCTTACCAGCCTCTGGGCCAATATGCAGTTCAGCGAGCTGACGAAGTTGTACGGCTCGACGCCCATGTTGACGAACCTTCCTATGACGTCGAACGCGGTGTTCGCGTGGACGGTCGTAAAGACCAGGTGGCCGGTGAGCGCGGACTGCACCGCTATCTGCGCTGTCTCGCCGTCCCTTATCTCACCGACCATTATCTTGTCCGGGTCGTGGCGGAGGATGGAGCGGAGCCCCCTGGCGAACGTGAGGCCCTTCTTCTCGTTGACCGGTATCTGCACGACCCCCGGCAGCTGGTACTCCACCGGGTCCTCGATCGTTATGATCTTGTCCTCGGTCGTGTTTATCTCGCTTATCGCGGCGTAGAGCGTGGTGGTCTTCCCGGAGCCGGTCGGGCCGGTCACGAGGACCATGCCGTACGGCTCGGATATCGCCTTCCTGAAACCCCTCAGGTCCTCCTCGGCGTATCCCAGCCGCTCCAGGCGGAGCTCGTGCAGGTCTGCCGTGATGGACTCCTTGTCCAGTATCCTGATGACCACGTCCTCGCCGAATATGGCCGGCATTATCGAGACCCTGAAGTCAATCTTCTTGTCCTTGAACTTGATCTTGAACCTGCCGTCCTGCGGTATCCGCTTCTCGGCTATGTCGAGCTCGGACATGATCTTTATCCTGGATATGATGCTGTCCTGGAACCTGCCGTCGATGGGGTCCATCGCATGGTAGAGCACGCCGTCTATCCTGTACTTCACCATGACGTTCCGCTCCGACGACTCTATGTGTATGTCGCTCGCCCGCTTCTGGACCGCGGAGAAGAGTATCGTGTCCACGAGCTTTATTATCGGGCTGTTCTGCTCGCCCAGCCGCTCCATGGTGAGCGTCTCCTCGCCCTCGTCCGTCTCCTTTACAAGGTGGAACCTGAACTCCTCGGTTACCTCCCGGAGCACCCTCTGGGAGCCCTCGCTCCTCTTAAGGACCTCGGATATCGCGCTCTTCGTGGACACGTACGTGCTTACCGTGCGGCCCATAAGCAGCTCGACCTCGTCCACCATTATGATGTCGGTCGGGTCGGACACCGCGATGATAAGCCGGCCCCCCTCCTCCTTGTACGGCACGAACTGGTACCGGTACATCAGCTCGAACGGCACCATCTCGAAAAAGCGGGGCTCTATCTGGAAGTTGTAGAGGTTTACGAACTTGAGGCCGTGCTGGAAAGCGAGCGCCCTCGCGAGCTGCTCCTCTGTTATCACGTTCTCGTCTATCAGTATCTGCCCCATCCGGACGCCGCCCTCTCCCGCGCGGTCGAGCGCGGACTCGATCTCTTCGTATGAGGCGTACTTCCTGGAAACCAGGACGTCCCCGAGCCTGAGCTTCCCAACCATCCTTGAGACGTCCGCCAGCTCGTCCAACTCGGAGCGGCGCTTCTCCTCTTTCTCCGTGAGCGCCCTTTTGACCGCGCTAATCAGCACGTCCTTGTCGAAGGGCTTGGAGAGGTAGTCGACCGCGCCCATCTTTATGGAGTCGGCGGCGACAGACTCGTCTCCCCGGCCGGTGACGATTATCACGGGGATGTCCGGCCTCAGCCTCCCGACCTCCTTCAGCACGTCAAGCCCGTTCATGCCCGGCATCATGTAGTCCAGTATTACCAGGTCCGGGTTTCCGGAAACGACCTTGTCCACGGCCTCACGGCCGTTGGCGGCGGAAAGCGTCCTGAAGTTTTCCGTGGAGAGCATCTTCGCGAAAAGCGTAAGGATGTCCCTCTCGTCGTCCACAACCAGCACGGTTGGGCCGTCCGCCTGCGTCTCGGAAACCCTCGCTTCGCCTGTAAGCGTTTCGTCCATCACGATCTCCGTCCGGCCGGTCCTGGCCGGGTGCATATAAAGCGTGGGCCATAACAGCGCCCCGCGATAAACATCGTCATTTGACCGTACCCGCCAGCTCGAATATCGGCAGGTACATTACAAGCACCACCGTCCCGACGACTATGCCCATCAGGAGCATTATCACCGGCTCCACCAGGGTCGTCAGCCTCTGCAGCTTCAGGTTCACCTCGTCCTCGTAGAACACCGATATGTCGTCCAGCATCGTCTCGAGAGAACCGGTCGCCTCGCCGACCTCGACCATCCTTATGGTCATCGGCGTCATTATCCTGGACTCCTCGAGTGCGAGAAACAGGCTCATCCCCTCTCTAACACGGGACTGGACCTTTATCAGCCTGGTCGAGAGGTCGCGGTTGGTCACGGACCTGGCTACCATCTCGAGCGCCTCCAGCATCGGGATGCCTCCCGCGAGCACCGTGGCCAGGGTACGGGACACCGCGCTTATATAATACCCGCGGACAAGCCCGCCTACATAAGGGAGCTTGAGTATGTACGTGTCAGCGGCCGCGCGCCCCCTGCCCGTCCTGTACCACATCCTGAAACCTATAAGCAGCGCCACAAAACCCACGGCGAAAAACGGGAAGTAGCTCTTGATAAACCGGGTCGAGTTCATCAGTATTACCGTGGGCCTTGGGAGCTCCGCGTTAAAGTCCACGTATATCTCGGAAAATGTAGGGACGACATAAGTGAAGAGGAGGAGCACTATCGCAAAAGTGACCCCGATCAGGAATACCGGGTATGTGAGCGCCCCTTTGAGCTTCCTCTTTACCTCCAGCACCCGCTTCAGGTACTTGATGTACCTGCTGATCACCTCCGCCACCTCGCCTGTGCGCTCGCCGGAGCGGAGCGAGTTGCAGTAAAGCTCCGGGAAGAACTCGGTGTGCACCATCATGGCTTCAGAGAGCGCCCTGCCGCCTAACACCTCTTTTCTGACGTCCAGGAGGGCGCGCTTGAACGCCTCGCTCGGCGTCCTCTCGGTCAGGAGGTCTATGGACTGGACTATGGGCAGGCCCGCCCGGATGAGGACGAGCAGCTCCTGGTTGAATATCAGGAAGTCCTCGCTCGCTAATTTTTTTGCAAACCCCGACACGGCGAGGTCGAAACCAAGCGCCTGCCGCTTCTTGAGTACGAGGACCAGGTAACCGGCGTCCTCAAGCTCGGACCTGAGGGCATCCGCGTTTTCAGCCTCAACCTCGTTCTCTATTATGCTGCCGTCTTCCTTGCCGACCTTGTAATAGAAAAGAGGCATAAGCACCTTTCGACAACACCGGCCGGGCACAGCATGGATGCCCGCCCCTTTATGTCCGCGGGTATTCGTCCGGCAGCAAGAACGTATTGATAATTTTAATGTTTATTATATATTCTGACCGCTATTAATGCAAGCTAAATATCGCAATAATGCTCAGCTATTAAATATCCGGAAAATCAGGTGATTTTGTCGCGGGAAGCCCTCGGCAAGGGAGTCCCCAACCCTTGGGTGAGCGAAAATGATGTGCCGGCGCACACCCTGCTTGATTCCGCGCAGAACATATAACATATTGAAAAATATCCCTAAACCACGCTTCCGTGCAGCAGCGCTAAACATGAACCGCCGAACGTGCGCTTGCCTCTCCGGCCCCATCCGGTCAGATACTGGACTGCCATGCCGCATGAAAAGACGGGCATACGCCAGTTTTATGCGCGTTTTACGGCATCCTCCAGAAACCCGCACACCACTGGTCCGGCCCTCGCAACAGAGGCCCCTCACGCCGCGCTTTCTTCAAGGTTGCCGGCCCGCCTTTCCCGGTCCGCCGGGATTATAATCCGGAACGTGCTCCCCTTCCCCTCCTCCGTGTCGAGTTCCACCCTCCCGCCGTGGGCGTCCGCAACCGCCTTGACTATGGCGAGGCCGAGCCCGGCCCCCTTGATACCGGCCGACTTCGAGGCGCGATAGTATTTTTCGAACAGCTTATCCCTGTCCGCCGGCGCGATACCAGGGCCTGTGTCGGACACGGATATCTCCAGTAAAACTCCGTCTCCTTCAGTCAGGCGCCTTGCCCCGAGGGTGATCCTTCCACCGCGCGGGGTGTAACTGACCGCGTTCGACAGGAGGTTGTGCAGCGCACGGTCGATAAACCGCCCGTCCGCTAAAATATCGGGCAGGTCCCCGGAGATGTCCAGTACAAGCTCCTGGCCCGCCCTTCTCGCGGTTATTGAAAACTCGCCGGCTACGTCGTGGAGGATGCGCCCGACGTCAACCGTGCCTTTTAAGAGCTTGAGCTTGCCGGATTCGTAATGCGATAACGCGAGGTAGTCTTCCACCATGTTCATGAGCTTGTCGGCGCTTCTTTCGACCGCCATGCTCATCTCCAGCAGGTCCCTGTCGTCAGAGTCCTTCAGCCGGTGCCGGATCAGTTCCTGGTAGCCTATTATGGCCGTGAGCGGGGACTTCAGGTCGTGGGTTATCATCGCATAGAAGTCCGCTTTCTGCCTCTCGAAGTTCTTCCTGTCCGTTATGTCGATTGCGACCTCGAACCGGACGTCCCTGCCGTCAGGCCATTTGATAATCCTGTCCTCTACCAGGAGGTCTTTTTTCAGGACCGGGTTGTAGTGCTCCCATTTGAACACCTCGCCCCTGTTCTTCAGTATTTTTTCGTTAGTGCAGAACTGGCACGGGGCGTCGAGGCCCTGCAGCACGTCGTAGCAGTAACTGCCAACCGGGTCGGCATTGAACTTCTCCCTTAGCGCCCTGTTTGCAAAAAGGACCTCATATGTTAATGGGTCGGAGACGTATACTATCTCGCTCAGGTTCTCCACGAGGGACAGCATCTGCGCACGCTCGAAAGCTATCTCCGCCTCCGCCCTGCTCTTCTCGCTTATGTCCCTTACAACCTCTATACCCGCCACGATGTTGCCGTCATCGTCCCTGAGCACCGACGCGGTAAGGCTGAAGTGGCGCTCGTGTCCGCCCACCTCAACCACCCTTTCAGCCGAGTGGGTATCGCCGTTTCTGTAAGCCTTTTCAACCGGACAGCCTTCACATATGTCCTTTCTGCCCTCGAAGGCAGCGTAGCAGTACTCGCCTACGTGCTCGCCCATCATCGTTTTGAGCGCGGGGTTCTGGTAAACCACCCTGTAGTTTGTATCCACGATGCATATCCCGTCGGGGATGCTGTCCAGGATGACCTCCAGCCTGGACTTCTCGTCTTTCAGCAGTTCCTGGTAAGTCCTCTGCTCGGTTATGTCCTTGGCCACGTGGACGAAAGATGTTATCTCCCCGTCGTCCCTGACCGGATACACGCGCACCTCGAACAGCCTCCCGTGCGCGGACACCTCGTGGGTCGTGGACACGGCCCCGGTCTTCATCAGTTCAACGGACGGACATCCCGCGACAGGTTCCCCGTCCCGGTGGAAAAGCTCGTAGCACTTCATGCCGACAAGCTCCTCCGCGGTTTTGCCGAACGCGGCAACGGCGGCCCTGTTAGCCTTGACTATGGTGAAATCCCTGTCGTGGAGGGTCACGATGTCGGTTATAACGTTGAACGTCCTCTCCCAGTCCGCCCTTGCGGACTCGACCTCCGTCTCGGCCTCCGCCTTGTCCGCCTTGGCCTTGTGGTGCGCTATAGCCTGCTCTATCGAGTTTATTATCCTGGGGAAGTGGGCGAACCCTATGTCCTTGGTGAAGTAATCGGACGCGCCCTGCTTGAACGCCTCGCGGGCTATCTCCTCGCTGCCCTGGCCGGTCACGAATATAAACGGGATGTCACCGCCCTGTTCCTTCAACCTGATAAGGAGCTCTATGCCGTTCATCCCGGGCATCTGGTAGTCGGAAAGGATGCAGTCCACCCTGTTGCGCGCGACATACTCGAGACAGTCCCGGCCGTTTTCGAGGGCGGTTATCGAGAGGTGCGGGGCCTCGATTGAAAGCCGCTTCTTTATGAACCCGCTTATGAGCGGTTCGTCGTCGACGACGAGGACGTTATAAGCCATAGTATCACCCGATGCCTTCAGAGGTTCGGCCCATCTGGTATCTATTATCTATCGTGCAATAAAGACGGCCCATACAATTATAATATAGTATACAGTGAAAACATGTAATATCGCAAACCGGCAATTTCTTCCGGGGGCATGTATCGATGACATGAAAACGCGGTTATCGGGAAATCTGCATCGTCCGCCTTCCAATAAATGGATTCGGCTTGAAATCCTGCGGGAATAATGTAATATATAAGGATTGGCAAAACTCGTCCGTACCAGAACTTATTTATCATGCTGACAACAGGGAAGACAACCATGCCGGCAAAGATAATAAAGGTAGGCCCTGATAACATCCTCTCCGCGATAGAGCAGGCCGTTACGGTCATCAAGGACGGCGGGCTCGTCGCCTTCCCCACGGAGTCTTTTTACGCCCTCGGCGCGGACGCGCTGAACCCCCTCGCGATAGAGTGGGTGTACAGGGCCAAGCGCAGGATGCCGCACAAGCCGCTCCCGGTTATAATCCACGACAAGTCCCTCGTTGAAAAATACGCCAGGGACCTGAGCCCCGCAGCCAAGGTTGCCGTGGAGCAGTTGATGCCCGGCCCGGTGACACTCGTCCTTTGGGCTGCGGACAATATCCCGGAAAACCTGTCCGCATCGACCGGCAAGATAGGCATCCGCGTGCCGGACCACACTGTCGCATCCGAACTGTCACGGCTGTTCGGCGGGCCAATAATTGCAACCTCGGCGAACATCTCCGAAAAAAGCCCCGGGCTGACTACCGCCGGGGAAGTGATGGACGCGGTCGGCTCCGGCATAGAACTGATCCTGGACTGCGGGCCGACCCCCGGGCCTCCCGCATCCACCCTTATCGACCTGACCTCCGACCCGCCCGTCCTCATGAGGGAAGGCCGAGCGGAAAAGTCAAGTATTGAGAAGGTTTTAGGCCCTCTAAAATCCTGACGCCCCAGGTCCGAAATTTCTTGACACCCCCTTTGTCAAATGTTATTTTAGTCGGACTAACCGCATAACCGGCAGCTACATCCCAAATAACAAAAAAAGAGGTATAGACGGTCTTGGAAGAAAAACAGGCTCAACAACAGGAAGGCCTACCGGCCAGGTTTCTTTCCGGGGTTTGGAAGTTCTTCACATCGCTGAAGCTCACCGTGTTCACGCTGATATCCCTGGCGATGGTATCGATAATCGGTACGGTAATAGACCAGACCGACCCCGCGAAGAACATGCAGATGCTCATGGACCTGTTCGGGCCGCAGGACGCCCCTGCCGCGCTCGACTGGCTGGTCCGTCTCGGGCTGACCGACATGTACCACTCCTGGTGGTTTGTCGGGCTTCTTACCATGCTTTGCGCGAACATCACCGTATGCTCGCTGGAGCGGTTCCCCGGCGTCTGGAAGAAGGTGACCACGGTCCAGGGCCCGCTGACCGGCGACACGCTGAAGACCCTCTCCCAGAAAAAAGAGTTCAAGGTATCGGGCGCGGCCTCTTTCAAGGCGAAGGCGACCGAGGCGATGAAGGCGGCAGGGTTCACGCCCAGGGAAGTGGAGTCCGGCGGCGCGGTCCACCTGATGGCCGAAAACGGCAAGTTCTCACGGCTGGGCGTATACATCACGCACACGAGCGTCATCGTGATATTCATCGGCGCCATGATAGGCTCGTTCTGGGGCTACAAGGGATACGTGCAGATCGTGGAGAACGGCAGCGTTGACCAGGTATCCCTCGTCAGCAAGCCGCTCTTGAAGAAGTACCCGGGCGACGTAGTCCCGCTCAGCTTCAGGGTCCGCTGCGACAAGTTCGAGCTTGCGACACACCAGCAGGCCAGGTTCCGCGGCATGCCGAGCGACTACCTGAGCACGCTCACTGTCCTGGACGGCGACAAAGAGGTCCTGACCAAGATGATACAGGTGAACGACCCGCTTCAGTACAAGGGCATACGGTTCTACCAGTCGTCTTACGGCCAGGCGCCGGGCATGGCCCTCATGACCGTGCGGGCGGCTTCGCAGAAAGGCGGGTTCAGCGTACACGACTATCCCATGAAGAAGGGCGACCGCGTAAAGCTGGAGGGCTCGGACTACGAGATGGAGGTCATGGACATGGCCGCCGACGTAGCGCTCGGCCCCAACAACCAGCTCGTCGCCCAGAGCGACCAGTTCAAGGGCAGGGGCGCGGTTATACTTCAGTTCTTCGACAAGGGCGGCAACCCGGCGGACCAGGTGGTCATAAGCAGCGTCATCCCGGACTCGCAGCCCCAGAACATACCCTTCAAGTTTACAATCACGGGCTACAGGGGGCCTTACTACACCGGGCTCCAGGTCTCGTACGACCCGGGCGTATGGGTTGTATGGCTCGGATGCGCCCTCATGGTGTGCGGCATACTCGTCGCATTCTTCATGTTCCACAAGAGGGTCTGGGTGAAGATAGAGGAGACCGGCGGCGGCGCCTTGGTGACGGTCGCGGGAGGCGCCAACAAGAACAGGCATGCGTTTGAAAGGGAGTTCGCAAAACTTCTTGAGAGGCTCCAGGCCTGATTGCCTGTGCATCTCCACGGCAGCGGGCCCATCAATTTACGCTAATCCGGTAATGGCAGTATTTCGGAGGTCGATACTAATGGTTTACGACACAAATATTACATACTTCAAGATAGCCGGCTTCTGCTATCTCTTCGCCATGGTCTTCTACCTCACCTACCTCGTGTTCCGCAAGGACAAGATAGGCTTGATGGGGACCATAGCGGTATACCTGGGCTTCGCGTTCCACACCGTCCACCTGGGCGTAAGGTGGTGGGAGTCCTACCAGATGGGCCAGGACATAGGCCACATCCCGGTGTCAAACCTGTTCGAGTCCATGTCGTTCGGCGCATGGACCATAATGCTCATGTACATGGTCGTAGAGAAAAAGTACAACAACAGGAGCTTCGGCGTGTTCGTCACCCCGGTCGCGCTCCTCGCCATGGCGTACATAGGGTTCGCGCCTAACGTGGGCAAGGAGATCGAGCCGCTGGTCCCCGCGCTCCAGAGTTACTGGCTGCACATACACGTCATCACGTCGTTCCTCGGTTACGCCGCATTCGCCATATCCTTCGGCGTCAGCCTGATGTACCTGATAGTCACCACCAAGGAAAAAGACGCTATATACACGTTCTGGACCATGTGCATCGGGATGGTGATAGCGCTCGCCGTCGCGCTCGGGCTCGACGGCCTGTTCCTTTCGCAGGCCGGAGGCAAGCACATACTCGAAGCCTCGTTCAGGAGCGGGAAGCCCATAGTGCAGATACTGAGTTTTGCCGGGCTTGCCGCTATACTGGGGCTCTCGTGGGCATTCGGCACGGGGATAAAGGACCGGCTGGCGGCCTTCGCCAACACGTCCGAGATGCTTGACGAGGTGGGCTACAAGACTATCGCGGTCGGCTTCCCGCTCCTGACGCTGGGCATCATAACGGGCGCGGTCTGGGCCAACGAGGCGTGGGGCACGTACTGGGGCTGGGACCCCAAGGAGACATGGTCGCTCATCACCTGGCTGTTCTACGCCGCGTACCTGCACGCCCGCTACACCAGGGGCTGGCGCGGGTCGAGGGCCGCGATACTCTCCATAGTCGGCTTCCTCGCCGTCGTGTTCACGTACCTGGGGGTCAACCTGCTTTTGTCCGGCCTGCACTCGTACGGGGCGTCCGGTTAGCCGCCTGGACCGGGTCCGGCTAAACCAGGCCCGGTCCATGCGGGGGCTGCTTCTACGCATGGCATACAGCCGGGCCGCCATATAATACGTTATTTATCCAGCCGGGAACAAGGCCCGGCCGCGTCGGTTTATATATTTTCATGGGGCACGAAAGGGGGTAAGTATTCATGTTCAACAAAGCTGCAAAATTATTCAGGACGTCTTTTGCGGTGCTGGCGGTGTCCACTGTAGTCCTTGTGCTGGCCGCGGCGCCGTCCATGGCGGACGAGTCGTGCGTCACGGCGGACTGCCATGCCAAGCTCCTTGACAACAAGTACGTCCACGGCCCGGTCGGCGCATACGAGTGCGGCATGTGCCACGAGAAGACCGGAAGCCACAAGTTCAAGCTGGTTGCCGAGGGCGCCGACCTCTGTTATATGTGCCATGAAAGAAAGGACAACGACGCCCACGTCCACGGGCCGGTCGCGTCGGGCGACTGTACCGGCTGTCACAGCCCGCACAGTTCGCCCAACAAATTTCAGCTCCTCGGCGACGGCCAGGAGCTTTGCTTTAGATGCCACGAAGACAACAAGACAAATCAGGCGTTCGTACACGGGCCTGTTGCCGCGGGCGACTGCATCGCATGCCACGAACCGCACACCTCGCCCAACGACTACCAACTAATCGCCCCTGGCAACGAGCTTTGCTTCACCTGCCACATAGACAAGAAGGACGAGTTCGCCGCGGACAAGTACATGCACCCGCCGGTCGCGGACCGCTGCACCAACTGCCACAACGCGCACGGCACGCCGAACAAGTACCAGCTCAGCGCCGCTGTGCCGGAACTCTGCTACAACTGCCACACGGACAAGCAGGAGAGCATAACCGCGGCCAAGGTGCAGCACAAGCCGGTGACCGCGGATGGCAGCTGCGTCAACTGCCACACCCCGCACAGCACAAACCACAAGCCGATGCTGAAGGCCGGTGGCGCCGACCTCTGCCTGACGTGCCACGACAAGCAGCAGGGCGACTCCATAAACATGAAGGCCTGGCTCGACTCGCACAAGGACAAGCACGGCCCGGTCATCGAGGGCGACTGCGCATCCTGCCACGACCCGCACGGCGCGGACTACTACAGGATACTGGTCAAGTACTACCCCAAGGAGTTCTACACACCATACTCGACAGACAAGTACGCGCTTTGTTTCGGCTGCCACAACCAGGACATAGCGCTCGAGGAGTTCACCACCACGCTGACCGGCTTCAGGAACGGCGACCACAACATGCACTTCGTCCACGTAAACAAGGACCCGAAGGGCCGCACCTGCCGCGCATGCCACGAGGTACACGCGGGCGACCAGGCCAAGCACATAAGGGACAAGGTGCCGTTCGGCAAGCTCAGCTACCCGATAAAGTTCACCAAGGAAGTCAATGGCGGTTCCTGCGTGGTCGGCTGCCATGTGAAGCGCGGGTACGACAGGGTTAACCCGATGAAAAACAAGTAAGCCGGGGCAGTCTCATAACACCCGCTGCCCCCCTCTTGTGCAGGGCGGGGTATAAGCAGCGAAATAAGGAAAGGGAGGCTCGGTTGAGCCTCCCTTTTAGTTTACAAAATCATCCGCGAAGGTTACGTATCAGGCGGCCTTCCTGAATATTCCCTTCACGTCCGCGTACAGCCTGTCCACCTTCTCCTTGACCGACTTCCAGGCGGTCTCGCTCGACTCGTGCATCTCATCGAGGAGGACGGCGGCCTTGTCGCGCTGCTCCCTCAGTTCCACGAGCTGCTCCCTGTACCTGACCTTCGCGTCCGCCTTTGCCTGCTCGGCCCTGGAGCGGAGCATGTCGATCTCGTTGTCCCATTCCTTAAGCTTTGCGGCGAGCTTTTCTATATACTGTTCCCTGGTTGACATGGCGCACCTCCATCTTCCGCCCGAAGATACCGGACCTGACGGCCATGACAAAAGTATACCACCAGAAACATGTTATGGCAAAAAGGTTTGCTTCGGGGGGCCTATTCCTCGACCAGCCTTGCGATGTAAGGCAGGTTCCTGTACTGGTCCTGGTAGTCCAGGCCGTAGCCGATGACGTACTGGTCCGGTATGGTGAACCCTACGTAGTCCGGCTTGAACGCGGTGCGCCTCTTTTCCACCTTGTCCAGAAGCGTGCATACCTTTACGCTTTTTGGCTCCCGCGCCTTCAGCATGTCCGTGATGTACTTCATCGTGAGCCCGCTGTTTATGATGTCCTCGACGACGAGCACGTGCTTGCCCGCGATGTTCTCGTTCAGGTCCGACGATATCCTGACCGCCCCCCGGCCCTTGGAGCGCTCCGGGAACGACGATATGCCCAGGTAGTCTACGGTTATCGGTATCCGTATCACCCGCACCAGGTCGGCCAGGAACACGAACGCGCCCTTCATCACGCCGGCCACCACAAGGCCGTCTCCCTTGTAGTCTTCCGATATCTCATCCCCGAGGTCTTTCACGCGCTTCTGTATGTCCGCCTTGCTGAATATTGGTTTCCCGAATGTCATATGCGCTCCCAACCTCCCGGATGGATTTAGAAAACCGCCGTCCGCCGGATATCCGGCGCTACATAGAAAATATAACGTAAATCAATCCGTGTGTAAATCGCTAATTATGTTTATCCGGCAGGTTTATTGCGCATAATGCGGACGGCCGCGAGTTTTCCGCTGTCCGGGTCCGGCATGAACCGCCTGTCCTGCCTGTGCCCCATCACCCACGCGATTTCACCGCCTGACGTAAGTATGGGCGTAAGCGCCCGGTCAACCCTCGACACCTTCATGTCTATTAAGTACTCCTTTAGCTTGACGCTACCGGCCATGCCCGATGGCTGGAACCTGTCGCCCGGCCTCCTGCTCCTTACGGCAAGCGGCCCAGCCAGCTTGTCCAGGTCGAAGAGCGCCATGTCTCCATCCCCGCCGGGCGGGCTTTCGCCCTGACCGGCTACCGTCACCTCTACCTCGATGCCTGCCTCCGGAATGACTATACGCCCCGGCACGCCCAACGCTGCCTCGAATGCGCCCGGCATCCCGTCCGGCCTGTATATGACGGGGTCCCCGTAGCTGGACTCCACCCTGACCCCGCCCGGCATGTCGACGCCCCTGCCGGTATGCCCGGCGTCCAGCATGTCCAGCGCATCCTCCACGTGGCCTGCCCCGATGCCGAGCGTGTCGCCCTTCAACCTTCCCGCGACGAGCCTCAGCATGCGTCTCCTGATTGCCACGTGCAGCCCCGCCCATGCCGGCCCGTCGAGACGCACAATCCAGCCCAGGTCGGACGATATCAGGCCGGGCAGGAGCGACGCGGCATGCGCATCAATGAACCCGTCCTCGTCCCGCATTACCCCGGCCGAGCGGGCAAGCGTCCGTATAA
>Ga0214472_10005501_pt1 | contig 13320 bp, 8 predicted proteins | sample RVTome_6_FD_207662 | JGI IMG/M metagenome (GOLD analysis project Ga0214472, IMG submission 207662) | Soil microbial communities from uranium-contaminated site in the Upper Colorado River Basin, Wyoming, United States - RVT140D175 | ecosystem: Environmental > Terrestrial > Soil > Contaminated >... | reverse complement strand
TCGCCATCAGGTGGGCACGGGGCTCATGCCCCCCTATGCCTACGACAGGGATGTCGGCATCCAGGACCTCAAGGAGGACTGGCGTCTCTCCGAGGAGGACATGGCCACGGTCGTCGCCTGGGTAGACCAGGGCGCTCCGCTCGGCAACGCGCAGGACGTGCCGCCGGTGCCCGACCTCCCCGATCCGTCCGAGTGGACGATGGCAAAGCTCTTCGGGCCACCGGACGTGATCATCCGCTCGACGCCGATCGACGTGCCGGTGAGTGGCAACGACATCTGGCACCGGCCCATCATCCCCACCGGGCTGACGAGTGACCGGTGCATCATGGCGTCCCAGGTGAAGCCGGCGGGTAACGCCGCGACCGTCGTCCACCATGCGATCCCGACCTTCCAGCGGACGGCCGCCGACGGCACCGTCGAGCGCCTCGAGCGTGCGACCGAGTACGCCATGGGCAAGTACGGCGAGATCGCCCCCGAGGGCGTCTGCCGTATCGCGCCGGCGAACTCCGAGATCCGTTGGGACATCCACCTCTATCCCGGCGGCCTCGGCACGACTGCACCCGGCACGGTGATCGAGGACAACGTGGTGGAGCTCGGCCTCTGGCTGCACCCCGAGAACTACGCCTACGACTACATGCAGGATCTGCAGTCGTACGGCTTCGAGGAGGGTCAGACCGAGATGCTGATCCCCCCGCACGGCAAGGTCATGACGCAGGGCTTCGACATCTTCGACCATCCGGTGCGCGTCGACAGTTGGCAGCCACACGGCCATTTGCGCCTGCGCGCGGCGTCGCTGGAGGTCTTCTTCCCCGAGACCGGGCGCACCGAGACAATCAGCATGGTGTCGAACTGGAGCGCCGTCTGGCATCAAAGCCACATATACGATGACGACTCGGCGCCCCTCATCCCGGCGGGCGCGGTGCTCATCCAGAAGAACTGGTACGACAACACCACGGACAACCCGAACAACCCGGATCCCGACCAGTGGATCAACTACGGGAGCAGGACCGCGGACGAGATGGGGCACGGCTGGCTCGCCGTGACGCACCTCGACGAGGAGGGCTACCAGCGGCTCCTCGCCGAGCGGGCGGCTCAGGGACGGCCGGCGGCCGACCAGCAGGAGTAGCGATCGCCTGAACCGGCGGTCCACCTCGCGCGTGGGGACCGAGGGGCTCGGGCCCTTCGGTCCCCTGGAGGCTCCGCCCACAGGGAGGGCACGATGGCAGTCCTCGGCTTCGTATACGGCGTCGTCGCGTACGTGATCTTCCTCGGCGCCCTCCTCTACGCGATCGGCTTCGTCGGCAACATCTGGGTGCCCAAATCGATCGACACCGGAACCGCCGGCTCGTTGGGCCAGGCCCTATTGATCAACGTGGCCCTGCTCAGCCTATTCGCCGTGCAGCACAGCGTCATGGCTCGGCCGGCCTTCAAGAAGAAGTGGACCCGGATCGTCCCGTGGTCGGTGGAGCGCAGCACCTACGTGCTCCTCGCGAGCTCGATCCTGATCCTGCTCTACTGGCAGTGGCGCGCGATGCCGACCCAGATCTGGAACGTGCAGTACACGTGGGCCGGCGTAGTCCTGACCCTGCTCTTCTGGCTCGGATGGCTACTCGTCCTCGCCGGCACGTTCATGATCAACCACTTCGATCTCTTCGGGCTCAGGCAGGTGTACCTGACCATGAAGGGGGAGGAGCTGAAGCAGCTCGACTTTCGGACCCCGTACCTCTACAACTACGTGCGGCACCCGATCATGTTCGGCTTCCTGCTCGCGTTCTGGGCCACGCCGCACATGACATACGGACACCTGCTCTTCGCCGTGGCGACCACCGGCTACATCCTCGTCGGAGTCTTCCTCGAAGAGCGCGATCTCGTCGCGCACTTCGGAGACCGGTACCTGCGTTACCGGGAACGGGTGAGCGCGATCGTGCCCATGCCTCCGAAGAAGACGACCTGACGGTCCCGCTTCAGCCCGTCTCCCCGTAGAGTTGCACCAGATTCAGGATCGCGCAGGCGGACTGCGCCAACGCGCGTGTCGAGATCCACTCCGTGGGCCCGTGGTAGTTCACACCGCCAGAGAAGAGGTTGGGCGTGGGCATGCCGAGCGCCGTGAGGCGCGAGCCGTCCGTCCCGCCACGGACCGGCCGCACCACCGGCGTGATACCGGCTGCCTCGACGGCTCGCTGGAGCCGCCTCGTCGTCTCGGGGTGCTGTGAGAGCACGTCGTACATGTTCCGGTACTGCTCGACGATCTCCACGCGCACGTCGAGCCGCGGCTCCTCGGCCATGAGGGCCGTGCACATCGCCGCGAGCCGCCTCCCGCGCTCCTCCACGACGGCCGTGTCGAAGTCGCGGATGATGACCTGGAGGCGGCACGACGCGGCGTCACCGGAGATCGTGACGGGGTGGTAGAAGCCGTCACGACCGTCGGTGCACTCGGGTGACTCGGCCATGGGCAGGCGGTCGAGGAGCTTCCCCGCGTAGGTGAGCGCGTTGACGAGCTTCGCCTTGGCGGTGCCGGGATGGACGGAGACGCCCATGATCGTGATCACGGCCTTGTCGGCGGAGAACGTCTCCACGCTGATCTCGCCCGAGAAGCCGCCGTCAATGGTGAAGGCGACCGGGCAGTCGAAGCGGTCGAGTGGAAACCGGTCTGCGCCCCGGCCGATCTCCTCGTCGGGGTTGAAGCAGACGCGCACCGTCGGCCTGAGCAGCTCCGGCTGCTGCACCAGGATCTCGAGCGCGCCCATGACGGCCGCGATGCCGGCCTTGTCGTCGGCGCCGAGGAGCGTGCGGCCGTCGGTCGTGATGATCGTGTCGCCCACACACTCGATCAGCTCAGGCGTGTCGGCGGGGTCGATCACGACACCGTTCCCCACCTCGATGCGCCCGCCGTCGTAACCCTCGACGAGCTGCGGGCTCACGTCCATGCCGTGGAACGCGGGCGCGGTGTCGATGTGCGCGCAGAGACCGAGACGGCCATCCACGCTGCCCGGCAGCTCGGCCAGGACGTAGCCGTTCTCGTCCATGGACGGCGGATCCTCGCCGACGCCCCGCAGCCCGAGCTCCGTCAACTCGGCGACCAGCCGACGTCCGAGCTCCATCTGTCCGGGCGTGCTCGGGCAGGTCGGGCTGTCCTCGTCGGACTTGGTGTCGACGCGCACGTAGCCGAGGAAGCGCTCCACGATGCGCGTCCGGGCGAGGATGACCGAAGGGTCTTGGAAAGCACGCATGCGCGAACGATGGCAGGTCGCCGCTCGCGTCGGAAGCAGCAGCGCTTCGCCAAAACGAAGAGGCCGGCACGGAAATCCGCGCCGGCCCCATTACCAGCCCCCCGACTCCATCGAGCCGGGCCGAAGGCCCTGCTTAGAGGTTCGTCGGAATGAGCACCCCGTCGCAGTTGATGAACACCTCGCCGTTTTCCACCACCGGGAACCACGTCTCGCACGGGACGGGCTCCGGCTCCGGCTCCGGCTCGGGCTCCGGCTCGGCCACGGGCTCCGCCTGCGGCGCCAGACCCGGGAACCGGTTGACCAGCGCGTCGGGCGCCGTCCGACCGGCGAAAGCGTTGGCGAGCCCGGCGGGCGCGTCGGTCCGGCCCTGGTGGGTCGCCTGCGCGGACGCATCCATCGGACTCCAAACGAGCGGCGCAGCGACGGCCGCGACTATGAGAACCGTACGAAGCCACATGGTGATCTCCTTGGTCCCTCTGTAACGGGGGGTTCACGTGCGTTGTCACTTCCTTACGAGCGCTCTGTAAGAGCAGGTGCCGTGCCACCCCGGAGTTGGCTTCCCTCCTGGGTTCTGGGCAGGTTTTCCATGCCTTTGGGGTCCCGATCCGGGCACGAATTTCCGCCTCGGGCACACTTTGCACGGATGCCGCGAAAATCACTCGTTTTGCGCCTCCGGATCGACCCCCCAGGACCGGGTGTGCAAGTGGCGGGGTACGAGCCGTCCTAGCTGGATGTCCGGCCCCGACACTCGTTCCCGCAGGCGATCCGATGCGAGTTGCCATCGTACTCCCCGACGTCCGCTCCCTGGTCGCCGGGTCCCTGCTCGCCCTCCTGCTCGCGCCGACGGTCGCAACGTCTCAGACGGCCCCCGCAGACTCCACGCGGACCCTCACCGAGATGCGTGAGGCCCAGGAGGAGTTCGAGCGGTTCCGCGAGAGCCAGACGCTGCTGCGGGACAGCCCGCGGCCGTCGGGCGTTTGCGACGAGCTCATCGGCCGCATCTGCATCTGGTTCGGCGGCGACGACGAGGCGGACGTGCCGGGAGAGCTCCGCGAGGTCCAACAGGCTCGCGTCGAGCTGGTCCGCATGCTCTTCGACGCCCAAGATCAGGTCGCGGACCGCTGGGTGATCGGCCAGCTCGTCCACTACCTCGTCGAGGCCGGGCAGAGGGGTGAGGCGGAGCGCGTCGCGACGGAATGCGGTATCGCAGAAACGTGGTGGTGCTCGGCGCTGCGCGGCTACGTGCTCCACGTGGGCACCGAGTACGTCGAGGCGGAGGCTGCCTTCCGCGAGGGGCTCGCCGCCATGCCCGACTCCACGCGGGACGAGTGGATGGCGCCGCGCTACATCTTCACCCCGGACGCCGTCGAGGCATTCGAGAGCGCTCCTCCGGCAGAGCGTGAGCGTCAATGGGAGCTGCTGTGGCGACTCTCGGACCCTCTCTTCCTCTTCGAGGGCAACGACCGGCTCACGGACCACTACGCCCGCTGGGTCGTCGCGATGAACCGGAGAGAGGCCGCCGATCCGCTCGGGCTCGAATGGGGAGCGGACCTCGAGGAAACGCTCGTCAGGTACGGGCGGAACACCGGCTACAGCCGCTCCCGCGATCGCATCATGAGCTTCGGCCGAGGGCTACAGGATACCCGCCGCATGGTCGGCCACCACCACCCCAAGAGCCGCGGCTACCTCTTCCCCGAGCAGTTCCTAGCCTCGCCCTCGGACATCGCCCCGGAGAGCTGGATCACCGCGCCGCGGGAGGCCCGGACGTGGCACGTTCCGCTCTACGCTCCCGACGTTCGCGGCCTGGAGACGCAGGTCGGACGCTTCCGCCGGGACGAGCAGATGCTCGTCGTGGGCGCGTATCGTCCGACGCTCCCCAACGCCGACGAGCGGGGGCGCGTGGTGCCGGCGTGGGGCGCGGACGGAGGCATCGAAGGAACGCCCTATGCGGCGCTCTTCCTCGTCTCCGAGGAAGGCGACGAGCCCATCCTGGTGCAGGGTAGCGACGCCGAGGGTGTCCTGACGCTTCAGACTCCGCCCGGCCGGTACGTGAGCGGGCTCGAGGTGGTGGACCTGGAAGGCCGGCAGGCGTGGAGGGCTCGGCAGGGCGTGGTCCAGCTCCCCCTCGCCCTGGGTCAGGTCGACCTCTCGGATCTCATGATCCTCGAGGAGGGCGCGCCGATCACGACCTCCCTCGAGGAAGCGCTGCCGCACATCCGCCCGGGCGTGCGCCTGCGGGTCGGCGAGCGCTTCCCCGTCCTCTGGGAGGTGTACGGCCTCGGGCTCCGGGAGCCCGTCCGCGTGACGATCGGGTTCACGCAGGGCCGCCCGGGCTTCCTCGAGCGGGTGGGCGACTTCCTCGGCATCATCGAACCCGCACAGCCGGTGGAGATCACTTTCGAGGACACGGGCCCCGACGTCGTGCAGTCCGTCTTCCGCTCCGTGGAGCTCGAGCTGCCCGACCTCGACCCGGGAGACTACACGCTGCACCTGCGACTCGAGCTCGCGGGGCGCACGCCGCTCGTGATCAGCCGGCCGATCGTCGTGGAGGAGTGAGGGGCGGGCGGCGACTCCCGGCCTGCATGCCCGCACGCGCCGCCTTGCTCGGCGTGCTACTCCCGTCTAGCGTGGGCGTCCGTTCGCGCCACAACATCTGGATGATCCATGAGCCGCCGTCCCGCCACGCCCTCCGCCCACATGCTCGCGCTCGCCCTCGCGCTCGCCATCGCCGGCACGCTCACTGCCCCCGCCCTCTCTTGGGGTAGCGACCTGTCCGCCCAGGCCGCGTCCTACCGCGCGCGCCTCTCGCCGCTCCCGGTCGACGGCTGGACCGTCAACTCGATCACTGGGGTCGGCCAGGTGCGCGCGACGCTGTCTGGCAGTCGGCTCACGCTCACGGGCAGCTACCGGGGTCTGAGCTCGCCCGCCACGGGCGCGCACGTCCACCTCGCCCGGCCCGGGCTCCGCGGCCCGGTCGCTGCCCCGCTCCAGGTGAGCAACGCACCGGAGGGCGAGATCTCCGGCACGCTCACCCTCACCGACGAGCAGCTCTCCGCGCTCCGCGCCCAGTCGCTCTACGTCCAGGTGCACAGTGAAGGAAACCCGGAGGGCGAGCTCCGCGGCTGGATCGTCGACACGGCAACGATGGGGGAGGTCGCGGCGAACTTGGAGTCGACGTCGCTCACCGTCGCGGACCTCGCGCGGGACTTCGTCGCCGTGACGGACGCGATGCTCGCGAGCCCGGACCCGGCCGACTGGCCGATGATCCGCGGCAACTACCAGGCGCACAGCTACAGCGCGCTCGACCAGATCGACGCGGGGAACGTCGGTGGGCTCCAGCTCGAGTGGATGTGGAGCATGCATGACGGCAACTCGGAGCCCGCGCCCATCGTCTACGGCGGGGTCATCTACCTGATCAACCCCGGCAACGTGATCCAAGCGCTCGACGCGCGCACGGGCGATCTGATCTGGGAGCACGCCACCGGCCCCGACAACGGCCAGGATATGCGCAACATCGCCATCTACGGCGACAAGATCATCCAGGCGACGACGGACGCGCGGATCGTGGCGCTCGACGCGCGCACCGGCGAACAGGTGTGGGAGACCGTGATCCAGGAAGGCAACTCGAACTCGAGCGGCCCCATCGTCGCCGACGGCAAAGTGCTCACGGGGCTGGCGTCGTGCGCGCAGTACATCGAGAACCGGTGCTTCATCAGCGCGCACGACGCGAGCACCGGCCAGCACGTGTGGCGCTTCAACACCATCGCGCACGCCGGCGAGCCTGGCGGCGACACGTGGGGCGACCTCGACAACATCTACAGGCAGGGCGGCGAGACCTGGATCACCGGGAGCTACGACCCCGAGCTGAACCTCACCTACTGGGGGACCGCGCAGGCCAAGCCGTGGGCGCCCGTGAGCCGGCACCAGTCCATCCACGACGCCGGGCTCTACACCAACGCGACAGTCGCCGTCGACGTCGAGACCGGCGCGCTGCGGTGGCATTTCCAGCACGTCCCCGGGGAGGCGCTCGACCTCGACGAGGTGTTCGAGCGCGTCCTCGTCGATCGGGATGGACGCCGCCTCGTGTTCTCGATCGGCAAGCACGGCATACTGTGGAAGAACGACCGCGTCACCGGCGAGTTCCTCGGCTACGCCGAGACGACGCTCCAGAACACCTTCCCGTACATCGATTCCGAGACCGGCGCCGTCACGTACCGGGACGACATCGTCAGCGCCCGGATCGACGAGTGGACGCCGGCGTGCCCGAGCAGCGCGGGAGGCAAGGACTGGCACTCGATGAGCTACCACCCGCCGACGGGCTACCTCATCGCACCACTCAGCCAGACATGCCTCGAGAACAACGCACGGGAGGTCGAGCTCGAGCCAGGCGGCGGCGGCCTCGCCTCCGCGCGCCGCTTCTTCGAGATGCCCGGCTCGGACGGCAACCTCGGCAAGCTCGCAGCCTACGACGTGAACACGCTCGAGGAGGTCTGGAGCTACGAGCAGCGCGCGAGCTTCCTCACCGGCGTGCTCTCGACCGCGGGGGGCGTCGCGTTTGCGGGCGATCTCGACCGCCACTTTCGCGCGTTCGACGTGCGCACCGGGGAGATCCTCTGGGAAACGCGCCTCGGCACGTCCATCCAGGGACATCCATTCTCGTTCGCGGTCGACGGCAAGCAGTACATCGGGGTGACGGCCGCCCTCGGAGGGACGAGCCCACGCACGGTGCCGCGACTGGTATCGCCCGAGATCACGTACCCGAGCACGGGCAACGCGCTGTTCGTCTTCAGCCTGCCGGACTGAAGGCGCACGACGGGCGAGGATCGCACTGCGGGGCGGCCCTCACCCCTCACCCCTCCCCCTCCAGCTCCAGCCCGCCCAGCCCCACTGCGTCCAGCAGCTTGAGCGCGTTGCGTGTCGTCGCCACGCCTCCTCTCAGGCGATAGTCGAACGTCAGCAGGGCGCCGGACCGCTCCCCGTCGGCTGCGCGCACCTCCTCGCGGAAGTGCACGCTGTGCGCGGCCGATGCCACGTCGGGCGCGTCCGCGAGCGTCAGGTCGTGCGTGCTCACCGCACCGATCGCGCCCGACGCCAGCAGGTGCCGCACCACGCCCCGGGCGGCGATCCGGCGCTCCGCCGTGTTCGTCCCGTGCAGGATCTCGTCCAGGAGGTAGAGCACGCGATCGCCCGCGGCGTGCGCGCGGTCGGCGGCCTCGACGACGTCTTTGATGCGGAGCAGCTCCGCCATGAAGAGGGAGACGCCTTCCGAAAGAGAGTCCTCGACGCGCATGCTCGTGTGGACGCGAAGCGGAGGGAGCGTGAGCGCCTCCGCACAGACGGGCGCGCCCGCGGCCGCCAGCACGGCATTCGCACCGATCGCCCGGAGCAGCGTGCTCTTGCCGGACATGTTGGAGCCCGTGACGAGGAGGAACGTCCCCGGCGGACCGACCGCGACGTCGTTGCGCACGCAGTCGGCCGGAGCAAGGAGTGGGTGGCCGAGCGCACTGGCTCGTAGCTCCGCGGCGCGCTTCGGGTCGAACGTAGGATACGCCCAGTCGGGATGATCGTGCGCCAGGGTGGCGAGCGCGGAGAGCGCCTCCCATTCGCCCAGCGCCTCCAGCCAGTCGCGCACCTCGGCGCCGTGCGCCGCCCGCCATCCTTCGAGCGCCGCGCACAGGTGGAGGTCGAGCAGCAGGATGGGCGCGAGCCCGGCGTAGAAGGCGTTCCGCCGGCTGTCCACCGTATCGAGGAGTGCGGAAAGGCGCCGGAGACGTAAGTGCGCCGCGTCCTCGCCCCGACCAAGCCGCTCGCTCAGCGCACGGAGCAGCGGGTCGGAGACGTCCCGCTCCCCGACGAGCTCGAGCTGCGGCACCAGGGCCCTGAGCGGCGGCCCCCCGGCGGTCGACTCGGTCAGCGTGCTCGTGAGCCGCTCGCGGTTCCGCCTGAGGACGGCGAGCTGCGCGAGCGCCGGCACGATCCACCATGGGAGCCAGTCGAGCGCGAAGTAGCCGAAGAGGCCGAGGAGCAGAGTGGGCGGCAAGGCCCACGCGGCCCAGCGGAGGGCCGTGGAAGAGGCCTCCGGCGCCAGCCGCTCGGCCCACACGAGAAACCCTTCCAGCCCCTCCAACCTCTCGGGCCCGTCGAGTCGGCCGCGCGCGACGAAGTCCGCCCGGAAGTCGAAAAGGGGGGCCAGCTCCCGCACCGCCCCCTGCCGCCCCGCGGCGGTCGCCGGCGCCGCGGGCTCCAGCAGCCACACGCGGAGGATGGCGCGACCCCGCTCCGAGGTGACGGGTCCCACGAGGCGGACGAGGGACGCCTGCCCCGTCACGCTAAGATCACGCGCGTACGCGTGGCCGGGCTCCGGCTCCTCGGGTTCACGCTCGGCTGGCGGTAGCGCCTCCGCGAGCGCGGTCCAGTCACGGTCGAGCCTCAGGAGGCCCTCGCGCGCGACGGACGCGAGCGCGCCCTCCCATCGCTCGGTGCGACGGACCCGGCGATGGATCACCACCTGCGTGACGAACGCCGCCACGAGCGCGGCGGTGAGCGCCAGCGCGATCCACGCCGCCGGGAACGCAAGCTCCTCGAACACGATCACGGCCGCGACGACGGCCAGGAACGTCCCCGCCCGCACGTTCGAGAGACGAAGGGAGCGTCGAGCCGCGGCGTCCCTCAACGCCTCGTGGTGCGCCAGACGCTCCTCGTATCGGGCGCGGGGGTCCGCTGCGGAAGGCTCAGACACTCACGGGCACGGGCTCGGTGCGCTCATGCCGGCAATCTCGCGGCGCGGCGCGCCGATTGCGACCGCCCCGGCACGAGAGAGAGAGAGAGAGAGAGAGAGAGTAGCTCCGACGACCACGTGCACCGTACACTTCGACCGCACACGGTCCGGGCTCCTTCTCCCGAACCCGAGGAGCAATCATCGATGGGCACGCACGCGGGGGCTGAAGAGCGGGTCGGCGCACCCAGCTTCAGCCTGCACTGCACCGTGTGCGGCGCGGGCAACCGCTTCGCGACTGAGACTCGTGAGCACGGCTGGCTCCGCTGCGCGCACTGCGGAAGCGGCATCCCCGTGCCGGGCGTGGGCGACTTCGTCGTCGAGGGACCGAGGCGGAGCATCCGACGCATCGTGCGCCCTGGCTCATCGGAGATCGACACGGACGACGGCGTCGTCTTCGACTTCCTTTACCTGGTCGTCCTCGTCGCCGCCGCGGACGTCCTCGGCAGTGGCGCGATCGAGCTCGTGCGACGCGCCGACCCGGTGCTCGCCGACGCGTTGTGGCCTGCTCTTCTCGCGCTCGTCCTCACCGTGGCCGGTCTTGGAACGCTCGGCTTCCTCACGCGCCAACGCCTAGTGATCCGGAACGGCGATCTGTCGCTCTCATGGGTGACGCTCGGAGTCGAGTGGCGCCGGCGGCGCCTCGACACGGGCCGTTTCCGCGCCGGTGCACGCACGAAAGGAAGGGCCGGCGTCGAGCTGCAGACGCCGGGAGGCTCCCTGTGCATGCGGGTCGAGAGCGCCGACGCGGCAGCGTGGCTCGAGCGTGAGGTCCTCGCGGCCGTCAGTGACGCGCGCACGCCCGCGGAGGGGGTCCCCCTGGCCTGCCCGGGCTGCGGTGGGCCGGTGGCGGATGAGCGGGAGCTTCGCACCACGGGCGGCCTGGACTGCGAGCACTGCGGGACCGGCCTCGTTGCGACTCGCGGCGGAATCGGGCTCCCGCCGGCGCGCCTGAGCGATCGACTCCGCACGCATCCGAAACATCCGGAGCCGCTGCGCGACGGGCAGGGCAGCACGCTTTCCTGGACGCTCCCCTCGTGGGCGAGCGGACACCCGGTCGCTCTGTGGGGTCACGTCCTGCTCCTGGCCGGGTTCCTGGGCCTCCTGATGACGCTCGCCTGGCTGCCTGCGCTCGCCGCCCCCGTGCTGAGGGCATTCGCCGTCTCGGCGGCCGTCGCGGTCACGATGGCGCTCGCCTTCCTCACGTGGCTCTGGCTACGTTGGACGTTCGGTTGGGAGCGTTTCCGTCTCGACGGCACCGTGCTCCAGCATGACATCACTGTCGGCCCCTGGCGGAGCAAGACACTCCGCATCCCGCTCGCTCGCGTGCTCTCCGTCGATGGGTACGACTGGCTGGCGGAGAGAGCCTTCGGCGAGACCTCGACGAGTCCGCCTCGAGACCGCGCTCGCCTGCGGGTGAAGACCGCCACCGCGGAGTACGACTTCGACCTCGTGGGCGAGTGGAAGCTCGGCGCCGTCCGCGATCTCGTAGCCGTGCTCGGGGAGCGGCTCGCCCTGCTCGGTCGGTAGCCGCCATCCGTTTGACTGCGTCCTACGCAGGCGCTACATGGTTCGCCGCCACACCGTCCAGGAGGACCCGTGCTTCGCTCGCCTCACGCTCAGGCCGCAGGCCACGCGCTCGCCCTCATCCTCGCCTTTGCCGCGAACGTTGCGGCACAAACCCCGGCGGCTCCCATCGGCGCATATGATGCTGCTCCGTACCTGGGTGAGATCCGCAACGAGGTGCTCTTCGGTGACATCTGGGAGCGTCCGGGCCTCTCGAAGCGCGACCGGAGCCTGGTCACGATCGCAGTCAACCAGGCCCTCTACGCCACCGAGGAGATCCGCCTCCACGTAGAGCGGGGGCTCGACAACGGGCTCGCGCAGGCCGAGATCGCGGAGCTGATCGCGCACGTCCTGGTCTATTCGGGCTTCCCGACGGGCGTGAACGCCGCGCGCGTCGCCACGGAGGTATTCGCTGCGCGCGGCCTTCCGGCGGTGCCACCGTCGACGCCCAGGAACCCGGAGCCGGTGGTGCCTCCAGCGTATCCGAACTCCTTTCCTGCGACGCCCTACCTCGCAGCGCTGCTCAACGACTTCGTGTACGGTGAGCTCTGGGAGCGGCCGGACCTCTCGAAGCGGGAGCGGAGCCTCGCCACGATCGCCGTGGCGCAGACGCTGGGCGCGGCTTCCGAGCTGCGCGCGCACTTGGGTCGAGGTCTCGATAACGGCGTGACGCAGGAGGAAATCGCCGAGCTCATCACCCACGTAGCCTTCTATGCGGGCATCCCGAACGCGCTGACTGCGTCGCGGGTCGCCGCCGCGGTCCTCGAGGCGCGCGGCTTGCCGATGCCTCAGACCACCATCCCCGCGGCCCCCTACCTGGAGACGGTCGTCGACGGTGTGCTCGCGGAGACTTGGGGCCGGCCCCAGCTGTCGCCCCGGGAGCGGAGCCTCGTCACCCTGGCAGTCGCGCAGGCCCTCTACTCGACCGACGAGCTTCGAAGCCAGGTGGAGCGCGCGCTCACGAACGGCGTCACGGCCGAGGAGCTGTCCGAGCTCATCGCGCATGTGACGCTCTATTCCGGGTTCCCGATGGGTGTCAACAGCTCGCGCACCACGGCAGAGGTCCTTCGCGCCCGCAGCCTGCCGATGCCGCGCCCCTAGCCGAGGCTCCACGCCGCGGTGGCCGAACATCGACGCGCCCGCCGGGACGCCCCTCACCGCCTCGTCGGCTGGTATCCGTCGAACGACGGCCCGTCGTAGAAGAAGCGCCAGTCGGCTGCGTCCGCGCGGCCCCGAGCGTACGTGTAGCTCGTGGAGCCCAGGAAGATGCCCGCACTGAGCGCCGCCTCCTTCACCTTGTCGAACATCGCGTGCCACTGGGGCAAGGTGGCGGACAGTCCGCTGAAGTTCCCCAGGTCCCCGTTGGACGCCCAGAGTACGTCGATGCCCGGTATCCGCGCGATGCGGTAGGCGTTCTCCACGGCCACGGGGGTCTCGATCTGTGCGACCACGAGCACGTTGTCGTTGAAGGTCTGCCGGTAGTTGACGCCGTCGACGCCCCAAATGCGGGCCGCCTGGTTGCGCCCCGCGCTCCTGAGGCCTTGGGGAGGAAACCGCGCGAAGCTCGCGAGCGCCGTGGCCTGCTCGACCGTGTTGACGGTGGGGCCGATCACGCCGAGCGCCCCGATGTCCACGGCCTTCTGGATCGAGCCCTCGAGCACGTCGGGCAGGCGCACCATCGGTATGCCGACCCTCGGGCACGCCGCGATCATTTGCTCCACGTCCGCCCAGCTCAGCGTGCTATGCTGC
>Ga0214472_10005500_pt1 | contig 13323 bp, 9 predicted proteins | sample RVTome_6_FD_207662 | JGI IMG/M metagenome (GOLD analysis project Ga0214472, IMG submission 207662) | Soil microbial communities from uranium-contaminated site in the Upper Colorado River Basin, Wyoming, United States - RVT140D175 | ecosystem: Environmental > Terrestrial > Soil > Contaminated >... | reverse complement strand
GACCCCACCGTCCGTCCGCCCTCGCGAATGGCGAACCGCAGCTGTGGGTCCATGGCGATCGGCGTGATCAACTCCACTTCCATCTGCACGTTGTCTCCCGGCATCACCATCTCCACGCCCTCAGGCAGGTGCGCCGCTCCCGTCACGTCCGTCGTTCGGAAGTAGAACTGCGGACGGTACCCGTTGAAGAACGGTGTATGTCGGCCGCCCTCCTCCTTCGTCAGCACGTACACCTCCGCCTTGAACTTCGTGTGCGGCGTGATCGTGCCCGGCTTCGCCAAAACCTGCCCGCGTGAGATCTCGTCCTTGCCGATCCCCCGCAGCAGTAGACCCGCGTTGTCTCCCGCACGACCCTCGTCCAGAAGCTTCCGGAACATCTCCACTCCGGTCACCACCGTCTTCTTGTCTCCGCCCATCCCCACGATCTGCACCTCGTCGCCCACCTTCACCACGCCTCGCTCGATCCGGCCCGTCGCCACCGTTCCCCGGCCCGTGATGCTGAACACGTCCTCCACGGGCATCAGGAACGGTCGGTCGATGTCTCGTACCGGTTCCGGGATGAAGCTGTCGATCGCCTCCATCAACTCCTGGATGCACTCCGCGTCTGGACCCTCGCCCTGTGCCTCCAGGGCCTTCAGCGCGCTCCCCTTGATCACCGGCGTGTCGTCTCCCGGGAAGTCGTACTCGCTCAATAGCTCCCTCACCTCCAACTCCACCAACTCCAGCAGCTCCGGGTCGTCCACCATGTCCACCTTGTTCAGGAAGACCACGATGTGCGGCACGTTCACCTGACGAGCCAGTAGAATGTGCTCCCGCGTCTGTGGCATCGGTCCGTCCGCCGCGCTCACCACCAGGATCGCTCCGTCCATCTGAGCCGCGCCCGTGATCATGTTCTTCACGTAGTCCGCGTGCCCCGGGCAGTCCACGTGCGCGTAGTGCCGCTTCTCCGACTCGTACTCCACGTGCGCCGTCGCGATCGTGATCCCCCGCTCCCGCTCTTCCGGCGCCTTGTCGATGTTGTCGAACGCCACCGCCTCCCCACCGTACTTCTTCGCCTGCGTATACGTGATCGCAGCCGTCAACGTCGTCTTCCCGTGGTCCACGTGCCCGATCGTTCCCACGTTCACGTGAGGCTTCGTCCGCTCGAACTTCCCCTTGGCCATCTCTCGTCCTCTCGGATCCTTAGTTAGCCACTCTCGACCCCGCTCCGGCTCGAGAGCTCTGGGCGGGGATTGAACCCGCGACCTCGTCCTTACCAAGGACGCGCTCTACCACTGAGCTACCAGAGCGCATCTATTCCCCTCTCCGGCTCCCGCCGGCTTTCCGGCCTTCGCCGGTCCTTCAGAGCGGGAGACGGGACTCGAACCCGCGACCCTCAGCTTGGAAGGCTGATGCTCTAGCCAACTGAGCTACTCCCGCAGTGCTCCCCTTCTCGTCTCGTCCGCCCTTCCAGCGGACTCCTTCAGTGGTGGGGGGAGGATTCGAACCTCCGAAGGCTATGCCAGCAGATTTACAGTCTGCCCCGTTTGACCGCTTCGGTACCCCACCTGTCGCGCTCCCGAAACCGTCTAGCGTGTGGGGCGCTCGCCGCGCTTCTCGACCCCTCCAGGATTGGAAAAGAAGCCGCCCCAGGCTGCCTGGAGCGGCATTTTGCGGACGAGCATTGGAACGTAATGGGGGGAGCGGGGGGCGTAAAGCCCAGGACCATCCTAGATTTTCTCGGCGTGAGGGGCAACCGAAGCGGACCGGCATCGCGGACCGGCTTCGAGGTAAAAGGTCCCCATGCGCGGAAGGGGAATTCACCCGACAGCCGAATCGGCTCGAGGGGGTCAGTATTGGTGGTCCGACGGATGATGGAACTGCCGAGGAGAAGGAGTCCGATGTTCGAGCACATCATGGTACCGCTGGACGGCACCGAACTCGCCGAACAGGCGCTCATTCCTGCCGTCTCACTCGGGCGAGAGCGGGACTCGCATCTTCACCTCACGACCGTCGTGAGGCCGCAGCGCACGGAGTACTCCGAGCTGACCGCCGGGTTGTCGGACAGCCCGGCGGAAGACGATTACATGGAGGCGGTGGCGGCGAGGGTGCGGGACGCCGGCGCGTCCAATGTGTCGACCGCACGGCTCTCCAGCGACAACATCGTGGATGCGCTGGAGGCCCACCGTAAGGAGCTGGGTGCGGACCTCACGGTGATCTGCACGCACGGCCGTGGAAGCATAAAGCGCGCGTGGCTGGGAAGCGTCGCCGACGGGCTGGTGCGAACCAGCGATGCCCCCGTCTTGCTCGTGCGTGCGGCTCCGGCGGGCGAAGCGCGCGGCAGCGAGATTCGAACCGACATGAGCTTCGACCGCGTGCTCGTCGCTCTCGACGGTTCCCACTTCAGCCGACAGGCGTTCGGCCCCGCGACGCGGCTCGCTGGCAGCTCCGATACCGAGTTCATCCTCGCCCGTATCATCGAGGCCTCCGGAGTCGGGGCCCGGTCGGCCATGACGGGCCCGGCGGTCACGGACGAGCGGCTCCACCAGGCCCGCACCCTCGCCGAAGCCAAGCTCAATCTCGAGGTCCAGTCGTTCGCCCCAGACGGGCACAGCGTCGAGGCGGTCGTCGAGCTCGCGCCATCGGTGGCCCAGGGGATCCTGGATCTCGCCCAGAGCCGCGGCGCCGACGTGATCGTGATCGCGACCCACGGCCGAAGCGGGATTCAGCGACTGGTGCTCGGCAGCGTCGCCGACAAGGTCATCCGAGGCGCCGACCTCCCGGTCCTGGTCGTCCGACCGCAGGGGCCGTGAGGGAAGGCGTGAAGCAGCGCATCAATTCGCCCTCGAGCCCTTCCTGGTTTCGATCAGAATCACGCCATTGAAAGCGTTCGGATATTCGGCCGCGGCGGCGGGACCCCGCAGCACGCGAATCCGCTCCACCGAGCTCGCCGGAATTTGCTCCAGAACGTGCAGCCCCAACGAGGCTCCCGCGCCCAGTGACTCATCGCGGGACGACACGAGTATCCCGTCCACGTAGATCGCCGGCGCGTTGCTCAGCGTCAGCGAGCTGACGCCCCTGAGCTGGATTCTCGCTCCACCGGCGGCGGAGCCGCTGTTCCTCATGACCTGCACGCCCGGCACCTGCTCGGCGAGGAGGTCCGCAGCGGTCCTCGTGTTGCCCCGAAACCCCGAGATCACGGTCTCCGACGTTCCGGCGTTCGCGGACGCCCGTTTCGCCATCACGATCAGCTCGTCGAGGACGGCGTCCACCCGAAGGAGACGAATCCGAATGAGAGCGATTTCGCCCGCGGTGATTTCGACGTGCTCGGCCACGGACGGATACGAGGGCAGCTCGTACCGCAGCGTGACCTGGCCCGCGGGCACCTCCGTGAACGCGAACTCACCGGTCTTGTCCGTCTCGGTCCGACGCTCCAGCTCGAGAAGCCTGACCGTGACGCCTTCGAGCGGCGCATCGGTCCCGGCGTCCACGATCATTCCCGTGAGGGAGCCCGTCGTCTGGGCGCTCAGGCCGGCGGCCGGGATGATGAACGCACCCAGGCTCCAGCCCAGCAGGAAGATGTCCAGTGTCGAGTCCAGCCGTATAGCCATGTCTCCTCACCGCCTCGGGCCGGGTCCGCCCATATTCCGCCTACGCCTCACCATCCCTTCCCGTTGCCCAGGGCTCCTCCTTGCCCAATGGCTCCCTTGCACGTCCTTTGCGTCGTACCCGTTTTCCGTTTCCTCGTTCTCCTTGTTGCGACAGAGGCCACGTCATGAAGGGCGTACTGCTGCTCCTTTCTACCACCGTGCTCCTGCCGTCCGCCGTGCGCGCCCAGTCCACTGAAGCCCACATCCAGCGTGCGCTGCTCGCCGCCCCTGCCGCGATGCGTGCCGCCGCGACGGTTCTCGAGCTCCGTCCCGACGGCACCACGGCGATCCTCCGGCACGGTACGAACGGGTTGATCTGCTGGGACAACGGGGGTCGCCCGGGCTTCATCGACCCCGTCGACGTCGAGTGCACCGCTGAGGCCAATCGTGTGAGGCTCGAGCAGAACCACGCCTTCCAGAGCGCCGGCGGCACCGAAGCGGAGATCCAGGCCCGCTTCGACAAAGCCGACGTGGAAGGGACTCGCGTCACGTCCGTGTTTGGAACCATCTACTACCGGGTGATCGGGAGCTCCCTCGACGACTACCGAACCCACACCGCGGTGGCGGTGCCCTACGCGACCGGAGAATCCCTCGGCCTTCCGACTGCTCGGGGTCCGGCCCTACTTTGGCTCATGGAGGCCGGTACGTCCAGCGCGCACCTCATGGTTTCGGGGATGTGAGCCTCGCTCAGTACACGGGCGAACAGTCGCTGCCCGTCACCTCTCCCCGAATCCATGCCGCGAGCGTCTGCCACTCCGGATCGCTCCGCGACTGCCACCGCCGGACGCCGTTGTGGGCGTACGATCCGCCACCGTCCGGGTGAAGCGGCTTCAGAAGGAAGCGACTCCGCTCGGGGTCGCCCGGAAGAATGAGCCGCTGGATCGCCTGGAACCCTTGGCGGGCTTGCGCCTCCGTCAGCGCGCTGCCACTCGCCGGGGCCGGAGCGAAGCCCGCCGAGCCGCCGCCGTGACACTCCGTGCACGACAGCTGGCCGTATAGCGGGCTCTGGAAGATCGGCAGGACGCAGCTGCGGTAGAACTCGAAGTCGACGGTCGGCGCCGGGGGCGGTGTGAACTGCGCCGGGGGGAGCAGGCGGATCCATTCGAGCACGACCTGATACTCCGGATCCTCCGTGGACTCCCAGTAGTTGCCGCCCGTGTGTGCCAGGCCTCCCGCCTGAGTCGACAGCGGCTTCAGCAGGAGCAGGCTGCTCGGCGGGTCCGACGCATTGACCAGCTGCGTCACGACATCGTAGTTGCGGCGCGATTGCTCCTCCGTCCAGGTCCAACCGTCCGGCGAGTCCGTCATCTCATCGAGGGCGAAGCGAAGGCTCGTTTGCCACACGTGGCACATGACGCACGCGGCGTTTCCGTCACTCTCGCCCGGGTAGCCCCGGGGCCTCGTGAAGATCGGCTCTATGTTCTGCCGGTAGAACTCCTCGACGCTCTGCCGGTCGAACTCGCCGTTGGGCGCCACGCTCGCGTCGGACGCGTCTCGTCCGGCCGGCGGTGGATCTGCCAGCCCCACGCCGGGCGACGTCAAGGCAAAACCCGCGCACACCACGATGGCGGCAATCGAGGCGAAGCTCGCCAGCCATACCTGCCAACGACGTCCTCTGTTCTTCGGACTCATGTTGAGCTACCTCGGAGGTCGATGCCCTGTCACGGCATATAGAGAGGTACGTGCACCCATCCTTCTGCGTCCTTGAGATCGACGGCTCAGTTTTCGCCGTCGTTCACACGGTCCGGCGGGAGGACCGCCGTGTCGATGCGCTTGGGCCCGGCGCCCACCGTCATCCTCTTGATGATCTGTTGCCGGTGGAGGTCTACGGCCACCGTATAGTCCGCCCCGGAAACCGCCACATACATGTAGCGGCTGTCCGGCGTCGGCGTCATCCAGTTCGCGGCGGGCCCAACCTCGACCGCGCCGATGTACTCGAGATCCGGAAGGGACCAACCGTAGATGCGACTATCGAGGCGGCTCGACGCCCAGACCGCCGAGCGATCCGGTAGCACCTCGACGCCGTGCATCGGAGCGCCCTGGTTGGCCTCGGCGCTCCGCTGCCAGGCCGGCAGGGGGGGCGGGTAGAGGATCGTCTCCGTCTCCCTCGTCTCCCAGTCGATCACCCACACTCCGTTGACGCCCGCTCCCTGCGCGAAGAGCCTCTCCGTCGAGCCGTCCGCGCCGGCGAGGAACGCCATCGGTCGGACCCGGTGGATCTCCCCCCTGGCGTCGATCAACGAGATGCTTCCCACGACCTCGTCCGTGCGGGGGTCGATGATCTGGATCGAACCCTCATCACGTCCGTTCAAGCCGGCGACCACCCAGTTGCCGTCCGGGCTCACATAGACGTTGTGAATGCCGGTCGGCACGGAAATGCTCTTGATCTTCTCGTGGGTGTCCAGGTCGATCACGTCGATGAAGGGCGCGCCGGCGATCCCCACATACATCCTGTGGTTCTGCTTGTTGACAGCCGCCTTGTTGGGTCTCGCCGTGAGCGGAATTTGCTCGACCATCAGCAGCGTCCTCGTATCGAAGACGTCGAGCGTGGCGTCCGTCTCGTTGGCGCAGTAGTAGTACTGTCCGTAGTAAGTGATGTTGTGGGCGCGCGGACAGCCCTCAATATACCCCACGACCTCGTTTTTCACCGGATCGATGATGGCGTGGACATCCCCGGCATTGTTGCTCTGCAGGATCCGAACGGCGACTCCTTCATAGGAGTCGAGCCTATCCACCTTTTGGCCGGCGAGAGGCCCGCTTAGGAATGACAGACCCGTCGGAAAGATCAACGCGAACGCGAGAAATGCTCTGGTCTTCATCAGACTCTCCGTTGAGAGACCCGTTTGATCCTAGGACACGCTCCATCCACGACTCGTTCGCCTGGCACACCCGATCCACGGACCGCGAGCACCTCCGGGGCACATCAGAGGAACTCCAGCTCGGGCACGGGGAGGCAGGTGAGGTCCCCAATGGGCGCATTCACCAGACTCACGCCGGTGTCCCACGTGTCGACGTTATCCGTGCGGATATCGTCTCCCATCTTCATGCCTTGGAGGTACAGCTCGCGCCGTCTCTCCTCCAAGACCGTCGCGAGGATCTCCGCGTCGTCCGTGCTCGAAAACTGCGGCAGACCGGGGTGGCTGTCGTCGACCCAGGGGAGATCCGCCACCGTGGCGCGCAGGTCGTTGACGATGCCCACGGCGGTCTGCCCGCCCTCGATCTCCGCGATCATGAGCTGTGCTTCTCGCCAGCTCGCGAACGGAATGTCCGTCCCGTTGTCCGCGTACTTCCTCTGGACGATCCAATCTCCGACGCCGCTGCTCGAGTGCAGTCCGATATTCTCGATGGGGATCCTCGGATCGGGCATCCCGCCGACCGTCAGGCTTCGATCGCGCGCGTGTACGACGAAGCCGTCCTCCAGCCGTGTTACCATGCTCTGGCGACGGGTGGGTGACGTCTCATAGGTGGCGTAGTAGAAGAATCCGGGAGTGACCAGCTGGGCGTCCGCGAGCGCCTCGGGCAGTTTCCCTTGATTCAGCCTCGACCGCGCACGACCCACGAGCGCGAGATCGACGATGTCCTGAGCCTCCGCGGCGCGCGCACCCGAAAGCGCATCCTGGGCAAACTGGAGGGCAGACGTGAAGCGAGCTTCCGCCACGGCCATGGCTTCCTGCCGTGACACCGTCTGCCCACTCCCGTCGAGCACCATCTCGCACCAGGCCTCGGAGAGGAGCTGCGTGGCGTAGCCCTCGTACGCGAAGGCCTTCCCGACAAGGAAGTCCCGGTCGGTGACCGATCCGTCCGGCATCTCCTCCAAGATGCGCCGGGACGCGTCCGCCGCCTGCGCTCGGCCGCGCTGCATGATGAACCAGACGGGATCCCGGTTGCTCGCGCATTCGCCGATCCCGTGCTCCAAGGTCCGTTCTTGCCGGTTGGCGATCCGGATCATCTCAATCTGGAAGATGACGTAGTGAAAAGCGTTGGCGAAGCCCGCTTCGACACCGAGTAAGTGCCCCTGAAGTCCGCATTCGAAGTCCGCCTGTGCCCCTGCCACCAGTGTCTCCGCCAACGCCGGCGCGTTGAGCGCGTCGTCCGTAACCTGCCCGGGGAGCTCGGCCTCCAGCAGCTCGTCCAGCGTGTCACACGCCGCCAGCGAAGCCACTGCGAGAAGCAGCCACGGGATCTGCCGGCTGTTCCTCGACGTGGACTGCAGCTCCTTGGTCATCCCCTTGCGGTTCGCTGTGCCTGTCATCTGCGTACCCTCTCGTTCGCCTGTCATTTCGTCGATCCGCGTCCCGCCGTGTAGCGCGCGCATCAGAAGATGAAGTCCACGCGCACCGACGCGCGGGCCATTGGAGGGGGCGTCCCCCCGGGCACTTCGCCGCTGTACTCGAAGTTGGGCGCCTGCATCTCGGGATCCCAGATGTACTGGCCGAAGCGCGTGTACCGATCCGCGGCCCACAACACCGCGATGTTGTACAGGGACCCGACGATGCGCGCCGAAGACGCGCCGACGCGCTGCGCCATAGCGTCCGGAAGCGAGTATCCGAGCGACACCTCGCGCAGCTTCAAGAAGTCACCCTTGTGAATGACGGGTCCGCCGCGTGACACCAGAAGGAAGCCCTGCCACAGGGCATCGTCCTGCTTGATGGTCTTTTCCGCGTGGCGCGTGTTCTGGCCCGCGATGTAGTCGGCGTTGACGTAGTTCCCGCCCAGAGCGTCCAACCTGGCCGAAAGGCGCCAGTCCTGGAGTAGTGTCCACGCCGAGTTGAGGCTGACCTGCCAAGTGGGCTCCGACGGCCCGAAGTACACGTGCTGTGCCTCGTCGCAGGGTATGGCGGCGCCTCCCCTCTCGCGGCCGCCCCTACCCCTTCCGCCATCGCACATGACGTTGGTGACGGCGCCGCTGTTCCCCGACACGAACTCGGCCGATACGACGTCCCTCTCGAAAATGCCCGCGATGGGGAATCCCTCGATGTGGAACTGGGCCCTCGCCAGCATTCCGTCCTGGCTGGCCGTGACGACGAGCTGCTCGATTCCACCCATGTCGTCGATCTTGTTGCCCATGGTGGCGAAGGCCAGATTCAAGTCCCAGCGTACCGGATCCTGGGTCAGGACCTGGTAGCTCGCCGAGGTCTCCGTGCCCCAGCTGCTGGTCTGCCCGATGTTGACCAACTGCACGCCGGGAAACCCGATCGATGGACGGACCGGTCTTGACACGATCGCGTCCTTCGTAACCCGGTTGTACCAGGTGAACTGGATGCCCAGGCGGTCGCTCAGGAGCGCGGCGTCGAACCCCAGCTCGAGCTCCGACCCCACCTCGGGACCCAGGTCCGGGTTGCCGATCGCCAGCGGCGTCAACGCCCCCTGACCCGGTCCGGTGATGGGCTCGTACAGCCTGCTCGCTGCGAACGCGTCGGGCTGCTGGCCCGACTTCCCCCAGGCTCCCCGCAAGCGGAAGTTCGTCACGCCGAGCGGATCATCCCAGAAGTCCTCCTCGCTGATCACCCAGCTTCCGCTGGCCTTCGGGTAGATGGCGGCATCGAAGTTGGTGCCGAAGGCGCTGTTGTCGTCGAAGCGGACTGCGCCGGTCAGGAAGATCCGGTCTTCCCAATTGAACTCGTTCTGGACGAAGGTCCCGACCGTGACGTTCTCGAGGAAATCCTCCGAGGAGTCCCGGTCGTTCGCCCCCGAGACGGTCTCCAGGGTCTCCACCGGGAAGTTCTCGCCGCTGAGGCTGAACACCCTCCGCTCCTCCTCGAAGTACTGCAGCCCCACGGAGGTGGCGGAAGTAAGCTGGTCCATGACCGGAATTCTGAACGTCGCAGAGTAGTCGAGCGTTCGGGTCCTGGTGTCGATGTCCGTGATGCTTCGGTCGCCCTCGCGACCATTCGCCCCCAAGACGTTCACTCCGGGAACCCCGAAGCCGCGACCCCCCAAGGGAACGAAAAAGTCCCGCAGGAGTCCGGAGTTGTCTACCCCTCCGGTGACTCGTTGCGAGAACCAGGAGACCGGATTGTGGGTCGCCTGGGCGCTCCAGGTCGTCCGGTTTCTGAATCGAATGTCGGTCTCACCGATCAGCTGCCCCAGGTACCAGTCGGCGGCACCTCCCTGACCTCGGACCTGGCGGTCCTCGACCGGGTCCGCAAAGCAGTCTAGCGAGCACATCAACCCCCCCGCGTCGCGCGTGGAGCCTACCAACCTGGAGGCGTTGACCGTGATGCTCAGGTTCTCGCTCGGGACCACGGTGATGGACGCGTGGCTGTTCCAGCTTTCGGTCTGGTCGATCCCACTGAACCCTTCGATGTCGTCCCGGCTGATCGCCGCGAAATAGCGGAACGAGCTGGACCCCCCCCGCGCCGAGAGATTGTACCGCTGAATCTGCCCGTTCTGGAGGAGGTCCGTCCCGAGATGCTCCGGCTGCTTCAGGAGCTCGTACATGTTGTGGTTCCGGATCTCCCCCGTGTCGGGATCCCTGTACCAGTGGAGGCCGAAGTTCTCGGAGGGGTGGGGCTGCCAGTTCGAGCCCACCTCCGCCGAGGCCTCGAACGTCGTCTCGCCCTCGATGCCCCTTTTGGTGATGATCTGAATGACTCCGTTCGACGCCTCGGTACCGTAGAGGGTGGCCGCGGCAGGTCCCTTGATGATCTCGATGCTCTCGATGCTGTTGGGGTCGATGTCCTGGAGTCGTGACGTCGCGCCGCCGCGGTTGGCGAAAACCCTGTCGGTGTTGATCCGGATGCCGTCCACGTAGATGAGAGGCTCACCGCCCAGGGAGAGGGAGTTCGACGAGCGGATGCGGATCTCGGACGCCCCCCCGGCCGATGTCGCGGGGAGCATCATCCTCACCCCCGGGATCCCGCCCCCGACGGCCTCCTCGATGCGTGTGACCGGTCGGTTCGCCAGGCTCGCCGCATCGATCCGCTCGACCGTATTCCCCAATGCGCGCCGCTGCGTACCGCCCGCGGTGCCCGTGACGATCACCTCGTCGAGCTGAAGCGCCTGCTCGGTGATGACGAAGTCCCGGACCGCGGTACCACCCGACGTCACTTCGACGCTCGCCGAGGCCTCGCGGAACCCGATCCGCTGCACCGCCACGGTGTGGGTGCCGGCCGGCACGTTCAGGAGCACGTAGCCGCCGTTCGACTGTGTCAGCACCCCCAGATCGAGGTCGACGATGAAGACCTGAGCCGTCGGAACGGGCCGCCCCTGCGCAGCGTCGGTCACGCGGCCGGTGATGACGCCCACGGCCTGCTGGACGGGCGCGGTGCGACGTGTAGCCGTAGCTGTGACGACCGGCACCGACATCGCGGCGGGCGTCGACTGGGGATAGAACGCGGTCGTGCTCACCAGCCGGCGAGCGGCCGGCGCTACCGGCACCCGCTCGGCAGGACCACCGGGAGCAATGAAGATCTGGTCGCGCTGCACCAGCACCTTCAACCCGGTTCCGCTGAGGAGGGTCTCGAGAGCCTCTCCCACGGATCGGCTCACGCATTCGCATGACACAGTGACGTCGGGAAGCAGGTCGGCGCTGAAGAGCAGCGACACCCCCGATGCATCGTGCAGGGCAGCCAGCGCGTCCTTCAGCCCCACGTCGCTCGTGCGAAGGTTCGCGGGGGCCGCCAACACCTCCGCGCTCGCGTTGGAGGTCGACATGGGCAAGGCTCCGACTGGCACCGGTTGCCGAGCGAGGCTTACGTGTTGCGCCGCCAGGCCAGCCACTCCCACCAAGGGCGCCGCGAGCAACGCGAGCGCACCGGAGACTGACATCGTCACTCGCATCTTAAGACCTCCTCTTGAGACCTCCTCTTGCCTGATACTCCGCTCCCGCGAGCCTCATGGAGCGCGTTCGAATGTGGCAGGCGTAGCGTCCCCGACTGCCGGCGAGGATCGGGGCGCCATTCGCACGGTGCCGTCCCGAATCGCGCATCGTGCTTCCACCACGGCGCAGATCCCGGCGACCATCTCCTCGACCGACAAGTCGGAGAACCACCCGGTCACCGTCCGGTCCGACAGCACGTCATCGATGATTTCGATGTGGACTCCGAAGCGCTCCCTGAACTCCTGCGCCACCTGACGCAGAGGCGTCGACTCGAAGGCGAGAAACGGACCCAGCCAGTCGATCACCTGGAACACGTGGTCTACTCGCTCCACATCCAGCTGACCCTCATCGGTCAACCGGGCGACTTCGTTGGCTCCCACCTGGACGGTTCCGCCCGCCGCCGCCATTCGGACTGCTCCCTCCACGACAGCGATCCGCGTTGCGCCGTCGCCATTTCGGACCTCGAAGCGTGTGCCAAGCACCTCCACCGTCCCGGAGGGGACGTGCACCTGGAACGGCTTGCCGTCCCTGTGCGAAACCGCGAGATACGCGCGACCAGCGAGCCATACTTCGCGTTCCGTGTTCCCTCTGAAGAACTCTATCCGGCTCTCGGGGGCGAGACGAACGACCGTCCCGTCCGCCAGAGTCACCGTGGCTACCTCGTTTGCTCCGGTGACCAGAGTCGCGGGTGCGAGCGGCTGGCTCTCGATCCGCTTCCACAGCACGGATGCCGCGCCCAGACCCAGGATCAACGACGCCGCAAGACCGACGCGAAGCCAGCGCACGCGCGGCGGTGACACGGCGGCGGCAAGGGCACGAACTCCGCCCGGTTCGAGATGCGCCGTCCCAGCGTCTCCGGCGTCCGCGACACGCGAGAGGAACTCGGCGGACGGACGCTGCCGATGTGAGCCGGACGTCGCGCACGCACCCAAAAAGGCCCAGAAGTCGACGCGAGCGCGATACTCGCGCTCGTTTCGCAGGTCCTCGGACCTCCACCGTCGCAGTCGGAGGAGCTCCTCTTCGGTCGCCTCGCCCGTCAGGGAGGCAATGATGATCGAATCTATGTCGGTCATGGCTTCAGCGTTCATCGTGAGATCCAGGCCGAGACATCGCGCGGGACACGCGACGCACATCAGGCCTTGGATACGAACGAAGTCGCCGTTGCTACCAACCACCGCCGTGGAGCCAGCGATCCGCGGAGGTCAGCTCAGGACAATTCGCCGATGAATCGCGCCAAGGTTACGCGGAGATCCATCAACGCCAGATGGACATGGTTGGCGACCGTCTGTCGAGCCACGCCCATCACATCGGCGGCCTCGGCGAGCGTGAGTCCGTCGATACGGACGAGGAGGAACGCCTGCCTGCGTCGCTCGGGAAGCTGGTTGAGCGCCGCATCCAACCCGCGGCGGAGCTCCAGGTACTCCGACTCTTCGATCGGCAGCCGTGGCTTCGGGGAGAGTCTGCGAATCTCCACTGCCTTGCGGTCCCTGATGCGCCTGTGCTTCTGTCCGTCCAGCGCGAGGTTGCGGGCGAGCCGAAACAGGTACGGCCAAGGCGGGCTGCCGGCCGTCCAGCTGCTCCGGTTCCTCCACAAAGTGACGAAGACCTGCTGCGCGACATCCTCCGCTGCATCCGGCGAGCCCACCATGCTCTGGACGCAACCGCTGAGGCGTGCCCAATACCGATCGACGATGATCTGTAGTGCTTCGCGGTCCCCCTCGCGGATGGCGTCCATCACCTGCTCATCCGTTGATGGCTGGCCAGCCCCGGCTTCCCACTGCACTCCCGAAGAGCTCATGCGCCGACTCCGCGCGAAGGGAGAGACGGCGAATATCGCCGCATCCGCCCGGTAGGGCGCTGCAAGCCCGAGTG
>Ga0214472_10005499_pt1 | contig 13325 bp, 14 predicted proteins | sample RVTome_6_FD_207662 | JGI IMG/M metagenome (GOLD analysis project Ga0214472, IMG submission 207662) | Soil microbial communities from uranium-contaminated site in the Upper Colorado River Basin, Wyoming, United States - RVT140D175 | ecosystem: Environmental > Terrestrial > Soil > Contaminated >... | reverse complement strand
AGCGTTCGACCGCGGCCGAAGCACTGCGTCCCTGGCTTTCCGACGGCATGCGCATCGGTCTGGGCGGTTTCGGCCTCGACCGCAAACCGATGGCGCTGGTCGCCGAGATTGCCGCGTCTCCTGTCGGCCATCTCATCGTCGAGACCTATGCCGGCGGCCTCGATGTTGAATTGCTTCTCGCCGCCGGAAGGCTCGCGCAGGTCAACGCCTGTCACGTCGGGCTAGACCATTTCGGACTGGCGCCACTGTTTCGCAAGGCTCGCCAGGAGGCCACCATCCGTTTCGAGGAATGGTCGGAATGGACGCAGCTTGCCGCCTGGCGCGCGGCCGCCGAAAAGGCTCCCTATGCGGTCGTGCCGCTCGATCCCGCGACCGACCTGATAAGGGTCAATCCGAATATAGAGCCCGCGCCTCGCCTCTTCGGCAGTCCACCGGCATTCGCCGTGCGCGCGTCCGAATTCGATCTCGCGTTGCTGCATGTCGAGGCGATCCATCCGGACGGCTGGGCGGTTGCCGAGGGCGATCCCTATCTCGACACGATGCTGGCGCGCGCCGCGAAGCATGTCGTCGTTTCCGCCGAACGCCTGATGGATGACACCGAACTCGAACGCCGCCACCGCGACGTCCACCTGCTCGCCAATACGGTTGACGTGATCGTGGTGGCGCCCGGCGGCGCTCTGCCCGGCAGTTGCCTGCCGGAATACATGATCGATCCCGCAAGTCTGCGGCGCTACATCGAGGCTGCCTCCGCCGGCGTCGACGCCAACGAACTCGGGCGGATCATTCGTTCGGCGCTGCCACGCCGGGCGGAGAAAGTAACCGCCAACCCGGGTGACAAGCAGTGACCATCGCCGATCGCCTCGCCTGGGCCATCGCCCGTCATGTCGCGGTACTGCCTGCGGGCACTGCGTTCACGGCAACCTCCTGCGCCACGCTCGGTGTCCGGATTGCGCAGGAAAAATTTGGAAGCAAATTGTGCCTGTGCGGCCGCGGCGGCGCCTACGACCTGAACGGCATCCTGTCGCTGCACGCCCGCCACTGGCTGTTCAACCGGCGCCCGCGCGCCCACGTCATCCTGCCTGGCGTGTTCGACACTCAGTCCGAACCGCATATCCTGCTCGCCACTCCGGCGCAGGTCGATGGTTCGGCCAACGCCAATCTGTCGTGCATCGGCGAACACGGTCATCCCAAGGTCGCCTTCGGCGGCACGCGCGGCCTGCCCGATGCCCGCACGGTCTGGTTCGTTTTGCCAAACCACACGCCGCGCCAGCTCGTCGAGACGGTGGATTTCGTCTCCACCTGCGCCGCCAACCGCGAGCGGCCGCCGATGCTGTTCACGGGGCTCGGCACAATGCAATGGAATCGCGTCGCGAGCGGATGGACCTTGGTCGAAATCGCTCCGGAAACCGATATCGAGGAACTCCGCAAGCAGACCGGATTCCGGTTTGAAGTCTCGCCGGTGCTCCGCGCACTCGAGGAAATGCCGGCGGACCTCGGTGCGCTTGTCGTCGAATTCGATCCGTTCGGTCTGCGCGAACTCGATTTCGCCATGGCGCGTGAGGCACAACTGGCCGCCTTCGAGCGCATCTATCGCGCCGAGGCCGATCTTGTTGGCCGCGACAAGGTGCCGGCGCACAAGTTCCAAGGGAGCTGCCGGCCGTGAATGAGAACGAACGCATGGCCATCGAGTGGCAATGCGCCCGCCTGGCGAACAACTATGCCAACCGGCTCGACGCTTATGACTATCCGGGATTTCTGGAACTGTTCAGCGACGACGCCATCCTGAACATGCTTGGCCGCGAATATGCCGGCAAGGCAGCGATCGCCGCGTGGCTCGATGGCCGCGAGGCCGACATGGTCTGCCGTCACCTGGTTACCAATGTGACGACCGACGTCATCGACGAGCGCCACGCGACCGGCTTCAACTACACGATTTCCTATCGAGTGCGTGGCTGGCGGGGGCGCGAACCCGCCCTGTTTGAGGCGCCTACATTCCTGGTCGAATATCGTTCCGTTTTCGTTCGCGGCTCCTCGGGGTGGCTTTTTGCGCGCCGCGGTGTCTCGGCGGCGCTCGCCGGCGAGGAACAAATGCGCCTGCTCCGGCCCGACGCGAACGGAGGATCGTGACATGCCGCATTTCCTGGTCATCGCGCTCGATCACGAGCCGCATTCGATGACGCTGCGCAAGGAGCAACGTTCCGACCACCGCGGCTACGTGCTCGCCAACGACGTGGCGATCCGCCTTGCCGGCGCGATGACCGACGGCGCCGGCAACCAGTGCGGCTCGCTCTATTCCTTTGAAGCCGAAAGCGCGGATGCGGTGCGAAAATGGCTCGACGCCGAGCCGTTCTGCCGGTCCGACGTCTATGCGTCGGTGCGGATCGTCGAATGGAATCCGGCACTCAATCGTCTGCCGCCGCTAGAATGGAGACGGCGCTAGCGATTTCAAGCCGCGGTGAATCCGCCGTCGACGACCAGCTCGGTGCCGTTGATGTAGCTTGCGGCGTCGGACGCAAGGAATAAGATCGCTTCCGCGATCTCTTCGGTTGTCGCGAACCTGCCTTGTGGAATAGCCTTCCGCCGCTCCTCGCGCGCTTCCGCGCCGATTGCCCGCGACAGCGGCGTGTCGACGAAGCCGGGATGGATGGAATTGGCGCGGACCTTGCGCCCCGTCGCGGCACACTCGATTGCCGTTGCCTTCGTAAATATGCGAACGCCGCCTTTGGCCGCGCTGTAGGCGCCCGATCCCACCCCGGCGACAATACCGCGAATCGAGGAAACGTTGACGATCGCGGCATGCGCCGATTTTTCGAGCAACGGCATGGCGTGGCGCGTTCCGAGAAATACGCTGTCGAGATTCACGGCAATCAGCTTGCGCCACTCCTCGAATTCCATGTCGAAGATGTTGCGCAACGTGCCCCAGCCGGCATTGTTGACGAGCACGTCTAGGTGGCCATGGCGCACGCCGATGGCGGCAATCGCTTCGCGCCAGTCGGCTTCGCTCGTGACATCGAGGCGGCGCGCCTCGTGCGCTCCCGACGGGAATGATGCGAGCGTGCGGGACATCGCCTTCTCGTCGATGTCGGCCACAATCACGTTTGCGCCTTCGCGTGCAAAAGCCAGTGCGGTGGCCGCGCCGATGCCATTTCCGGCGCCGGTGACCAGAACAAGTCGCCCCGAAAACCGCGCCGCATGATCCACCTCACGGCCGGCCATGAACGTCCCCGCGCGACAACGCCAGCTGGTCGGGAAATACCGGGTTCCTGCGGGCCAGGATCGCTTCCATGCGGTCGCGGAAGGCCTGATCGAATGCCGTCGTGGTCAGCAGGTAGAACTGGCGCTCGCGGATCGCTCCGACAACCATGTCGGCGACCGCCGCCGGCAGGAGTCCGCCCGATTTTGCGGCGGCAATAGCGACCTTGTTTTCCGAGGAGTCATCTATGATGCCGCCGGCCGGCGCCAGGGCCTTCGGACGCCGGCGCTCGGAATCGCTGATCGACGTCTGGACGACCCCCGGGCATAGAGCGGTGACGCCGATCGGCGAGTTTTCCTCTGCCAGCGATGCGTATAGCGCTTCGGTGATACGCAGCGCCGCGTGCTTGGAAGCGCCATAGACCGGCGCGCCGGTTCCGCTGAAAATTCCGGCAACCGAAATCGTGTTGACGATGTGACCCCATAGCGCCGCGTGGCGCATCCGCGGAACGAAGCTCCGGATGCCGTGGACGATGCCCATGACGTTGACGCCGAACGCCCAGGTCCAGTCCTCGACGGCATATTCCCAAACCGGGCGGAAGCGGCCGGCAGGGACGATGCCGGCGTTGTTGCAGAGGACATGAACCGCGCCGAACCGCTCGTAAGCCTCGGTCGCCAGCTTCTCGACCGCGCGAGCATCCGAAACATCCGTCACGACGGACAGGATCTGCGTGCCGGCGTCACGCGCGGCTTTCGCGACCGTGTCGAGCGGCGCGGCCTCGATGTCGGCAAGCACCAGACGCATGCCCTCGCGGGCGAAGCGCTCCGCCATGGCCTTGCCGATGCCGCTTGCCGCGCCGGTGACGACGGCAACCTTGCCGTTCAGTTCGAGCATTTGCCTCCCTTCCGGGCCAGGGATCTACCCGTCGCAATATCCGGCCGTGCGCATCGCCCGCATGGCGAAGGTTGCCGCCAGCGCCAAACCGCCGCAATAGCCACGGCGGTACGCGTTGCCGACATCGGCGCCGGCGACCAGCAGGCCGGGGATCGGCGCGCCGAAGCAATCGAGCGCGCGAGCCCGATCGTCGACGAACAGGCCGCCATAGGTGAATGTGATCGCCGAGGCGACCTCGAGTGCGTAGAACGGCGCGCGATCGAGCGGGCGATCGTTCTTTTCGCGAGCCGGCACAGCGCGCTCCGGCGCGGCCCGCATCGCTTCGTTGTAGGCGCTCATGGATGCAAGGCACGCCGGACCGTCAAAGCCTAGCTGGCCCGCGAAAACTGCCAGTTCCTCCAGCGAATCAAGCTTTGCGCACCGTGCGCCGGCATCCATCGCGATTTGGAATCGATCGAGCGGTTCTGCACCGGCGACCGGAGCGGCAACGGCGAAATTCTTTTGGACATGGTCGTCCCATACCAGAAGCGCGGTTGCGCCGTTTTGCCGGAGAACCAGCTGCGAACTTGCATGATCGTCGTCGCTTTCGTCGGCGAAGCGCTGCCCCTGGCGGTTGAGCAAAACGCCGTGGATGGAATGATACTGCGTGAAGCGCACGAAATCGGAATCGGTTTTCATCGTCACCGGATGCGCGACCAGATGCCCATAGAAGCCGCTGTTCGGCCCCGCCCAGGCGCCGCCCGCAGCGATCCCGAGCGTCAGGCCGTCGCCGGAGCTGACCGGGTTGGAGCGCAATTGCATTTCGCGCGCCGCCGGATGGATGTGGCGTGCGCGCAATTCGGGATTCGCCTGGAATCCACCGGTTGCCAGCAGCATGGTTGGCGCGCGAATGGCTACGTCTCCGTCCGCGTGACCCGTGACAGCGCCGCAAACCGCGCCGTTTTCGACGATCAGCCGGTGCGTAATCGTCGAACGGACGACGTGACCGCTGGCAGACTCGACCAGGCGCACCGCCCTGCGAAGGTGAGCCGCCATATCGATCTGGCGGCCGCGGCCATAAAGCACAGCATGCGGCCTGCCGATGTCGATGCCCGATGAAACGAGCCAGGCCATGACCTGTGGATATTCTTCGATGACAACCTGTTTCAGCTCCGGATCGCCATCGTCGTGCCGGCGTGCCTGGTTCAGTGACGTAGCGGTCCACAAATAGCCGCCCGATAGCGCGGCCGATCCACCGATTTCGGGCGCCTTTTCGACCACCATCACCCGCGCGCCGCGTTCGGCGGCCAATGCGGCGGCAGTCATACCGGCCATGCCGGCGCCGATGACGAGGAGATCGCAATCAAGCGTCTCGGCCGCGCTCACAACGCCTCCTCTCCGATATAGCCGGCAATCAGCGCGGCATGTGCCTTGTCGCCGGTCGGTGGCCCGGAATAGACGACGCGGCCGCGGTCGAGGATCACCAGCATGTCGGAATGGCGCACCGCATGGGTCGCCATCTGCTCGAGAAGCACGATCGTCACGCCGTTGGCGTGCAGGCGCGCGAGCCACTCGTAGACGCGCTTGATCAGGATCGGTGCGAGACCCATCGACGGTTCGTCGATGATCAAGATTTTCGGGTCGGCCATCAGGGCGCGGCCAATTGCCAGCATCTGCTGCTCGCCACCGGAGAGCGTCGCCGCCGCGCGACCGGAATCGTCCCGCAGCGCCTTCGGCAGTTCTTCGAGAATATGCGAAAGCCTGCGCTTGATCTCGGCTCGCGGCGCGCCGGCCCCGTACCCGCCGAGCAGCAGGTTTTCGGCAACCGACAGCTGCCCGAACAGGCGGCGGCCTTCCGGCACCAGGCTGACCTGGCCGATCCTGCCGCCGTGACCGGCCCTGATTTCCCTGCCCGCGACCGCAACCGAGCCCGCGCTGGGCGACAGGACACCGGAAAGCACCATGCCGAGGGTCGACTTGCCGGCGCCGTTGGAGCCCAGAACCGAGACGAATTTGCCGGTCTCGATGGCGACCGATATGTCGTCAAGCGCCAATACGCCGCCATAGCGGTGGACGATATTCTGGCAAGCAAGCGCGGTAGGCGGGCGATAGGTCGCGTCAAGCATGCGACGCCTCCCGCTCCGGTTCCGTAATCCCGAAATACGCCTCGCGCACCTTCGGATCGGAACGGATCGCGTTCGGTTTCCCGTGTGCGATGATGCAGCCGAAATCGAGAACGTAAACATCTTCGGCGAGATCGAAGATTTCGTGAACCACGTGATCGATGATCAGGATGGTGACGCCGGCGGCCCGCAATTCACGCAGGATTGCGCGAAGCTTCGCCGATTCGTCGGCATCGAGGCCCGAAAACGGTTCGTCGAGTGCCAGCATTCCAGCGCCGGCCGCCAAGGCGCGCGCGATATCGGCGACCTTCTGGATTCCGAAAGGAAGCGAATGCGGGAGGCTTTCTGCGACATTGTCGAGGCCAAGACCGCGAATGATCCGCTCCGCGACCGCGTCGGGCTCGACCAGGTTCAGGCCCGCTTCGCGGCGCGCCTTGCGGCCCTTTCGGGCAACGATGCGCAGCGTGTCCCGGATCGTCAGTTCCGCAAACAATTCGGCATGCTGGAAGGTGCGCCCAAAACCAGCGGAAACTCGCTCCCAGGGCCGCAGCGTTAGCAGTTCGGTGTCGCCGATGCGCACCGACGTGGCCGCACGCGGCCTGACGAAGCCGCTGAGCACGTTGAGCAAGGTCGTCTTGCCCGAGCCATTGGGGCCAATCAGGCCGATCGCGCGCCCGGCCGGCACCACGACCGAAACATCCTGCAGCGCCTTGACGCCGCCGAAATTAACCGAGACGTTTTCAATCCGCAGTTCCTTGCCGGCGCTCGGCAGGACTTCGGCGACCAGTTCAGCCAGGTCGCCGGAGGCGCTTTCGGAAGGCTGCTTTTGCATGCGCGTGCCGCGCGTGCCGCCGGAAGCGATGTTCAACAGGCTCGGCACAACGCCCCTGCGCAGGAACAGCAATACGACAATCATCGCGGCGCCGTAGACGAACGGCGCAACATTTGAGGTTCCGCGCGCCAGTTCGGGAACGCCGACGATGAAGCTGGCGCCGAACAGGGCGCCGACGAGGCTGCCCGTGCCGCCAACGACGGTCGCCACCAGCATCGTTATGCCGGTATTGAGCGAGAAACCTTCCGGGTCGAGGTAGCCGATTGCGACCGCCATGGCCGAACCGGAAGTCGCGGCCAGTGCGGCGGAGAAAGAGAATGCCGTGGCGTTTTCGCGCGGCGGCACGAATCCGACCGCCATCGAGGCGGTGCGCTGGCTCTTGACCGCCAGCCAGCGGCGGCCGACGGGGCCTTGGCAAACGAAATCGGTGACAAGGAAGGCCAAGGTGGCCAATAGCAAGCTATAACCTCCGGCATCTGACAGCCGGATCGCGCGGCCAAGCAGGAGCGAGGCGATGGCGGGTACGCCGATGCCGTTTTCGCCGCCGGTGAAATCCTCCCAGCGGCCGATGATCTCGAATCCGGCAAGGCTTACCGCCAGCGTCAACAATCCGAAATAGAGGATGGAAAAACGGCCGGCGGTCATGCCGAGCAGATAGCCGATCGCCGCCGCGGCGAGGATGGCGACCGGCAGGATCGCCTCGATCGGCAGGCCCGCGAGCGCCAGATTGACCGTGACATAGGCCCCGATCGCCGTGAATGCGGTGTGACCGATCGGCCAGATGCCGCAAAACCCTGCAAGCATCGAAACCGACATCGTGACGATGGCGAAGTAGCCGATGGCGACGATCAGGAAGCCGATATAGTCGCCGAACAATTGCGCCGGACCGATAGCGATCCACGTCGCCAGGCCGGCCAGCAAAATGGCGGCGGCGCGAGCGACTCGCCGCCGGTTTCCCGTCGAGGCAATCATACGCGCTCCTTGCGGATGCTGCCCATGAAGCCGGCGGGCCGGGCAAACAGGACGATTACGATGACCGAAAATACGATGGTGTCGCGGTAGTTGGCCGAAATGTAGTGGCCGGCGATATTGTCGAGAACGCCGATTGCAAACCCACCGATCACCGCGCCCGGCATCGATGTCAGGCCGCCGAGGAAGACGCCGGCGAAAGCGCGAAACAGAGGGCTGTGGGCAAGGTGTGGCTGCAAGGCGGATTCGGCGGCAAGAAACAGCATGGCGATTGCCGCCAGCCCGCAGCCCAGGAACCAGGCAATCGCGGCGATGCGGCCGGTGTTCAGGCCAAGCATGCGGGCTGCGAACGGATCTTCGGCGCTGGCCCGCATGGCGATGCCAAATGGCATATATCCAAAGAACCACGCCACAAGCGCCATCGCGACAAGGGCAACCAGTGTGGCGGCGATCTTGTTGAGCGAGATCGCCACGCCGCCGACTTCCACCCATCCGGCCACCAGTGGCGGAAACGGTTGCGGCGTGTGCCCCCAGACCGCGCCCATCGCGGCTTGCATGATGAGACCCAATCCGATCGTGATGACCAACGCGACGAACAGCAGGTGCTGACCATGGCCGAGTGGCCGTATCAGCAATCGCTCGGTTGCAACACCGATGCAGCCGGCGAGCAGGATTGCCATGACAAAGGAAACGGCGAGGGGAATTCCGGCCGTGATGGCGCTGATCGCGATGAATGTCACCAGCGTGCCGGTATCGCCGATGGCAAAATTCACGGTGTCGGTGGAGCGGAAAATGATGACGATGCCGAGCGCCAGCAGCGCGAAAGCCGAGCCATTGGCAATTCCGGATATCGTCAGCGAAATCAAGTCGCCCATGAGCCCGCCATCCTGTGTGTGGCTGATCGCGTTGCGCGCCAATTCACCGGGCCGGTTTCGGCGCCCTCGCGACCGTTTCGTCGCCGCAATCTGCGGCCAGGCAGTTTCGTGCCGGAAATCCCGCCTGGCAATTGCGCCAGGCGGGATGCTCGCGTCGGGAGGCTGCTAGAATTTTCGCACGTCGATAATGTCGCCGACCGGAACCCACTTTCCGCTCTTGATTTCCATCGGCTGCAACAGATGGCCGCCGACGGCGTGTTCGGCCGAGAAGCTCACCGGAGGAAAGATGCCGCTATCGTAGCCTTTCAGTTCGGCGAACGCCTGAACGATCGACTCGCGCGTGATCGGCTCCTTGGCGTTGGCCAGCGCTTCGACGAAAATCTTGGCCGCGCCGTAGCCGAGATAAGAGACGAAATCAGGCTCCTCGCCGCCGCCATACTTTGCCAAATCGGCCCGGTATTGCTTGGCGGCGTCGGTGTCGGCGAAGGGCGAACTGGTCAGAGACAGCGATTTCAGGCCTTCGACAAATTCGCCGCCAAGCTTGATCGTCGCCTGCGCGACGGTCGGATGATAGGAATAGATCGGTATGTCCACGCCCTGCTGCTTAAGTCCCTTGGCAAGCAGGACGATCTCGTTGAGCGTCTGGATGGCAACGATCGCATCCGGCTTCTTGCGGGCGATTTCGAGGGTGATCGGCGCATAATCGGTAGTTCCGATCTTGACCGGCATCAGCTCGACCTCGCCGTCGGCGACAACAGCGGTCAGGCCCGGCTTAACGTTGTTGGCGACGTTTTCAAAAGCGGCGTGGGCGCCATGCACGACCAGCACCTTCTTGTATCCATCCTTGCCCGCCCAGCGGCCGATGGCGTTGGCCTGGTCCTCATAGAGCACGTGTAGGCCGAATAGGCCCTGCTTCGGCGGATCGTACCATTCCTTGGCGCCGGCATAAGGCAGCAGGATCGGAATCTTCGCCTCGTCAAGAAAATAGGGAAAGGCAGCGGCGGTCTGGGCCGTACCATGCGCGACGACGGCGGCAAGAACATTGTCGCGCGACGCCAGCTTGCGGGCGACCGCAACAGTTTGCTGCGGATTATAGGCGTTGTCCTCGACGATCCAGTTGACCTTGCGCCCGTTGACCCCACCCTTGGCGTTGATCGCCTCGAAATAGGACTGGACGCCCGCCCGCAGTGGGACGCCATAAACGGCGACCGGACCGGTCAGCGCAACCCATGCACCGATCGTGACCTCGTCCTTGGTTACTCCGGGCGTATCCTGGGCCCAAGCCTGACTGCCTCCCGCCAGAACACTTGATCCGAGCACCGCGGCGAACATCACCGCGGCAGTTTTCTTCACGTAACCCATGCCGTCCTCCCGTGGCAAACTCGGTCGGTAGTTATTAGACCAACCGGACGGTCGAATGGTACCACGCCTCTTGCGTTTGTCAAGATTCACACCGCTCGAAAGAACCAAGTCAGGGCCTAGGCGGCAATTTCGCGCATAAAATCAAACAACTAGAGCGGTTCCTGTGATCTTTCTGGAACATAGCCCTCTACGAAGTCCATTATGATGCGCCGAGCGGCGAGCGGACAGGAATGATCAGCGAATCGGCGGACCGGACCGACCGGCTGGTGGCGGTTGACGAAAGTCCGCGCGCGGGCAGTTTGGCCGCCGAAGTCATCGTTCGTGCCCTGGAAGATGCAGACCGCGCCATTCGCGCCTTCAGGAGGATCAATTTTCCGGACGTCCATCATCCCTTCGATCCGCGGCTGGAGGCCGCACTCCTGCCGTCGGCCTACAAGAAAGGCCGTCAGCGCTATGGGCTCCACCTGACGGACTTTGGATTTCGGTGAGTGTGCAGATCAAGAAGGACCGTCAAAAATATCGTCAACCCATCCAGCCATCGCAGGTTCAGCATCAGTGACGACCTGACAAAATTTCTATGTAATTCAATTGATTGGCCGCGGCACCTTCTTCACGGGAGAAAGGCCAAAGGCGGCGCCGGAAACCGGTTCGACAGAACAGCGCATCGCCGAATCGCGATCAGTGCTGATTCTGCGGCGCTCGGTCAGCATTTGGCGCAGGCGCAAGGTCGTCGAGGAACTGCAATCGCGGTTGCGTTCGCAGGGTCACCGCGTGGTCGAGGTCTCGTACACGGACAGCCAGGACGCCAATCGCATTATCCGCGGCCTGCCACATTTCGACGCCTGCGCGGTCCAGACCTCGTTCGAGACCATATCGATCGAGACGCTTGCCAATGTCGGACGCGAAGCCGACGCAATCGTCATCGACGGCGCCGTGCTCGCCGGCACCGAAGTCGACACCGTCGGCCTAGAATGGGGAGGCGCGGTCGCAAGCGCGGTACAACTGCTCAATGGCCAGGGCCACACGGAAATCGGGCTGGTCATGGCTGCCAGTTTCCTGCTGGCTGCGGAGTTGGGGAAGATGCGCTTTCGCGAGATCATGCGCCAGTCGGGCTCCCCCCCCCCCCGCGCTCCCATCGTCATCGAGGTGCCAGCGTGGCCGCACGAGGACTATGAGCAAGTCGCCGTCAAATCGATTCTGGCAGCGCGCGGAGCACAAGGACCGCTACTCTTCAGCGCGCTGATCGTTTTGGTATCGAGAACGGGCAAAAGTTCCGCGATCTGCTGAGCGGTTCAGGAATTCGCATTCCGAACGACCTGTCCATCGTACTGCTCGGCCGCACGGACCTTGAAAACGAGCACGCCGGCTTCTTCAGCGTCGTTGGTGTCTCGGCGGTCGAGCAAGCCGACCGGCTGCATCAGGCAATCCTGGCGCGCTGGACGAATGCGGAAGCGCCTTACCGAACGACGTTTCTCGAGACGCACCTGCGGCTTGGCAGTTCGGTGGTGGCGAAGACCGGCAGCGAAAAGCAATCTCTCCGAGAGGAGAGTCGGCTGACGCTGCCGCAGTGAGGCAGGGTGCCCCAATGGGGTGCGAGGTGGTTCGTCATCTTGCCGCGCAGGCATCTGTACGAGCACGAACCCCAAGGAGATGAGTGTTCCCGAAGCTTCTTTCGCCGAACATGGCGGTGAGGTCGTCACCGTGGAACGCGGGGAGGTGGCGGGGTCCGATCTCCGCACGCCGGAAGCGCTTGCTGCGGCGGGCAGGGGGACGCAATTGGGGGCGGTTTTCGGTGCATGTTGGGAATCGTCGCGCGTGGCCATCGACCGTCACGGTGAGTCGATTTGACGCACGAGTCTTGTTCTTCCGATCCCATCGGCGATGGCGCCGCTGTGCCAGGTCCGCAGCACCGCAAGCTCGCCGTCGAGTTCGACGAAATCGGCATCGGCGCCTGCCGTGAGCCTCCCCTTGCGATCTCCAATCCCCAGCGCCTCGGCGGCATGGCGCGACGCCATGGCGAGCGCGGTATCGAGTTGCACACCGACCTGCCGGTGCAGGAAGCGGACCGAGGCGGCCATGTCGATGTCAGCGCCAGCGAGTGTGCCGTTCTCCAGCGTCAATCGGCCGTCGCGGCGGTAGACGCGCCGGCCATTCAGCTCGAAGCTGTCGAGGTCGGTGCCGATCGTCGACATGGCGTCGGTCACCAGGAAGATCCTACCCGGACCGGCCTTGGCGCGGACCGCGACGCGAATGGCGACCGGATCGACGTGAATGCCGTCGCAGATCAACCCGGCGCTCAGCGAACCGCAATCGAGTGCGGCGCCGACGAGACCGGGCTCGCGGTGGGCGAGCGGACTCATCGCGTTGAATACGTGCGTGACCATGCGCGCACCCGCGTCGGCATAGGCTATGGCCGTCGCATGGCTGCAGTCGCTGTGGCCGAGGCTGACGCGGACACCGGCCGCAGACAATTTCGAAACTTGCTCCCGGGTGACGCTCTCGGGCGCGCAGGTGATCATCAACGCCGGCAGCCGTGGGCGCGCCGCAAGCAGCATCTCAACATCGCTGTCTTCCATTGGCCGAACGAGGCCGGCACTGTGGGCGCCCTTGCGAGCGAGCGATAGGTGCGGCCCTTCGAGATGGATACCGGCAAATCCCGGCACGCCTTCGCGGGCGGCCGCCGTGCCCGCCTCAAGCGCCGCGAGGGTTGCCTGGCGTGTGTCGGTGATCAATGTTGGCAGCAATGATGTCGTGCCGAAGCGCCGGTGTGCGGCGCAGATAGTCCGAATGGTTGCGACACTCGGATCGCTGTTGAACAGGACACCGCCGCCGCCGTTCACCTGCAAGTCCACGAAGCCGGGGGCGATCATGCTTCCAGCGGCACTGCAAACCGCTGCACGACCGGGAATTCGGTCAGCCGGAACGATGCCGCGCGCCGCTCCACCTTCCGTCAGCAGCGCGGCGTTCTCGTGCCAATCGTAGCCGTCGAAGATCCGCTTGCAGCGGATTGCCGTGAGCGCCATCAGACCGTTTCCGTCACCTTGCGAAGCCGCGTCGGTGCATCCGGATTGCGCCCGCGTCGTCGCGACAGAGCCTCA
>Ga0214472_10005498_pt1 | contig 13325 bp, 11 predicted proteins | sample RVTome_6_FD_207662 | JGI IMG/M metagenome (GOLD analysis project Ga0214472, IMG submission 207662) | Soil microbial communities from uranium-contaminated site in the Upper Colorado River Basin, Wyoming, United States - RVT140D175 | ecosystem: Environmental > Terrestrial > Soil > Contaminated >... | reverse complement strand
CCGCAGGCGGCAAAACGGCCATCACTCATGACGATACCGGCAGGGCCGTCCCACGGTTCCATATGCATGGAGTTGAAATCGTAGAAGGCCCGTAAATCTGCATCCATATTCGGATGATTCTGCCAGGCGGGCGGGATGAGCAGTCTGAAAGCCCGAAAAAGATCCATGCCTCCGGCCAGAAACAGCTCGAGCATATTATCAAGCGAAGATGAGTCGGAACCGGTGGTGTTGACAAAGGGCGCAGCTTCAGCCATGTCCGGCAGAAGCGGCGATTTGAACTTATAAGAACGGGCCTTGGACCATTGCCTGTTGCCGGTTATGGTATTGATTTCCCCGTTATGGGCCAGGTATCTAAACGGTTGGGCCAGCGACCATGTGGGGAGGGTATTGGTGGAAAACCGCTGATGGAAAAGGCAGATCGCCGACTGCATTCGGATATCAGCCAGATCCGGATAAAAGAGAGGCAGGTCGATCGGACGACACAATCCTTTATAGACAATTACCAGGTTGGACAAACTGGCTATATAGAAATCGGCATCATCGGTGATCCTCTTTTCGACACGGCGTCGGACCATATAGAGGCGCCGCTCGAGATCCTTCGAGCCCCAGCCAAAAGGCCCGTTGAAAACAACCTGAACTGTCCGCGGCATGGATTTACGGGCATAATTACCAAGCACTTCGTGGTCGACCGGAACATCACGCCAGGCAACAACGGAAAGAGTTTCCCGCTCCAGTTCCTCCTCGATAGCCCATCTGGCAATAGTCGCTTTTCCATCATCGGGACTTAGAAAAATCATGCCGACGCCGTACCTGCCGCCTAGATTCCAATTTTCTTCTCCGGCAAGAGATCGAAAAAAGTTATCCGGCTTTTGCAGCAATACTCCGCAACCATCACCGGTTTTGCCGTCGGCGCCTATGCCGCCTCGATGAGCCATTCTGGCAAGAGAAGAAATTGCCGTACGAACCAGCTTGTGACTGGCTTCACCCTGCAGGTGGGCCATTAACCCAAAGCCACAGTTATCTTTTATTAATTCAGGATCATATAGAGACATGCTTTCCTCTTGAAAAAACCTTACTAAATAAACCGTTTCATCAGTTCATCAATGGCGTCATCAACGTTATCCGGATTAATCCCGGCTTTAAGGCAGGCATTTTCCACATGATGCCGTTTTGTTGCAGAATTTACATCGTCCAGGGTTCGGAACAATCCCATTCTCCGGCCAACCTGGTACAACATTCTCCTGGTTGGATCAAGATCCAGAAAGGTCTTGATAATGTTAACCATTCTCTCTTTATCCTGAGGAAATTTGCCTTCAAGATTCTCAAAAAGGTTTAGAATATGATCGCTCTTTACAGTACTGGTGATACCATCCAAAGCCTGCAGAAAAATAAGGAGTTCCTGGGCGGTCTCAAAATCACTCAGCTTTTTGAAATCTCCTTTTTGATACTCCTCATACAACTCGACATGGTCGGGGATGGCAAGAGTCCGCAGCCGGATAAAATCCGGGTTGATCCGATTCAGTGCATCGGCACTTTCCAGGGCATGTTCCTCGGAAAGATCCCTGCCGCCAAGACCCGGCATGATATATTCAGAGAGCTCCATTCCGGCTTTCTTCACCTTTTGCCCGGCTGTAATATGGGTCTTTTTATCCACCCCTTTTTTGATCCGGGCCAGAACTTTATCCGAGCCTGATTCCATGCCGATGTGGATGCGTGACAGACCTGCCGCAGCCATCAGGTGGAGATTGCCGTCACTTATTCGGGCTATGGTGTGGGACCTGGCGTAGGAGGTTATCCGCTCGCCCCAGGGGAAACATTTTTTAAGATGTTGAAGAATGGCTATGAGATGCTCCGGCTTTATAATGAGGCTGTTGGCATCCTGCAGAAAAATTGACCTCATTCCGGTGGTCGCCCACTGCAAAGCAGCATTGAGGGCGGTGTGATCACTTTCCCCCTCAAGCGATCGAAGCCTCTCTATATCAGCCGGATAGACCTTCCCGTTCTTTGCGGCACATGTTCTTATCTCCAGGACATAACGATGAACACGATTTATATCCTCCAACACATGTTCCACCGGACGCAAAGAGAAATCGCTTCCTTTGTAAACGGGACAGAAGGTGCATCGATTCCAGGGACAATTACGGGTTATGCGAATCAGCAGGCTGCCTGCCTCGCTTGGCGGCCTGATCGGTCCTTGCTCAAACCCCTTATATTCACTCTTTGAAATGATTGATTGCATAAATACAGTTCCCTTGGATTGCAGTTATCGGTGAGATGACAGAAGCACCAGCATCCTTTCAAGCCATCCTTTGTTATTGTAGAAAAATCACAAACAATTGAATTTACTCAGACCAAATAAAAATCAGATTTTAACGGCAACATCAGTTACCATAAGGCGTGATTGACAGAAAAACAACGATTTCGGCAAGGTAAAGGAAAGAAGAGTTTTTTACGACACCATCATTTCAATTAACCCATTATTTTCGGTAATGCAGGGACGTAAGGGGCGTTCTAAACAGGGAAAGGATTTCATTAATAATTTGTGCATCATGCCGAAATTTCAAGATAATGTCCAATAGTTATTATCTATCAATAACGCTTCATCCATTGCCGTACCTGATTTTGGCAGCAACCATAAACTATTATGGTTCACTGCCAAAAACTTTGAACCTGACACCGCCTGAACAGAAGAGAAATGCTGATTAAAGAGATATTTCGTTTTGGACTTTTGATGAAAGCTGATAAAATAGAAGAAAAAACAGAGGTAAACAACTTCAGGAGATATTTATGGCTGGAACAAGTACTCGTTTCCCGTTTCTTTATGTAGCCTCTTACTTTATTTTCCTGACAGGCGTTACTGGTCTTATTTATATTTTTTTCCTACACCCCCCCTCTGACATATTTAAAGGTCTTCTCTATATCTTTCTCGGATTTATTGCCTTTGGTGCAGGTGAAATACTAAATCATCCTCAACCACCACTCATCACCACCTACAAGGATAACGGCACTTCTTCCAAACAATTTCATCGAAAACGAAATCCCTGCAGCCTCGGGAACCTCTTCGATATTGGAGCACTACTTCTTTTTTTCATTGGTCTCTCAGCCCTCCTGTTCCGCCAATAATCAATCAGGAGAGTAGAAGGCAATAAGGTGTTTTTCAAGGAAAAGCAGAACAGCCGTGGAGGAGAAGCCTATTCGAGCTCGACGCGCAACAGAACCAGATCCTGGCCTGAATCCGAAACGATAACGAGGTCCATGCCTTTGGTCACTTCATCTTCATCCGCCAGAACCCTGAACCCAAAGACGAAGGATTCGATGACGATGCCTGCATTATATCCGACAGCAACCTCGGCTTTTAGTGCCTTACTCCTGAAAATCTGTCAGAAATAACAAGAAAACGAAAAATGTATTTGATAACTGTGAATTAGGCTCTATATCCAAGGCACTTATCCCCTACAAAGCATGGGGACTAAAAAGAGTACCCGCAAAGCACGGGCACGGAGTACCCCCTTGAGGGGTGTCAGAACCTTTGCGACCTGGTGTTCATGAGCCAGCTCCAAGAGCTGGCTATGCAACCCCTGGGCAAGTGCGAATTCGTGCATTGGTTGTCGTCTTTCGGCACCTAGGCATGAGTTGATCGACTACTCTGCACATTATACTTGAAATATGAAGAACAAATTCCCTCATCGGATATCATACATGGGCCGATAGGGGAATGAGGGGTACAGACCATTCCAAAAGAAGGACAATCAGGTGGAAGTCCACGACCTGAAATGATCGCATTGCACTGGCACATGCAGGATTCCTGACCTTCTTTAAACCTGACGTTGAATCTCTTGGTTGCATCGAACAATGAGAGTTCGTCTCGAATGACAAAACCGCTCCGCTCTATTGTTCCGAGTCCACGCCAGTCGGTATCAACTGCAAAAAACACCTCTGAAACCATCTTCCTGGCTTTTTTATTATCATCGGAAGAGTAGATAAATGCCGAAGTATCATCAAATACAGATTCTCCTTTGCGTATCTGCCTTACCAGGCTTAGAATGCCTTCCAGGATTTCGACTGCCTCAAAACCGGCAATATAACAGGAAAGATTATGTCTTCTGGCGAGTTCGGTATACGCTTCGGTATCGGAAATGGTATTTATATGATCGGAACAGAGGAGGCCCCGAATGTTAAGATCAGGATCCATCATCAACAGATCGATAGTCGGAGGCAGTAACCTGATAGAGGGGATAACACAAAAGTTTTCTATCCCTAGACGAGCCGCCTCAAGTATTGTTTCAGCAACACCTGGAGCAGTAGCCTCAAAACCAACTGCGGGATAAACGACTGTAAAATCCGGTTCCCGCCGTGCAATATCAAGTGCATCCATGGGTGAGGTAATTATTTCAACCCTGGCACCCTTTGCCCAAATAGAACCAAGCGACTCACTACTGCCGGGAACGCGAAGCAGGTCTTCACATGCTGCGGTGATGACCTTCGGCTGCATCCCGACTTTAACAAATGCATCAATATGCCCGGCCGGCATCACACAGACACTGCAACCGGGCCCTGCCACGAGATCGATTTCTTCAGGAAGGAGTTGACGCAGACCATATTTAAGAATGGCTCTGTTCTGTGTACCACAGGCAACCATCAGTCGCATGGGGCGATCAACGAGTTTGTGTATTTCCTCAAGCAGTGCTTTCTGGAGATCAAAATCCTTTGTTACTTTCACGGCTTCCATTCGGTATACCTCTAACCCCAAGTGAAAGATATTGCACTCCCACCTGACCCCAAATTAACTTTTGGAAAAAAGCTACTGAAAATTACTCTGAGGCTTCTGCCTCATTTCTCATTGCTTTAAAGCTCTCAGAGTCGATTACTCTCTCGCTTTCGATTTTTTCAATCTCAGCTCGAGTCAAATGAAATTTTCCACATGCTGGACAAGTGCCGTCAAAATCATCTCCAACGGCTCGTGCTTTCAACTCGTCAATAGTCATATGATCCAGTTTACCGCATGCACCACTGGGATTTTCTGCCCGCACCTGCACTCTTTTTGTTTGTGGCATCGTAACCTCCTGCTTAAACTATTGGCATTCCCTGAAGGGGATTGCGAATAAGTACTTTGTCTATACTACAGTATCGGCCAAAAAAAACAATAAAGGCTATTCAGATAATTATTTTCAAAAAAACTTCTATCACCCTCTTCTGAAACAATCTCAGATGGGTGATAGAAAATTTCATCATCAGCTGACTATTTTTTCAACTTCAATTCCTTTGGAATTTACAATGCTGACAGATACTGGTATGCCGCCATCCAGGCGGTGAGTTGCACAAGACATTCAGGGGTCGTAGGCGCGCACCGCCATTTCCACCTGGTTGAGCAGACCTTCATTATATATCCCGTCTTTGATGAGTGTTGTCGCGGCCTGCTTGACGCTCATATTCATCGGTGCAATGTTGTGTGTTGTCCCGACGATGAGGTTTGCCTTGGTGATACAACCATTATCATCGGTGGTATAATCATGGATCAGGGTTCCTCGCGGAGCTTCAACTATTCCTACGCCACGGCCTGCTTTCGGCTCGACTTTTGCTCTCACATTAGGATCGGTAATACCTTCCCATTCGAGCAGTTCGATAGTTCGCTCACAGGCATAAACCATTTCAATCAACCGGGCATAATGGTACAGCAGGGTCTGCTGGGCCGGGCGACCGAATGAACTCCTGAACGCCTCGAGTGCTGCCTGAGCTTTGGGAGTTGAGATTTTATCACAGACGTTTATTCTCGCCAGGGTGTTAGACCGGTAAATTCCCTTCGGAGCAGCCAGATTCATGTCAAAACCTTCGTTCCAGGATTTGGCATAAGGCATCTTTGAATATCCCCATGGCTCGACATGTTCACCGAGGAAATTGGTATATTCGGCACCTTCGAAATCAACATAGCTGCCGTCAGGCTTCATTAACCGCTGCTTACCGTCATAAAGCCGGAGCGCGCCGTCTTTACGATCGACTGTACCAAGAAAACCGGTTTGGATCACTCCAAGCTCACCGATGACGTCCATGTATTTGCTGAACACATTTTTAATAGCGTAATCGAGCGCATAAGTGGAAAAATCGAGCAGGGTTCTTGTTCCTTCAAGTAACTCTTTTCTCTCTTCTTCGACCATCACTTTAGCGAAGCCGCCGACAACCCCGGCGATCGGGTGAATGGCTTTACCGGCAAACTTATCGAGCATCATCTGACCAAGCTGACGCATCTTGACCACTTGAGTGGCCAGTTCCGGTGCGGCTTTCACTACCCCGATAACATTACGTACGGAATAATCCGCATCCGGTCCAAGAACAAAATCCGGAGCTGCAAGAAAGAAAAAATGCAGGATTTTGTCATTGATATGCGCCATTACCTGACACATTTCCCGAAGCTTATGCCCCGTTTCGGTTGGAGTCACGCCAAAAGCGCCATCAACAGCCTTGTTGGAGGCAAGATGATGCATCCACGGACATATGCCGCAGATTCGATTGACAATACGGGGCACTTCTTCAGCCGGACGGCCCTCTATAAATTTTTCAAACCCGCGCAGGGACTGAATGTGCAGAAAAGCATCCTGCACATTGCCGTCATCACCTAAATGTATGGCGATCTTGGCGTGTCCTTCAATGCGGGTAACCGGCGCAATATTTATTACCTTTCCCATCTTAATCCTCCTCTACGACCCGTTTTTTAACAGGCCGAAGTTGTCCGTGGGCTCCTGAAAATCTCAGAATCGACCGACGGTCAATTACTGATTTATAGTCAATTCCATTACTTGCCAGGGCGTTCATCATATCAAGCAGTTGATTCCCATCTTTACGAACCGGCCCAAAACAGCCCCTGCAGGGCACTCTGGCACTGATGCAGGCAGGAGCGCCGCGTTTGGCACAACCAGCTGCGGTTACCGGTCCCATGCACAAATAGCCCTGTTCAAGCAAACAGCGCATTTCATCTATCGGGGCTCCGGGAATGCAATCGACGTTGGTGATAAAACGTTTCACCTTGTCTACATCGCCCTTCCCTTCACGTCTGGTCGGACAGGTATCGCAGACACTTTTTCCAGGAAGAACGGGAGGCCGGCTTTCAAGAAGTGACATAATCACTTCGGCAATCAATGCAGGATTTGGCGGACAGCCGGGAAGCTGCATATCGATTTTCACCTTCTCATCACAGGCATAGACGCGATCAAGCGGTGCCGGCACTTCAATATTCGGTATCTTTGCACCAGGATCGGTCGTCACTGTATTATAAATTCCCTCCCAGCTCTCCTGACGATCCTGCCCGTTCATCAGGGCTGGAATTCCTCCGTGAGTCGCGCATGTGCCAAGAGCTATCAACACCTTACATTTCTCACGCATCTCTTCCAGAACTTCAAGATGTTCGTGATTACTCACTCCACCGGTCACAATGCCGACAACAGCTTCCGGAATTGTCAGGGTCAATCCTTCTCCACACTGACCGAAATACTTATGATCCATCAATACCGGCGCATGAACAATGTCCAGAGCCTCGGTTATTATTGGAATGAGATCTTCCCCAATGTTCAGGATGGCAATTTCACACCCCGAACAGGATCCCAACCACTCCATAGCAGTAGTTACGCCCATATCTCCTCCCTTTATGCCACTGAGGCATCCTGACCGTTTACCGGGCCTAATTTTTTGATGCATGCAGTCATTTCTTTCACCGCAGCAACGAACTTATCCGGCTCCGCTGAAGACACCCAGGTCAATTTGAACCGATCGGCCTCATATCCAAAGTCTTCCAACAGCTCAACAACCATGTCGGAACGGGTCATAGCTTTATAATTACCATCCAGGTAATGACATTCACCGAGGTGTCAGCCGAGTACCATCACCCCGTCCGCTCCTTGAGACAAGGCATCCATTATAAATTCCGGATGGACCATCCCTGAACACATTACTCGAATTATCCGCACGTTATGTGGATACTGCATCCTGGCAGTCCCCGCGAGATCAGCGGCGGCATAAGAGCACCAGTTGCAGCAGAATGCAACAATTTTAGGCTCAAAACTCATGTGGTTTACTCCTTCTCACTTTAAAGTTCATTCGATGTACTCCTCCGGACCGCATAAGGAGAACGGTGTCATGCGACCGGAGGAGCCTTCGATTTTTTTAGTTTCAGACCGCAAGAGCCGCCTGAATCTGAGCGCTGATCTGCCTCATTGTAAATCCGGATACATACACACCACGCTTGGGGCAGGTCCCCTGGCACAAACCGCACCCTTTACACTGGGCCTTATTTACCATGATCAACTTACCTGCTTCCACTCCATCTGCAGCGGGCCTCTCGACCAGTGTAATTGCATTATACGGACACACATCGACACAAAGTGCACAACCATCACAATAATTCTCATCGACAGCCGCTTTCACGGCATCAAGCGAGATATGTGTCTTCGATAGAAGCGTTGCAGCTCTGGCCGAAGCCGCCAAGGCTTGAGCAATAGATTCTTCAATTGGTTTAGGATAATGTGCCAGTCCAGCAACAAACATTCCGTCGGTCGAGAAATCGACCGGCTTCAGTTTTGCATGTGCTTCCTGGAAAAAACCCTGGCCATCCACAGGAACCTTATAGAGTTTACCAAGTTCTGCGGCATCTGCTTTAGGTCGAATTGCCGTGGATAAAATGACCATATCCACTTCAATCTTCAGTGGCCGATGGAGCACATGATCCCAGACCTCGACATCTATTACCGAATTATTCTGAGTTACCTTCGGTTTGCCATGCAGTTCGTAATTGATGAAAATTACACCGAGTTTTCTCGCCTGCTTGTAAAGGACTTCCCGCTGTGCATAGGTCCGCATATCCCGGTACAGGATATAAACATTGCGCTCGGGGTTTTCTTTTTTCAGGGCGATTGCCGACTGCACCGAATGGGTACAGCAAACCTTGGAGCAATACATATTGTCCCCTTCCCGGGAACCAACACACTGAATGAAGGCAAATCTTTTTGCGTTTTTCACATGCTTTTCTTTCAGTTCAAAAAGCTTATCGAACTGAACTGAAGTGACCACTCCATTTATAGAATTAAAACCGTATTCCGTCGGAATATAGGCATCCCCGCCAGTGGCAACTATTCCTGCCCCGTGTTCGATAATTTTAGTTATCCCGTCACGACCGGTGATTGTTGACTGGAAGTTACCAACAAATCCTTCAACCGCAGTCACCATGGATTCTTTATGAATAATGGTTTTATTGTTGGAAATTACCTTGTCTACAAGCTTTGCGACCTGGGTCGGCACATGCTCGCCTGCCCAGGTATGCTTAAGATTAAGGGCATTCCCGCCTAAAGTGTTTGTCCTTTCTACCAGATGAACCTCAAAACCCTGCTCAGCAAGATTAAGGGCTGCGGTCATACCGGCGACACCGCCACCAATGACCAGCGCTTTCTGGGTAATCGGTACCGAGATAGGTTTGAGCGAATCCCCAAAAGTCACCTTGGCGGCAGCCATCCGAACCAGATCCTTGGCTTTGGCAGTTGCGGCTTTTGGATCACCACTGTGCACCCAGGAGTTATGGTTTCTGATGTTGGCCATTTCAACGAGATACTCATTCAGGCCGGCGGCCTTCAAGGTTTCCCGAAACAGCGGTTCATGGGTACGGGGGGTACAAGCGGCAATGACGATCCGGTTCAGTTTCTGCTCCGGGATACGCTTGGCTATCATCTCCTGAGTATCCTGGGAACAGGAGAACAGGTTGCGCTCCACATAGACTACATCCGGCAGAGTAGCGGCATATTCCTCTACAGCCTTGACATCGACAACACCTGCGATGTTCGACCCGCAATGGCATATAAAGATACCTATGCGCGGTTCTTCCAGGGAAACATCTTTTTCTTCAGGAAAAGTAGCTTCAGTGGTCAGCTCATATCTCGCCGGAGCGAGAAGTTCGGCAACTGCAGCTGCTGCAGCAGATCCTTCGACAACTGACTGAGGAATGTCCTTTGGCCCCGAAATAGCACCACAGGTAAAGATACCCTCTCTTGAAGTTTGAACCGGGGCAAAATCGGAGGTAGCGGCAAAGTTATCCGCGGTCAACTTGATGCCTGCGGTATGAGCAAGCTCAAGCACGTGTTTTGGAGTCTGCAAACCGACAGACAGCACAACCATGTCATAAAACTCTTCCAGCTGGCGGCCTTCCTCATTGACATAACTGAGTCGCAGATCACCGCCCGAACCATCGGGTTCAACACCATTGACGCGGCACCGGACAAAGCGTACCCCTGAATCCTCCTTGGCACGTTCGAGATAGAGATCGAATTCCTTACCATGGGTACGCATATCCATATAAAAGATGGAAGTCTGCAGTCCCGGCACATGATCTTTAGCGATCACCGCCTCTTTTATGGCGTACATGCAACAAACCGAGGAGCAGTAACCGTTGTTGCAGAGGTTTTCATCTCTTGAACCTATGCATTGCAGAAAGGCGACCTTATTAACCGGCTTGCCGTCCGAGGGGCGGATTAAATGCCCTTCCGTCGGCCCTGAAGCGGAGAGATATCTTTCCAGCTGCAATGAGGTGACGACATTAGGGAATACACCATATCCCCACACTCCCGCATCTGTTGGGTCATACGCTTCAAATCCGGGAGCCAGCACCACGGCTCCGACGTTGAGCTGATGAATTTTCTCGGTATCGTCAAAATTAATTGCCCCGGCATCGCAAACTTTCTCACAAAAGCCGCACGCCCCCGGTTTTTGCAGTCGAATACATGCGTTGGGATCAATCTGGTATTTCAGCGGAACCGCCTGGGCATATTTCACATAAATTGCCTTGCGCTTTCCGGTTGCTGCTTCATACTCACTGTCTACTTTTTTCGGACATTTCTCTGTACACGCACCACAGGCAATGCACTTCTCCATGTCCACATAACGTGGTGATTCCTTAACAGTTATGTCAAAATTTCCTGCGTTTCCATCGATCTTGACGACCTCACTGAGAGTCATCAATTTAATATTTAAGTGCCGACCGCACTCAACCAATTTTGGCGCGATGATTCACATCGAACAATCATTGGTAGGGAAGGTTTTATCCAGCTGAGCCATGGCACCGCCGATGGCGCCGGACTTTTCAACCAGGTATACGTAATATCCGGAATCAGCGAGATCCAGGGCAGCCTGCATCCCTGTAACTCCACCTCCCACAATCATTACCGACCCAACTTTTTTTGTGTCCAGCATGATAGGTGTCTCCTCTCCAATTTTTATATCGGTTCAACATCCTAACGCATTACCAACATTAGAATATTTATCTTCTGTATACCTTCTCCAGTCAACTGAAGAAGGCCGCGTATGTGTCCGTAACCCAAACAGAGCTCTTCTCGACAGCATATTTTCGATGGCTCTATTGCTTATTCGGCATGATCAAGGCGTCGGAAACAAGCTCCCAGATGTACTTCACTTCGATTCCGAGATCATATTCCTTATTGAGGGACTTCATGATCTGGTCACGGCAGTTATGACATGGCGCGACAACCAGCTTGGCACCGGACTCGGAAATCTGCCGGGCCTTGATGCGGCCGTAAAATACCCGCTCATCCGAATACGGCAGCGCCCAGGCTCCGCCACCTGCACCACAGCAGTAGGCACCGTTACGGTTCGGATTCAATTCCCGCACATCGTCGCAACAGGATTGAGTGACCTTCCGTCCTTCCTCGAAATATGCCTGACCAAAGGCCTTCAGTGATTTGCGGCCATAGTTGCATGGATCATGATACGCTACAGACATGGAATGTACCGATTTATCGAGTTGAATTTTTCCTTCCTCGATATATTCGAGCAGTAAATCGAACACGGTTACTATTTTGAATTCTTTGAGTGCTTCGGGGTACCATCTGTTCAACCCGGACCGGGTTGCGAAATAGGCATGGCCTCACTCGGGGAGGAGGAGGACCTGACAGTTCAGCCTCCTCATATTGTCGACGATGCGGCCGACAATGGTTTTCATCGATTCATCATCACCGGAAAAAAGTCCCCAGTTGACTCCCTCCCAGTTTTCGGAAGAGATGGTCCAGGATTCTCCGGCGGCATAGAAAATCTTCCACCACCATTTCATGTCATCGGGTTCGGCAAATGGTTCCTTGGAATTTATGGTAACGAGGACCCGTGCACCATGAACATCGATCGGAGTTTTGAAGCCCGGACAGCAGTCTTCGGCCAGTTCGTCACCAAGATCCTCACAGAGAAAGAGGAAATCGTCTTTTGGAATACCCAGGTTGTTGCCACGCTCAAGACACATGGCGACACCTTTATGTATGGGCCCAGGGACTTCCGATCTTTTCCTGGTTCCCCGAATTTTTCGCATCAGTGCCGTGATCTGGATGTTTGAAGGGCAGGATTCTTCGCATTTGCCACACATTGTGCATTTCCATGGCCAACTCGATGCAACCAGCTCTTTGTCCATGCCAAGGACAGCCATCCGAACAATCTTACGCGGGTCAAGGCCATCAACCCCTGCAATAGGACAGGCACTTGCACACGTTCCACAGGTAAGACAGGAGTCGCCCCAGGAAGGATCAATGGCAATCTCGCTTTTCAGGCCATCGATAATCAATGGCTCCCTGTCTGTTAACTCAAGAGCCCCAAGAGCCTTTGGACTGACATTGTTGGAAGGATGAACATGCGGCTCACGCCCGAACTTTTCACAGAGTTTGTGGTAATCATGAAACTTCATAAGGTACTTGCGCCCTGGACCTTCCTTGGCGGGAAGGGTACCGGCATTTATCCAGTTCCTTATGGTGTTTCGATGAACCCCAAATTCTTCTGCAAGTTCGCTGACTTTAAATTCATACATCATAAAAGGTCACCTCGTTTGACATTAAGAGAAAGAATTTGTGATATTTTTTCACACGCTTCAGTAACAGCTTTTGACATGGCAGGCGAAAGGCCCGGGGCAATCTCTTCAGGGATATATTCAATTTGAGCCGCAAGGATTAAAACTTCTATTCCGGTGTTCTGCTCAAGTTCCTGCAACAAATTCACTGTAGGAAATTGATGAAGAGAAAAATCATGGATTTTTTTGGCGGGAATCTCGATCGGCAGGATCTGAAAGACTTCGCCGGGGGAACGATCCGGGAAATCAACCGCATCCAGGATGATAATTTTTTTTGGTCTCCCTTCTTCAGTCAGGAGGTAGTTAAATAAATACTCACGCACACATGTACCGACATCTTCTGCATGAACGTCCGAAGGTATTTCATATTGACCATTCAGTTGGTCTACTACAGCGGGACCATAGCCGTCATCACCCATAATGACATTCCCACAGCCAAAGATCATTGTTGAAT
>Ga0214472_10005497_pt1 | contig 13325 bp, 12 predicted proteins | sample RVTome_6_FD_207662 | JGI IMG/M metagenome (GOLD analysis project Ga0214472, IMG submission 207662) | Soil microbial communities from uranium-contaminated site in the Upper Colorado River Basin, Wyoming, United States - RVT140D175 | ecosystem: Environmental > Terrestrial > Soil > Contaminated >... | reverse complement strand
ACTCTGCCGGAAATCCGCACAAGATCATCATAACGCTGTCCAACCTGTTCACGACGCCGCTCGCCACCGGCGTGCCGTTCAACTGGCGGGATCTGACGCCGGTCGCGATGCTGGCCCTCGACGAGTTCGTACTCTGGGTGCATAACGATTCGCCCTACAAGACGGCGAAAGATTATGTCGCCGCGGCCAAGAAGAACCAGCTGAAGATGGCTGGCACCGGCTCGAAGCAGGAGGACCAGATCATCACGGTCGGCATCGAGCAGGCTATCGGCGCCAAGTTCACCTACGTGCCGTTCAAAGGCGGCGGCGACGTGGCGAAGCAGCTGGTCGGCAAGCACGTCGATTCGACCGTCAACAACCCGATCGAGGCGGTCGCCCAGTGGCGCGCGGGCAATCTGCGGCCATTGTGCGTATTCGACGGCCAACGCATCCCGTTGAAGGAAAAAGTGACGAAGACGATGTCGTGGAACGATATCGCGCCGTGCAAGGAATCCGGACTGCCGATCGAGTACGTGATGCTGCGCGGCATCTTCATGCCCGCCGGCGTGCCGAAGGAAGCCGTCGACTATTACATCGGCCTGTTCAACAAAGTGCGCGCGACGGCCGAGTGGAAAGACTTCATGGCCAAGGGCGCCTTCAACACCACCTTTATGACCGGCGACGCGTACAAGAAGTGGGTCGAGAGCGCCGAAGTGACCCATAAGGACCTGATGACCAAGGCGGGCTTCCTCGCCAAGAAGTAAGGCTAGTCCTTCGGCGGTCGGACCGGCGGCGGGCCATCGTCGCCGGCGGCCGCTGGGTTCCCCGGAAAACATCTGTTCCGGGCCGGCCCCGGACCCATAGGTCCGGGGCCGGCCCCATTCCAGGGAAGGGGCTTTTTTTCCGTCTCGTAATCCCGTAAGGAAAGACCATGAACCTGGAACGCGGAACGATTTCGACCCGCACCATGGAGATCACGGTCGCGCTGCTGATCATGGGACTCGGCGCGGTGGTGATGTATGACAGTTGGCGGATCGGCGCGCGCTGGGGCGAGTACGGGCCGCAGGCCGGATACTTCCCGTTCTATGTCGGGGTCATGATATTCGCCGCCAGCGCCATCGTGTTCCTGCAGGCGGTGTTCTCAAGGAAGCCGCGCCAGCCGTTTGCCGAGCCGTCTCAGCTTAAATCCATCATGACGCTGCTGGTGCCGACGATCATTTACATCGGCGTCGTCTACGCGATCGGCATATACATCGCCTCCGCGATCTATCTCGCCTATTTCATGCGCGTGCTCGGCCGCTACCCCTGGCGGACGATCGCGCCGATCGCGATCTGCGTTCCGGCTGCGTTGTTCGTGCTGTTCGAGATCTGGTTCCTGGTGCCGCTGCCGAAGGGACCGGTCGAGGACTTCTTCGGGTATTGAGCGGGCCATGGAAAAGGATCATCGGTACCGCGGCGTCCGGTTGAGGCCGCAGGCGGGCGCAACGACAGGATATTTTAATCGTGATTGAAGCCGTCGACGCACTATTCCACGGATTTAACGTCGCGCTGACGTGGCAAAACATGCTGTTTATGCTCGTCGGCATCGTGCTCGGCGTCCTGATCGGCGTATTGCCGGGCCTCGGCGGCGCCAACGGCGTCGCCATCCTGCTGCCGCTGACTTTCTCGATGTCGCCGACGTCGGCGATCATCATGCTGTCGTGCATCTACTGGGGGGCGCTGTTCGGCGGCGCCATCACCTCGGTGCTGTTCAACATACCCGGCGAGCCGTGGTCGGTGGCGACCACCTTCGATGGCTACCCGATGGCGCAGAAAGGCCAGGCCGGCGAGGCGCTGACCGCCGCCTTCACGTCGTCGTTCTTCGGCGCCCTGATCGCGGTCATCGTGCTCACCTTCCTGGCGCCGCTGGTCGCCGCCTTCGCGCTCAAGTTCGGGCCGGCGGAGTTCTTCGCCGTCCAGCTCCTGACCTTCTGCAGCTTCGTCGGCATGAGCCGCGAGGGCCCGTTCAAGGTCATCGCCTCGATGATGATCGGTTTCGCGCTCGCCGCCGTCGGGCTGGACACCGTCACCGGCCAGCTGCGCATGACCTTCGGAATCAACGAGATCATCCGCGGCTTCGACTTCCTGGTCGCCGTCATCGGCCTGTTCGGTATCGGCGAGATCCTGCTGACCATGGAGGAGGGCTTCAACCTCAAGGGCACCAGCGCCAAGATCAACCCGAGGGTCGTGCTGGAAACGTGGGCCAAGCTGCCGAAATACTGGGTGACCGCGGTCCGCGGCACGCTCGTCGGCTGCTGGATGGGGATCACGCCGGGCGGCGCCACGCCGGCGTCGTTCATGAGCTACGGCCTCGCCAAGCGGTTCTCCAAGGACGGCGCGAAGTTCGGCACCGGGCAGCTGGAAGGCGTCGTGGCGCCCGAGACGGCGGCGCACGCCGCCGGCACCAGTGCGCTGCTGCCGATGCTGACGCTCGGCATTCCGGGCTCGCCCACCGCCGCCGTGCTGCTCGGCGGGCTGCTCATCTGGGGTCTGCAGCCGGGGCCGTTGCTGTTCGTCGAGCAGAAGGACTTCGTCTGGGGCCTGATCGCCAGCATGTATCTGGGCAACGTCGTCGGTTTCATCATCGTGCTGACCACGGTGCCGTGGTGGGCCGCCATCCTGCGCATCCCGTTCAGCATCATCGGCCCGATCATCGTCGTGATCTGCGCGATCGGCGCCTATACGGTGCACAACGCCTTCCTCGACATCGCCCTGATGCTGTGGTTCGGCGTCGTCGGCTACGTGTTCAAGAAGCTCGATTATCCGCTGGCGCCGCTGGTGCTGGCGCTGGTCCTGGGCGACATGGCCGAAAGCGCATTCCGCCAGTCGATGATCCTGTCACAGGGCTCGGTGTCGATCTTCTGGTCGAACTGGCTGGTCGGCAGCATCTGCGCACTGGCGATATTCGTGATGTTCTGGCCGTTGATCTCCAAGATGATACCGGGTCAAGCCAAGCGCCAGCAGGCGGAGGCCGGAGAGTAACGGCGCGGCCGACGGGCCGACGAGGGAACCGCTGATGGCATTGTCGAAGGTGTCGGTCGTCTGTCTGGCGCTGGCCCTGTTCGCCGCCGCACCGGTGTGGGCCGGTCCGTGGGCGGAATCCTACGACGCGGCGACCAAGACCCGCTTCATCCCGGTCGAGCTGTGGACCGGCGCCGATTGGGACGGCGCCAAGGTGGTCAAGGCCGGCAAGGCCGACCTGACGTTCGGCAAGCGGGGCGAAAAAAGCATCACCGGTCCCGAGCCTTACGTCCGGCCTGGCACCAACGAGCAGATCCTGGTCTACCGGCGTGAAAATCGCGGCCGGGAAGGCGTCAAGGTGCAGCTGTTCACCATCTCGTCCAACAGGGACGGCATCGGCCGGGTTTACGATTCCCGTTACGATCGCAATTGCGCCGATGAGGTGAAATTCCCGCTCGGCCTATGGCAGCAGGGGGAGACCCGGGAATACAAGCTTCATTGCGGCCCGCGAACGCGGACCATCCGCATAACCATCGAAGACATCGACTACGTCAATGCCGGCGAACCGCATTCCCTGCGCTACCGTTGGATACTGGAGGGCGGCGGCAGGGGCAGCGACAACAGCTACATCTACAGTCCCGGCAAAGGAAACGTCGAGGTCGTCGAGAACGTCCGTTAGGCCGGCGCCCAATCCGCGGGTGATATCCCGAAGAATTTTTCAAGTTTCGCCCGGCGGGAGGCAGTGAATTGAACTTCGATTGGATCGTCGTCGTCGCCTTCGCCGCCGTCTACATCGGCATGGCGATGGGCCGCTGGCCGTGGCTCGCCGTCGACCGCACCGGCGTCGCCCTGATCGGCGCCATCTTCCTCTTCCTCACCGGCGCCGTCGACGCCGGCGACGCGGTCAAGGCCATCGATTTTCCGACGCTGACAATCCTGTTCGCGCTGATGGTGCTATCGGCGCAATTCGCCGCCAGCGGCTTCTTCGAATGGACGGCGACCGCCATCGCCGGCGCCGATGCTTCTCCGAGGACGCTGCTGATGCTGGTGATCGCGATCGCCGCCGGTCTCGCCGCGGTGCTGACCAACGACGTGGTGGTGTGGGCGATGACGCCGGTCCTGGTGCGCGGGCTTATGCGGCGCGGGCTCGACCCGCGGCCGTTCGTGATTGCGCTGGTCGCCGGCGCCAACGCCGGGTCGGCGGCCACCATCATCGGCAATCCGCAGAACCTGTTGATCAGCCAGGTCGGCGGCCTGGAGTTCTGGCCGTTCGCGCTGGTCTGCGTCGGGCCGGCGGTGCTCTCCCTCGCCATCGTCTACGGGATCACCGCCTGGACGTGGCGCGACGGGCTACGGCCCCGCGACGGCGCGCCCGACGCGGCCGCGCCGCCGCTCGACCGACCGGCGCTGGTCAAGGGCGTGGCCGCGGCGGCGGCGATGATCGTCGTCTTCACCTTGAGCGCCGACCCGGTGCCGTGGGCGCTCGCCATCGCCGGCGCGCTGCTGCTCAGCCGGCGCCACAGCACCCGCAAGATGATGAGCATGGTCGATTGGCACCTGTTGTTGCTGTTCGCGGCGCTGTTCATTGTTACCGGCGCGCTGTCGAAGACACCTCTAGCCGGCGACGCGATTACCCGGCTGCGCTCGGTCGGCTTCGATCTTCGCGACCTGGGACCGTTGCTGGCGGTTTCGCTCGCCGGCAGCAATACCATCGGCAACGTGCCGCTGGTGACGCTGCTTTTGTCGCTGGGCGTGGATTTTGGCCGCGATGCGTTCTACGCGCTCGCCCTGTTCAGCACGCTCAGCGGCAATTTCCTGATCGTCGGCTCGATCGCCAACATCATCGCCGTCGAGCGCGCCGGGCGGGAAGGCGTGGCGGTGTCATTCGCCGACTACGCCCGAACCGGCGTGCCGGCGACGTTGCTCAGCCTCGCCGCCGCCTACCTGTGGCTTCGCCTGGTGCTGCCGGTGGCGGGGTGATCCCGCCGCCACTTCCCCGCGAGAGAAGCGAAAAGGCCCGTCGCGCTGATGCGTTACGGGCCTTCAACTCAGGCCGCTTGGCGCCGATGACGGCGACCGGAACGCCAGCGCCGCTTCGAATTGCCGCGTTGCGGTTGCGCCGCGGGCGCGATCGGCGCCGGTGTCGCGTCGTGGCCGTGACCGGCCCGCGGGTGGTTGGCGACCGCCAGCCTGCGCCGGGTCAGCCTTTCGATGTCGCTGAGATAGGCGCGCTCGTCGGGGTCGCAGAACGACAACGCGACGCCGCCGGCGCCCGCTCGCGCGGTGCGGCCGATGCGGTGCACGTAGCTTTCCGGCACGTTCGGCAGCTCGTAGTTGACGACGTGGGTAACGCCGTCGACGTCGATGCCGCGCGCCGCCACGTCGGTCGCCACCAGCACCCGGGTGCGGCCGGTCTTGAACATCTCGAGCGCGCGCTGGCGGGCGTTCTGCGACTTGTTGCCGTGGATCGCCTCGGCAGAGACGCCGGCGGCCAGCAGCTGCTTGTTGAGCCGGTTGGCGCCGTGCTTGGTGCGGGTGAAGACGATGACCCGGGCCAATCGGCGGTCCTGCAGCAGGCCCGTCAGCAGCGCCCGCTTGTCGGCGGTCCTGACGTGGAAAACCCGCTGGTCGACCTTGTCTACGGTCATCGCCTGCGGCGACACCTCGATACGCGCGGGATCGCGCAGCATGTCGGACGCGAGCCGCGCCACCTCGGCCGGCATGGTCGCCGAGAACAGCAGCGACTGCCGCGCCTTCGGCGTCGCCTGGACGATGCGGCGCACGTCGCGGATGAAGCCCATGTCGAGCATGCGGTCGGCCTCGTCGAGGACGAGGAATGACACCTTGTCGAGCCGCACGTGGCCCTGGCTTGCCAAGTCGAGCAGGCGGCCCGGGGTGGCGATCAGGATGTCGACGCCGCGGGCGAGGGCGTTGACCTGCGGCCGCTGGCCGACGCCGCCGAGAACGACGGCGAGGCGGAGGTTGAGATGCCGCCCATAGGTCCTGACCGATTCGCCGATCTGCAACGCCAGCTCGCGGGTCGGTGCCAGGATCAGCGCGCGCACGCCGCGGGCGGCGACCGGCTCGCGTTGGCTCGAGAGAATCTGCAGCATCGGCAGGGCAAAGGCCGCGGTCTTGCCGGTGCCCGTCTGGGCGATGCCGACCACGTCCCTGCCGGCGAGCAAGGGCGGGATGGCCCGCGCCTGGATCGGCGTCGGGCGGGTGTAGTTCTCGGCGGCGAGCGCGCGGCAAAGCGGCTCGGCGACGCCGAGGCTGTTGAAAGAGGTCGTGTCGTTGTTCGTGTTGTTGGTCGTGTTGTTGTTATTAGTCACTTCGTAAGTATCCTTTCGCGCCGGAGGGTGCCGGTCCGCAATGGGACCGGGACGCCATCCTGGCGTGTCGCTGGCTTCCACGCGCTTGGAGCAAACGGGTTTTTGGGGAAATGTCTCGGGATGAAGGCGCCGCCAAAAAGGCCGGCCGACGCATCGCGCGATCGCGAGAAACTTTGTTATTGTTGTTCTGTCGTGGCGGGTAAATGGGCCTAATGGGGCCCGATGTCAAGCTTTATTAACGACGGCGGCACGCCGCCATTCGGACATCCTGCCCAATCGCCGCCGGCCGCCTACTTCGCCTCGGCGCGGATGCTCCCCAAGTAATTCACGCCGCCGTCGGCGGTCGGCTCGACGATGACCATGGCGCCGGAATCCGTCGGCCGGCCGACCAGCGCCCGGATGTTGAACTGGTGGGTGACGATGAACACCTTTTTGTCCTTGGGCAGCCCGGCGATGAACGCCTTCAGCGCCCGGGTGCGCGGGCCTTCCTGGTCGGGAGCGGCGTGCACTGATTGCAGAAACGGTTGCTCCTCGACCGGCCCGAACTTCAAGAGCGCCGCCGTCTCCTTGCACCGGCACCACGGGCTCGACAGCACGCGGTCGACGCGGATACCGCGCCTGCGGATGGTGTCGCCGGTGGCCTTGGCTTGCGCTCGGCCCTCGTCGTTGAGGTTGCGCTGGGTGGTGCAGTCGTCGAGGCGGAAGCCCTGCGGGTCGCCGGTGCCCGGCGCGTAGGCGTGCCGCATCAAGGCGACCGTACCCGGCCTGGCGAACGCCGCCCACGCGGCCTCCGCCGAGGGCTCGGCGGCGGCGGGAAACGCCGCCAGGAACGAGAGGAGGAGCGCGGCGAGCCCTCTCCCCAAGGCCCGCCGCTGTCGCCGCCTAGTGGCGTTCGACCTCCTCCGCGACGGTAAACCGCGACAGGCATTGATGACGAGTCTCGGACGTGAGCCGTCGCCACGCCTGCACGGCGGTATCGTGGTCCAGGTAAGGCCCTTTGACCTGTTCCGTTCCATTGACGAGCTTGCTGAAGTCCGTATTGGTGTATTCACCGCCGACGATCCAATATTTCGTACTCATCGTTGGGTCTCCTTCCGCGTCTGTCAAATTATTCCGCCGCCGGGCGGGAGTGCGCCGCCGTTTCAAATTGAGCTGTTTCGGTCGATTCGGCCATCGCCGTCGTTGACGCCTGGCCGCCTGCCGCGGCAACCGCGACCGCGTCGAAATAGCCGGTGCCGACCTCGCGCTGATGGCGGGTGGCGGTGTAACCGTCGGCTTCCGCGGCGAATTCGGCCTGCTGCAGCTCCGAATAGGCCACCATCCCCCGTTCCTTGAAACGCCGGGCGAGGTCGAAGGCCGAGTAGTTGAGGCTGTGGAAGCCGGCGAGCGTCACGAACTGGTACTTGTAGCCCATGGCGCCGAGCTCGCGCTGGAACTTGTCGATGGTGGCCGCGTCCAGGTTGGCCTGCCAATTGAACGACGGCGAGCAGTTGTAGGCTAGCAGCTTGCCCGGGAACTCCTTGTGGATCGCTTCGGCGAACCGCTTCGCGTCGACGAGGTTGGGTTTCGAGGTTTCCCACCACAACAAATCGGCGTAGGGCGCATAGACCAGGCCGCGGGCGATGCAATAATCGACCCCGATCCCCTTCCTAACCCGGTAGAAACCTTCCGGCGTGCGCGCGCTGCGGTCGATGAAGGGATGGTCGCGGTCGTCGATGTCGCTGGTGATCAGTTGCGCGCTCTCGGCATCGGTCCGCGCCATCAGCAACGTCGTCGTCCCGCAGACGTCGGCAGCCAGTCGCGCCGCGTTGAGGATGCGCACGAAGCTGCGAATCGGCACCAACACCTTGCCGCCCAGGTGGCCGCACTTCTTCTCCGACGCCAGCTGGTCCTCGAAGTGGACGCCGGCGGCGCCGGCCTCGATCATTCCCTTCATCAGCTCGAAGGCGTTGAGCGGTCCTCCGAATCCGGCCTCGGCGTCGGCGACGATCGGCACGAACCAGTCTACCGAGTCGTCGCCCTCCAAGTGGTGGATTTGATCGGCGCGCTGCAGAGCCTGGTTGATTCGCTTGACGACCATCGGCACCGAGTTCGCCGGATAGAGGCTCTGATCCGGGTACATGTGGCCGCCCAGGTTGGCGTCGGCCGCCACCTGCCAGCCCGAGAGATAGATCGCTTCCAGGCCGGCCTTGACCATCTGCATAGCCTGGTTGCCGGTCAGCGCGCCCAGCGACGGCACGAAGTCGCGGCGATGCAGGAGCTCCCACAGCCGGCGCGCCCCGCGCTCGGCGAGGGTGTAATCGATCCGGACCGTGCCGGCGAGGCGCTCCACGTCCTCAGGCGTGTAGTCGCGGCGGATGCCGTCGAAGCGGCGGGCGTGAATGTCCTGGTCGTCCGGACGGCTGCGGCCGTCGCGTCCGTGTTGGTCGAGGGGTGCCATGTGTCGATCCTTTCCTGTCCAGCGCGGCGGCGCATCCGCCCCTTGGTTTCGGCATGGGCTCGGGATTCCGCGCCGCACAACGCCACACTATTTTATTGACAAAATGCCGGATTTAAATAACATATTGAAAGTAAAATAGTATTTGTGTAATTCTTGCGTTTAATTATTTGAAAAAATGTAAATTTTGTAACAATCCGTGGCGGGAGGATAGCGTCGGGAGTTGTCAGCGCAAGGGAGTCCGCCCATGGAAGGGAAGACAATGCTGGGTCACAAGGTGCGCCGCCTCAGGCGGGAGCACAACCTGACCCAGGCCGAGATGGCCGAGCAGCTCGATATTTCGCCCAGCTATCTCAATCTGATCGAACACAACCACCGGCCGGTGACCGTTTCCCTGCTGCTCAGTTTGGGGCGGACCTTCGACGTCGACCTGCAGAGCTTCGCCGAGAACGCCGAGGCGAGACTGTTCGCCGGCCTGAAGGAGGCGTTCGGCGACCCGGTGTTCGAGGGCCACGACATCAGCACACAGGACGTGCGCGATTTTGCCGGCGATTCGCCGACCCTCGCCCAGGCGGTGATCGAGCTGCACGGCGCCTATCGCGCCGCCCGCGCCGACCTGATCGCTCTCGGCGAGCGCATGGCCGGCGACGACAGCCTGCAGCTTTTGCGGGGCTCCGTCTTCCCACTCGAGGAGGTGCAGGATTTTTTCCATGCCCATGCCAATCACTTCCCCGAACTGGAGGTCCTGGCCGAGGAACTGTGGGCCGACGCCGGACTTGAGATCGACGACCTATCCAGCCGGCTGGCCGACCATCTGAGTCGGGTACATTCGCTCAAGATCAAGCTGGTGCCGGTCGACGTCATGGGCAGCACGCTGCGCCGCTATGACCGTCACAACCGCCGCGTCCTGCTGTCGGAAATGTTGGCGCCGTCTGGTCGCACCTTTCAGTTGGCCTGCCAGATCGGCCTTCTGCAGCACACCGGGGCCATCGACAGGATCACCGCCGCCCAGGCCTTCGCCACCGACGATGCCCGTTCGCTTGCCCGCGTCGGCTTGATCAATTACTTCGCCGGCGCGGTGATGATGCCCTACGACCGATTTCTCGATGCCGCGCGCGCCGTGCGCTTCGACATCGACGTGCTCCGGCAGCGCTTTGGCGCCAGCTTCGAGCAGGTCTGTCACCGCCTTACCACCCTGCAGCGGTCCGGCGCCAAGGGCGTGCCGTTCTTCCTGATCCGCGTCGACAAGGCCGGTAACGTCTCCAAGCGCTTCAGCGCCACGGGCCTGCAATTCGCGCGTTCCGGTGGCGCCTGTCCCCTATGGGTCGTTCACGACGCCTTCCGGACGCCGGGGGTGATTCATACCCAGATCGCCGAGATGCCGGACGGCAGCATGTATTTCTGCTTGGCCCGGACGGTGACAAAGACCCTCGGCGGTTACCGCACGCCGGCCCAGGAACTCGCCATTGGTTTGGGATGCGAAGTGGGCCACGCCAAGCAGCTCGTCTACGCCGAGGGCATGGACCTCAAGAACCGCCAAGCGGCGACGCCGATCGGCACCCACTGCCGCCTTTGCGAACGGCTGGACTGCGCGTCGCGGGCGTATCCGCCGATCCGCCACCGCCTGATCGTCGACGAATCGAAACGCGGCCGCTTCCCCTACTACTTTTCGCCCATGGGCGCGATGGGGGAGCGACCGGCCAAATCGCGGCCGACCGCGGCCGAAGGGTCCGGGTCTCAGTCGTAGCGGTAGACGGTCAGGTGGTCGGTGCCCGATTCGGGCGTCCACACCTCGCCCTTGCGGCCGAGGATCTGGCGCACCGAGGCGCCCCGGCGCGGGATCTTGAACGTCTCGAACTTTTCCGTCTTCGGATTGAACCGCACCATGGCGTTGGCGCCGAAATCGCTGACCCACACCATGTCCTTGTCGTCGACATAGACGGCATAGGCGGCCGGGTCGTCGCCCGGCAGCTTCCATTCCTTCCACTGCTTGGTCTTCGGGTCGAAGCGCGACAGCTGGCCGGTGTTCCAGTGGCTGCCCCACAGCATGCCCTTGGAATCCGACCATACTCGGCGCACCCCGGCATCCTTGGTCGGCGGATCGAACACCTCGGCCTTGCCGGTCAAGCTGTCGACGCGGGCGATGTAGGAGCCGGCCAGCGACGAGAACCAGACGACGCCGTCGGGCGTGCGGTCCATGCCGTAAGGCCCGCGACCGCGCGGCGCCTTGAACACCTTGACCTCGCTAGTCTTCGGATCGACGCGGCCGTAGACGCCGCTCTGACCGGTGAACCACACCAGGCCCTTGGCGTCGATGGCCGGCGTGTTCATGTTGGCGTAGCCGGAACTGCCGGGCAACGGATACACCGTCACCTTCAGCGTCTTCGGATCCACCGACACCATGGCGTTGAGGCCGCTGTCGGTGACCCAGGCCAAGCCATCGGCGCCGACGACAACGCCGTGCGGCTGCGATCCATCGCCGAGCGGCACGTGCTCCGTCTTGCCGGTCTTCGGGTCGAGACGGCCGAGGGCGCCCTGGCGCTGGGCGGTGTACCACACGGTGCCGTCCGGCGCCGGCGCCACGTCGTGCGGATGCGCGCCGGCGGGCACCGGATACGCCTGGACGCTGACGCCCGTCGCTTGCGCCGGCCCGGCGATCAGCAGCAGCGCCGTGGCGATCCCCAGAAACCGATGCATGAAAGTCCTCCTCGCGTATGTGTCCCCGGTCGGCCGTCGGCCTTCGACTCCTCAATATCGGGTATGATTGTGGCGATGAAAAGGCCGGGCTAGCCGCCGCCTTGTCGATCAACAAAATCCAATGAATCAACGAATTAGGGACGTTGCCGTCGAACGGGCGTTGGCGTATGATCGCCGCCGTCGGGGTAACAGCGGTCTCCCGGCTTCTCCAAGGCGTTATCGCCCAAGCACTGCTTGACGCTCCTGAAGGCAAGGAGGGTTGAGCCCATGGGCGTTTCCCAGAACACGATTTCTCCCGAACAACTCAAGGCGCGCATCGGCGCCGCCAATTGTCCGCTGATCGTCGACGTACGGCGCGAGCAGGTCTATGCCGAGGCGACCGACCTTATCCCGACGGCCTGCTGGCGCGATCACCGCGCCGCCGACCAGTGGGCGCGCGAGCTGGCGCCGGGCCGCGAGGTGGTCGTCTATTGCGTGCACGGCCACCAGGTGAGCCAGGCCGCCTGCGCGCTGCTCGCCGCCGCCGGCGTCAAGGCCCGTTATCTGGAGGGCGGCATCGAAGGCTACCGCGACGCCGGCGGCATCACCGTCGCCAAGACGCAGTGGACGCCGGCCGACCGGCCGAGCCGCTGGGTCACCCGCGAGCGGCCGAAGGTCGACCGCATCGCCTGCCCGTGGTTCATCCGCCGCTTCGTCGACCGCGACGCCGCCATCTACTATGTCGCGCCGGACCAGGTGAAGGCCGCCGCCGTCGAGCTCGGCGCGGTGCCGTTCGACATCCCAGATCCCGACATCGAGTTCTCTCACGTCGGTGAGCTGTGCAGCTTCGACGCGTTCCTGGACAAGTTCCAAGTGCGCGATCCGGCGCTCGACCAGTTGGCGGTGATCATCCGCGGCGCCGACACCGCGCGCCTCGACATGGCGCCCCAGTGCGCCGGCCTGCTCGCCGTGTCGCTCGGGCTGTCGGCCAGTTGCGCCGACGACGCCGAGATGCTCGAGCACGGCATCCTCGTCTACGACGCGCTCTACGGCTGGTGCCGGCACGCCCAGGGCGAAACCCATAACTGGCCGACGGCGAAGAAGGACAAGGCCTACGGCGGCTGATCGGCGCGGCCCGCCGCGGCGCTGGAACGGTTGCTTGACCGGCGTCAAGGATTCCGTCCAGATTTAAAGCGTAGATAAGGCCGGAGCAGGATCGGAAGGCCCCGCTTCAGTCTTTGTAACGTCAACGATCGAAGGGATTCGGTGAGCGCCACCAACAACCGCTGCGGCGGCCTTCGGCATCGATCCGGGCTGGCGCGCGCGATGGCAATGATGTTGTGCGTGGCCGTGACGGCTGCCGGCATGTTGCACAATACGCACGCCCACGCGGCCGAGCACGTCAGCCAAGCCGTGGCGTCGATCGAAACGACCGATCTCGCCGATGGCACCGCCGGCGATACGGATCACGCCGGCGCCGATTCCTGTACCGTTGCCAGCGGATGCCATTCCTGGATCGCGGCTGCGCAAACCTGCGAATGGCTGGCGGCGGAAGGCGGCGCGGCGTTGATCGTCGTCGTCGGAGCCCCTCGCGGCGCGATTGCCGCTGTGCGCCGCAGGCCTCCCAAGTCCCTCGCATAAGGTCCGACGACACTCGTTGGCGTGCGTCGAACCCGCCGGCGGACAACCGCCGGCCGTACAGTTTTTTTGAACATCGAGCCATGCCATGAATCTTTCCCGTCGCCATTTCCTCGCCGCCACCGCCGCCACCGCCGGTTTCGGCGCCGTGCCGTCGCTGCTTTTCCCCGGCGCCGCCCGCGCCGCCGGCGACGCCGCGACGACGCTCAGCGTCGTCAGGCGGCCGATCCAAGTCCTCGGCAAATCCGCCGAAATGTTCGACA
>Ga0214472_10005495_pt1 | contig 13326 bp, 11 predicted proteins | sample RVTome_6_FD_207662 | JGI IMG/M metagenome (GOLD analysis project Ga0214472, IMG submission 207662) | Soil microbial communities from uranium-contaminated site in the Upper Colorado River Basin, Wyoming, United States - RVT140D175 | ecosystem: Environmental > Terrestrial > Soil > Contaminated >... | reverse complement strand
GCGAATGGCATCAGCCTGACCGGCGAGGGGTAGCGGTGTGAAAGATTCGGCCGTCTCCTGCATCCCCGATCAGGGAACAAGAAAAGGCCCTGGAAAATATTTCCGGGATGGTTCGTTCGCCGATATCCCATCCCTTTTGATTCACCACCTATGAAATTACTTTGGCGAATTCTGGCAGGATTGATTCTCGCGGCGGCCCTGGGCGGCGTCGCCTTCATTCCTTTTGTCTATCCGTCCACATCCCTGTGGTACAAGTTCGGCACCCAGAAAGCTTTGTTGCAGGTTGGCAAGGTGGCGGGGCTCTGGGCCGCCACCCTGCTGCTCGCGCAATTGCTTCTCAGCGCCAGGCTGGCGATCATGGAAAGCATTTTTTCGCCGAAAATTCTTCTGAAAGTTCACAAGGTGAACGGCGGCCTCGTGGCTGCCTTGGCGGCCGTCCACCCGGTCCTTGTTCTCGCTTCCGAGAATTTCACCTTCATGACCCTTGAGAAGAAGAACTGGCCGGCAGGCGTGGGGGCCCTCCTGCTGCTGTCGGTATTGTTCACCGTGGTTACCGCCACCTGGCGGGCCGGGCTGGGTCTGTCCTATCCGCGCTGGCGTTTTCTGCACCGCGTTGGCGCCCTCCTCTTGCCAGTGATTTTCGCCTTTCATGTCCTGAATGTCAGCGATACCTACAGGGCCGGGATACCGCGCCTGACCGTGGTTGTCGCTTTATCTCTCTATGGTTTGCTCTGGATATGGGTTCAGGTACGTCGTCTTGCAGCCAAGCGGATCAAAAAAACTCAAGGAGGTGCATCATGAAGAAGACAGGCTCGTTCGTCGCGGTATTACTGGCCATCCTGTTCGTTTTCGGTCATTCCGCCCCCGTGGCCGGCGCGGAATGGCGGTTCGATCCTCCCCACAGCAGTTTCCGTTTTGCCGTGAAGCACATCTATTCCACGGTGCACGGCTATTTTGACGATTATTCCGGCACCGTCAATTTCGAGCCCGACAATCTCGCGGCGAGCAAGGTTAATTTCAAGATCAAGGTGGACGGTATTCAGACCCAGGTGAGCCAGCGGGACAACCACCTCCGCTCACCGGACTTCTTCGACGCCGGAAAATATCCTTATATCGTCTTTGACAGCACGGCGATCACCCATGCCGGCGGCGATCATTACGAGGTGGCGGGCAAATTGACCATCAAGGATGTGACCAGGGATATCGTCCTGCCCTTCACCTATTACGGCGTCAAGGATCATCCGGCCAGTCCCGGCGACGAGGTGATGGGTTTTGATGCGGCCATCACCCTGAACCGGCTGGACTATCATGTCGGAGACGGAAAATTCTACCGGATGGGAATCGTTGACAAGGATGTGAACGTCGCCGTGTCCGTCGAAATGCTGCGCAAGAAATAAGCGACGCCCGCGGAGACGGTCGAACCGCCGGATGTCCATGCCTGTTGCCAGGGCATCGTCCTTAAAAATCAAAGTCCTCGTAGCGACCAGCGAAAGGGCGCGGAGGAGAGAAATTCAGCTACCTCCGTTTTGCTGGACAAGGAACGTATTACATCAACAAAGCTTTTTCTCTGCCGGGCCAGAGCGGGCGTATTCAGGCCGAGGATACGTCTGGTGGCCTTTGCCTGCCGTGTTTCTTCGGGAAGGAGGTCCGGGGACGGCTCCAGTGTGCCGTCCAGGGTCATGAGGACAAAAAAGCGGTTGCAACCGGGGCGTGGTTCGATGGGTAACGTTTGTTCTTTTTTGTGGTGGCCGCAGTAGCCGGGGCCATCACAACTATGCGCGAGATTGTCATAGACGAAGGTAAGCCCGGGATTCGGCCTCTTCGGTTTGATATGCTCCACATGGCCGTCATTTTTATCGAGCACATTTTCGCAGTAAATACAAAGGCCTTCCTGTTCGCTATTCAACCGTCGCCGGACAATATGTCGCACTGATTCAAAGGCCGGATCATTCCATGCTCCGCCTTTATGCCGTGCGCGGTATTTCTTTAATTCCGCCGGCTCCGGGCCATGTTCGAGTTCGATCATGGCGTTTCCTGTTTGGATTTCCCCGCCTTCGCGGCAAGAAAGGAGAACAAAGACAGATCGGCCTCGTTGAATTCATAGCCCACCGTATCCAGCCGCGCCTTAATTCGACGGGCTTCCTCCGAATCGGCACGACCCGCGCGGGCCAGTTGTTCGTAGGCGTACAGATCCGGCATGATATATTCAAGGTTTGGGCGGGGGTGGGTGTTCATAATCAGGGCCAACGCATCGCCTGATTCATGGGCCAGGGGACTAATGGAAGGTTCTTGAGCTGTCCACTTGTCATCCTCATCCCTGCCCAAAATGCGGATATTTTCCTTGCGAAGCGTGGTCAGCACCTGTGGACTGTGGGTGGTAACGATGAACTGAGTGCAAGGAAAGGCTTCCATTAGATCACCCAGGACCCTTTGCTGCCAAGCAGGATGCAGATGGAGATCGATTTCGTCCACCAACATGAGAGCGGGTGCAAAAACCGTGGCGGATAGGGTATGCCAAGCATGTTTTCGAATATTTTTTTCCGAGTGATTTTGCTTCGTGGCAGGTCGAATTCTTTCGAAGCATTCACTTATTCCCGGTACGGCCAGTAAATTACCGACCGAATCCAAATGGCTGTTGGCCACGGCGAGACGGCGGGCAAAATCCATTCCCAGGGCCAACATGCTCTGGTAGCCTTGGCTGAGTTGCTCGACCTGCAGAAACATGCCGGGAATTGTCCCTGATTCCACCACGAATTGGTGTCGGTTGTTGAATTGCGGATTGTGATAAGCGTCGCCCACAATCGCTTCGATTGTCCAACGAACCGAGTTGAGCGCCGAAGATTCATCCCAATCTTGCCGTGGAAGCCCTTTGTTGGCCCGTAGTTCCGCGGCCTCCGTTCGATCGAACCATTTAAGCATTTCCTTGAAGTCGCTGAGCGAGTCTAGGGCCCCGACCAAGGCTGAAGTCGGAAAATCATAATTGATTTTCGACTCCCGCAATCTGCCGGGAACCGCAATCCAGCCCCGACGCGCTCCATAGTAAGCAAACACCGGCAGCAGTTCCTGTCCTTGTCCTTGTAAACCGTCATAAATTCGTGATGTGTAGGCTGAAAGTCCAGCTTGTCCGATTTTGCTCTCTGGTTGTCGCCCTTTTTTGCTCGATTGGACTCGATCCCACTTGAGGCCTGTCGTGAGCTCGATTTCTACTTGGGCGAAATCGCTCGCCACCCATGACTCCTTAACTCCCCGACCTGCTTTTGCCACGAGCCGTAAATCAGTGTCTTTTTTGGCAGGCACCGGTAATCGCTGGTTGGCCGAGGAAAGGTGGTTCAAGACCGGCGCCAGCCCAAAGGCAATACCATCGAGCATCGCGGTTTTGCCGCCGCCATTCTCCGCAACCAACACGGTCAGACGTGGATGCAGGGCAATTTCGAGATTTTCGAAACAACGGAAATTTTTTAGTATTACCCGTTTCAGATGCATGGGTTTGCCTCGACTGGCATAGATTGGTTGCCGTGGAAATCTGCCCGGCAGGCACCGTTTGGCGGATGGCGGCTCCCGTGTGTCGCGGGTGCGGGCTGCGGCATCAGGCGTCGTGTTTGACGATGAAGTCGGCCAGCATGGCGTGCATGCGGGTGTTGAGTTCCGCGGCCTTGTGGAGGTGGCTCTTGGCGGCCTGCACAAGTTCAGGGTTGTCGATCTCGGCGGTGGCGGAGGCGAGCTGGCTGTCGATCTGTTCGGTGTATTGGCGCATGGCGGCGATCCTGGCGGTCAGCAGGTCGTTGACCTTGTTCAGTTGCCGGGCCAGGGAATGAAATTCGTCGCGGCGCCGCAGGCTGACGGTGTCGCTGAAGTTGCCGGCGGCCATGGTGATCATGATGTTTTCCAGGCGGGCGAGGGGGCCGGCGATCCGGTGGGTCAGGGCAATGGCCACCACGATGACCCCCAGGAGGATCACCGCCATAATGTACCAGTTGGCGGCCAGGATTTTGGCGAACAGCACCATGGGGGTCTTACTGATGTGGATGCCGTATTTCTCGTACAGGACACGAATGTCCTCGCTGGAGAGCATGGCGAAGGCCAGGGCCAGTATGACGTTGCTGAACAGGACGCTGAGAAAGTAGGAGAGCACGTACTTCGCCTGGAATCCTTTGTTGACGAAATAGTTGGTCCGTTTGTGGTGCTTTTGCCTTTCCTTGGTTATCATCTGTTTCTCCCTTCCTCTCTCGCATGGTTGCCGATTCGTGACGATTTCTTTTTTCAGCACGGTGGATTCTTTTTACCTGTCCCCGGCCTCTTTGTAAACAGATGGTCGCGAACCGGGGGTAAATTTTCGGCGGATCGACAATTTGTCTTTGGCCTTTGGCCGGAATGCGGTTAATTATTCGAGGCGAAAGGATGACAGACTCGCCAAAAGTCGGGAATCTCGCAAAGCACGCCAAGAGCGCAAAGTTAACTGCCCGTAATCAAATAATCTTTTCTTGGCGATCTCTGCGTCTTGGCGAGAAAATACGGTTTTTATGAGTCTGACAAGGCTGAAGGACGACCAAATTTTTCCCGGGGATGTGTAACCGATGATAATCGTACGGACACCGTTGCGTTTGAGTTTCGTGGGCGGAGGGTCGGATCTGCCCGCTTTTTACCGGCACCAGGAGGGGATGGTGGTCAGCGCCGCCATCGACAAGTTCGTCTATGTGATCGTCAAGGAACGTTTCGACGAGGCCATCTATATCAATTATTCCAAGAAGGAATGCGTGGACTCGGTCGATGCCATCGAGCACGATCTGGTGCGCGAGGCGATGCGCATCACCGGCGTCACCAGCGGCGTGGAGATCACCACCCTGGCGGACATCCCCTCGGCCGGGTCCGGCCTGGGCAGTTCAAGTTCCATAACCGTGGGATTGCTGCACGCCCTTTATACCTATACCAACCAACTGGTCACCGCCGAGCAGCTCGCCCGGCAGGCCTGTGAAATCGAGATCGAGCGCATCGGCAAACCCATCGGCCGCCAGGACCAGTATGCCGCGGCCTACGGCGGCATCAACGAATTCCGCTTCCGGGCCGACGACACGGTGACCCGTCAACCGATCTTGCTGGACAATGAAGGACTGCGCAGGTTTTCTTCCGTGCTGCTGCTTTACTTCACCGGCATAACCAGGAAGGCCGACGATATCCTCGCCGACCAGGGCCGCAACCTGGCGACCCGCGACACGGCGGCCGCCATGCGGGAGATGGTCGCCCTGGTCCCGCCTTTTCGCGCCGCCCTGGAACAGGGCGATATGCCGGGGTGCGGCCGGCTGCTGGACCACAACTGGCAGCTCAAGCAGCGCATGGCCGCCGGCATCACCAACGAGCGCATCGGCGCCATGTACGAGACCGCCAAACGGGCCGGGGCCCTGGGCGGCAAGATCGCCGGGGCCGGGGGCGGCGGTTTTCTGATGCTGCTGGTGCCCCGCGAGGCCCAGAACGCCGTGTTCGAGGCGATGCGCCCGTACCGCGAACTCCCCTTTATCATCGAGCGTAGCGGCAGCAAGGTAATCTTCGACGACCGGCACTACTCGAGTAAATAGGTGGTTATATGAATATCCTGGTTACCGGCGGGGCCGGGTTTATCGGTTCCCATACTGTAGATGCTTTGCTGGCCGAAGGGCATGTGGTGCGGATTCTGGACAATCTGCAGAAGCCGGTCCATCTGACCGGTAAACCCGCCTGGGTGCCGGCGGAGGCGGAGTTCATCGAGGGCGATGTGCGGGACAAGGAGGCCTGGAAAAGGGGGCTGGCCGGGGTGGAGGCGGTGTTCCATCTGGCGGCCTACCAGGATTACCTGCCCGATTTTTCCACCTTTTTCCATGTCAATGCCGTGGGCACGGCCCTGCTCTACGAGACCGCGGTGGAACAGGGACTCGACCTGGCCCGGGTGGTGGTGGCCAGCAGTCAGTTCGTGCAGGGGGAAGGGCTGTACCGCTGCCCCGGCTGCGACACCGGCCATGCCCCAGTCATGCGACCCGAGGAGCAGCTCGTCCGGGGCGAGTGGGAACACCTCTGTCCCTCCTGCGGCGCGGCCATGCAATGGCAATGGACCACGGAGAGCCATATGGCCCCGCCCAACGCCTATGCCATGGCCAAACATTCCCAGGAATTGCAGGCCCTGACCTTCGGCCGGCGCTACGACATCCCGTCGGTGGCCTTGCGTTACTCCATTGTCCAGGGGCCGCGCCAGTCCTTTTACAATGCCTACAGCGGCGCCTGCCGCATTTTTTCCCTCCATTATTACTTCGACAAACCGCCGGTGCTCTACGAAGACGGCCTTCAGTGCCGCGATTTCGTCAATATCCACGACGTGGTCCGGGCCAATCTCATGGCCCTGCACGACGAGCGCATGGCCTATCAGGTCTACAATGTCGGCGGCGGCCGGCCATACACGGTGGCGGAGTTCGCCGCCATCGTCCGGGCCGGGGTGGAAAAAAGAAAAGGCCGGGAATTGCCCGAGGCGCGCCTGCCGGGTCTCTATCGCTTCGGCGATACGCGCCACGCCTGTTCCGACATCGCCAAGCTCCGGCAACTCGGCTGGGAACCGCAACGGTCGCCGGAGGAGAGCGTGGAGGAGTATATCGCCTGGCTCTACGAGCAGGACAATGTCGAGGATATCCTCGAATATGCCATGCGGACCATGAAAAATCTGGATGTGGTCCGGGAGGCGGGGAAGGGCCGGTGAGCGGTTATCGGTAAACAGTGATCGGTGATCGGTGACCGGTGGTTGGTGGTCGGGGTTTCGGGTTTTTTATTGCGCGGCAAGGCTGACAAGCATACAAATTCAATCGAAATCGAAATCGAAATCGAAATCGAAATCGAAATCGTCTAAATCCCGCCTGCATCATGTATGTGATGGGGCGGACGGCCATGGGAGATCCAGAGGATGAAGTGGTATTTCGTGCGGCATGGCGAGATTCTTGCCAACCTGCGCAAGGTCTATGCCGGGTGGGGCGAGGAACCGCTCACCGACCGGGGGGTGCGGCAGGCCGAAGCGGTGGCCGAGGATCTGGCCGGCCTGAAACCCGCGGCCATTTACAGCAGCCCCCTGCCACGAACCATGCAGACCGCGGCGATCATCGGCCGGGCCGTGGGACTTGCCCCGGTGCCGGAAGAGGGTTTCATCGAGATACGCATGGGGCCGTGGGAGGGAATGAGCGAAAAGGCGGTGGCCGGAGAATATCCCGAAGAGTGGCGCACCTGGAACGAGCGACCCGACGAGTTGCGCCTGGAGGGGAGGGAAACCCTGGCCCAACTGCGGGACCGGGCGATGGCTGCCGTGGCACGGATCAAGGTCGCGGCGCCGGGCGATGGCGATGCGGTCCTGGTGGTCACCCATGTGGCGGTCATCCGGGTGCTGGTTCTCCAGGCGGCGGGCCGGCCACTCTCCGAATACAAGTCCATCGAGGTGCCGAACTGCGGCGTGTTTCCGATAGAGGGATTGTGAAGATAGGACTGAGGACTGAGGACTGAGAAAACCTCCCGGCGGGGCACTCCTCCTGACGTAATCCGCGCCTCTCTCTTGATCCACTCACCCACTCACCCACTCAACTTCTCAACCTTTTTAACCACTCAACTTCTTTACTCTCCAACAGGCGGCGTCATGCAAGCTTTCCTACTGGTGGCTGGGCTGGGCACCAGGCTGCGGCCCTTGACCGACCGCAACCCCAAATGTCTGTTGCCCCTGGGTCGCACCAATCTGCTGGAAATCTGGCTCGACCATCTTCGCGATCATGGGGTGGACGAGGTGGTGGTCAATACCCACTGGCTTTCCGGCCGGGTCGAGGCTTTTGTGGCCGGCCGGGCCGGGGAACCGCCTCGGGTGCGCCTCTTTCACGAACCCGAACTCCTGGGCAGTGGCGGTACCCTGCTGGCCAACCGGGAATGGGTGGCGGACGGCGAACCCTTTTTCATCATCTACGGCGACAATCTGACCGGGGTGGACCTGACCGCCATGCTGGCCTGTCATCGCGCCCACGGCCTGCCCTTTACCCTGGGGGTGTTCCGGGCCGAGGAGCCGGCGCGCTGCGGCATCGCCACGGTGGACGGCGACGGCCTGGTCACCGGTTTCGTGGAAAAACCCGAAAAACCGGCCTCCGACCTGGCCGCGGCCGGCATCTACGTGGCGGATCGTCGCCTCTTCGACTATTTTCCCGGCGACCGGGCCGAGGGCCGGGGCCGGGTCCTCGATCTGGGCTTCGACATCCTGCCGCGCCTGGTGGGTCGCATGAAGGTCTTCGAGGTGGGCCGGCTCATCGATATCGGCACCCCGGAATCTTACGCTAAAGCTCAAAAAAGCATGGTTCTTGCACGGTGGAAGAAAAGCTCGCCGGAGTCGCAAAAAAGCGAAAATTTACCACAGAGGACACAGAGGTAATTCATTAAAGTGTATGTCTATTTTTTCTGTGCACTCTGTGGTTAAAAATATTTTTTACGAAATCATCAATCTTGATGATTTCGTAAAAACTTGTCTTTCACCACGAAGGGCACGAAGGGCACGAAGTTAAAAGATTGATTTATTTTATCTTTTCTTCGTGCACTTCGTGGTCTTCGTGGTGCGTCCGGACTTTTTGCGAGTCTGTCAATCTTGGCGGAACGACAATTTCACGGAGGTGAACCAACCATGCGCATCCCATTGGAACTATCTTTTCAGGGGCTGAATCGTAGCGAGGCAATGGAAGAGCAGATCCGTAAGGACGTGGACAAGCTGGACAGGATCTGCGACCAATTGATCAGTTGCCGAGTCGGCGTCAGGCGGGACCAGAAAAGCCGCAATACCGCCAACCCCTTCCGGATCCGCATCGAAATGCGGGTACCGCCGGGAAAAAACCTGATCGTGACCCATGAATCGGGATTGAAGGAAGCGGCCGACGATCTGCCCACGGCCCTGAAAAACGCCTTCAAGTCCGCCCACCGCCGCCTGCGGGAACTGGTGGCCAAGCAGCAGGGCGCAGTGAAAAGTCACCCCATGCAGGAAACCGGGGCCTTGGTCGCCACCCTTTTCCGGGAAGAGGGCTACGGTTTCCTCAAGACCGTGGATGGCGAGGATATCTATTTCCATCGCAACAGCGTCCTGCACGACGATTTCGACCGGCTGGAGGTCGGCACCGGCGTAAGCTATACGGCGGAAATGGGCGAGGAAGGGCTGCAGGCCAGCACGGTGCAGGTGGTTGACAAGCCCGGCGTCCGGCCCCAGAGCGAGGAGAGGGTTGTGGTCTGAGTGAAAGGAAGTTTGATTTTTGATTGGTGATTTTTGATTGCCAAAGCCGCCCCAATACCGCTAAGCGATATTGGGGCGGCTTTGGCTTGTTCATCCTGTTTAACGGGAAAGATTCCTGTCTAACGGGATGGATACTACGGTCACCGGTCACCTTTTTCCTGGTCCAGCAGTTCCTGAAATTCCTCTTCCGAGATTACCTTGATCCCCAGTTTTTTGGCTTTTTCCAGTTTGGAGCCGGCGCCGGGGCCGGCCACCAGGTAATCGGTGGTCTTGGAGACGCTGGAGGTGGCCCGGCCGCCGAGACCTTCCACCATTTTCTCGGCCTCCTCCCGGGTCCGGTTCTCCAGGGTGCCGGTGAAGACGAACTTGAGCCCCTCCAGGGGGCGAGAACCGGTATCCGCCGCGAAAAGGGGGTTCGAGAGAGTGAGCCCCTCCTGACGCATCCTGTCGATGGTCTGACAGTTGCGCTCCTCCTGAAAGAAGGTGGTCAGACTGGCGGCGACCTCCGGACCCACCTCGGGAATTTTTTGCAAGCTCTCCGCATCGGCCCGCATGAGATCTTCGAGGTCCTTGAAGTTGGAAGCCAGCAGGGTGGCCAGATGGTCGCCCACCAGCGGAATGCCCAGGGCGAAGAGAAAGCGGTCCAGGGTGGTCTCCCGCACCCGGCGCAGTTCCTCCAGCAGATTCGAGGCCGATTTCTCGCCCCAACCCTCCAGTTTGAGCAGATCCTCCCTGGCGATGGTGAAGATATCGGCCAGGCCGGTGATCATCCCCAGTTCCACGAAGCGGGCGGCGTTTTTATCCCCCAGACCTTCGATGTCGAGTCCCCTTCTGGAGGCGAAGTGGCGGACCCGCTCCTTGAGCTGGGCCGCACAGTCGATGTTGGTGCAGCGGCTGTTTTTCCGGTCCGCGGAGATGAAGACGGCGCCGCCGCAGGAGGGGCAATTCTCCGGCATGACGAATTTTTTCTCCGAGCCGTCCCTGGTCTCCTTGATCGATTTGACCACATAGGGAATGACGTCGCCGGCCCGCTCCACCACCACGGTATCGTTGACGCGGATGTCCTTTTCCTCGACCAGGGCCAGGTTGTGCAGGGTGGCGCGGCTCACCTCGACTCCGCCGATCTTTACCGGCTCCAGCATAGCCACCGGGGTCAGGGTGCCGGTGCGGCCCACGCTGGCCACGATATTCTTCACTTTAGTGGTGTCGCTACGGGGCTGGAATTTATAGGCCATGGCCCAGCGAGGGTCGCGCTGCCGCATGCCGAGCCGTTGACGCTGTGCCAGATCGTTGACCTTGATCACCGCGCCGTCGATTTCGAAATTGAGGCTGTCGCGTCGTTCGGCCAGGTCGCGGTGGTATTCCAGGACCTGGTCGATGTCCCCGGCCAGCCGGCGCAGATCGCGGTTCACCGGCAGCCCCCATTTGAGCAGGGTTTCCAGGGCCTGCCAGTGGGTCGCGAATTCCCGCCCCTCGCACAGGGCGATTTCATAGAGGAAGATATGCAGGGGCCGCTTGGCGGTGATGCCGGGGTCGAGCTGGCGCACCGAGCCGGCGGCGGCGTTGCGCGGATTGGCAAAGAGGTTTTCGCCCTGTTTCTCGCGCTGCCGGTTCAGGCGGTTGAATTCGTCGAGTCGCATGTAGATCTCGCCGCGCACCACCAACCGCTTGGGCGCCGCCTCGCCTTCGCTCTCCAGCAGGGTGAGGGGCACGGCGCGGATGGTCCTGACATTGGCGGTGACATCCTCGCCGGTGGTACCGTCGCCCCGGGTGGCGGCCACCTCCAGGCGGCCGTCGGTGTAAAGCAGTTCGATGGAAAGACCGTCGTACTTGGGTTCCACCGCGTACTCCAACTCGGCGTGGCCCACCCCTTTCCGGCAGGCACGGTCGAAATCCCGCACCTCGCTTTCCGAATAGGCCGCCTTGAGGCTCACCATGGGCAGGGGATGGCGGACCGTGCCCAGTTCCTGCCGGGGTTCGCCGCCCACCTGTTGGGTCGGCGAGTCCGGCGTGGTCAGGTCGAATTTTTCCTCCAGGGCCAGCAGGGCCTGGAAGAGTTCGTCGAATTTCTTATCCGAAATGACCGGGTTGTCGAGCACGTAGTAATGATAGTTGTGCTGCCGGATCGCTTCACGCAGTTGTGCCACCGCCTTTTCGGCCTCTTGCTTGCCGGAGATCCGTGCCGGATCGATATCGGGCTGGAGATGTTTTTTATCGGAGGTCATTCGATGATTTCCTGGCGCTGAGAGCGCAAGCAGAGGCTGGAATAATGGAATAATGGAATGATGGAATGGGTAGATATTCTACCCATTATTCCAATATTCCACCATTTCGGCAGTGCTGACGCCATGGATTTGATATCCCACGAGCAGCCATATTTGGTGCGCACGGCGCACCCTACGATCTGTCAATCCTTTGGTGATGTTTTTGCAAGATCGGTTATCACCCATCGGTTACTGATCACCGATCACCGATCACCGGTCACTGCTCACCTATCTTTTCAGCAGGCGGCGCAGTTTGGTCAACGGTGAAGTATTTACCACATCTCGGGAACTCAGCCAACCGCGCCGGGCCTGGGCCACGCCGAACCGCATGTAGTCGAGGTTGCCGGTGCGGTGGGCATCGGTGGAAATGGCGATGCGCAGGCCTATCTCCCGGGCCCGCTGCAGGTGGATGTCGGAGAGATCCATGCGGTCCGGCTGGCTGTTGAGTTCCAGGAAGACGCCCCGCTCAAGGGCCGCCTGCATGACTCGTTCCATATCCACCTCGTAGGCGCGCCGGGTGCCCAGCATGCGGCCGGTGGGGTGGGCCAGGATGTTGACATGGGGGTTGTCCAGGGCCCTGATGATGCGCTCGGTCTGTTTTTCCATGTCCAGGTTGAAGTAGGAGTGCACCGAACAGACCACCAGATCCAGTTCCGCCAGGACCGCATCGGGCAGGTCCAGGGAGCCGTCCTCCAGGATGTCCAGCTCGATTCCCTTGAGCAGGGTGAAATCCTGCATTTTTTCATTGACCGCGTCGATCCGTTCCATATGGCGGCGCAGCCTTTTCTCGTCCATGCCTTTGGCCACCGTGACGTGCTGGGAATGGTCGGTAATGGCCAGATATTCGTAACCCCGCTGCCGGGCCGCGGCCGCCATGTCCTCCAGGGTGTCGGCGCCGTCGGTCTCCCGGCTGTGGGCGTGCAGATCGCCCTTGATATCGGCCGGGGTGACGAGTTTCGGCAGTTCGCCCTTGGCCGCCGCCTCGATCTCGCCCCGGTCCTCGCGCAGTTCCGGTTCGATATAAGGCAGCTTCACGGTGGCGTACACCTTTTTTTCGGTGGCCCCGGCGATGCGGCGGTCGTTCTCGAACACCCCGTATTCGTTGATCTTCAGTCCCCGGCCCCCGGCCATCTTGCGGACCGCGATGTTATGGGCCTTGGAACCGGTGAAGTAATGGAGGGCCGCGCCGTAGCTCACCTGCGGCACCACCCGGAGATCGACCTGCAGGCCGGAGCGCAGGACCACCGAGGAGCGGGTCTTGCCTTGGGATAGCACCCGTTCCACCTCGTCGTAGGCGGTGAATTTTTCCATGACCGACGAGTCCTTCCGGCAGGTGGCCAGGATATCCAGATCGCCCACCGTTTCCCGGCGCCGCCGGAAACTGCCGGCCACCACCACCTTCTTGACTCCCGCCACTCCGGCCAGATATTTTTCCAGCGGCCCGGCGATCCCTTCGGCTTCGGCCAGTTTCATCCGGCCGGCCCCTTCCTTGGCCCGGCCCAGGTCGTCCAGGATTTTCTGTTCGGTTTTGGCGCCGAACCCGGCCAGCTCGGAGATTTTTCCCTCCTGAGCCGCTTTTTGCAAGGTTTCGCGGCTGTCGATGCCGAGTTTTTCGTAAAGCGCATGCACCCGCTTGGGGCCGAGGCCTTCCACATCGAGCAGCTCGATCAAGCCGCCGGGCAGCCGCTTTTCCAGTTCCTCCAGATAGGGCAGGGAACCGGTTTCGACGATGGTCCTGATCTTTACGGCCAGATCTTTGCCGATGCCGGGCAGGGAGGTGAGATCCTCGTCCCGGTGCACCATCTCCGCCAC
>Ga0214472_10005493_pt1 | contig 13329 bp, 13 predicted proteins | sample RVTome_6_FD_207662 | JGI IMG/M metagenome (GOLD analysis project Ga0214472, IMG submission 207662) | Soil microbial communities from uranium-contaminated site in the Upper Colorado River Basin, Wyoming, United States - RVT140D175 | ecosystem: Environmental > Terrestrial > Soil > Contaminated >... | reverse complement strand
CGGCCTGTCCTACCGCACCGCCATCTTCACGCATGACAAGGCGCAGATGACGCAAGCGCTGGCCTCGAAAGAAGCCATCGAAAAATCAGGCGCGCTGAAAGGCGCTCCCATCGTCACGCAAATCGTGCCCGCCACGCCCTTCTATGCCGCCGAAACCTATCATCAGGAATTCTACAAAAAGAATCCGCTGCGCTACATGAGCTATAATCTGGGCTGTGGGCGCGAAGGAATGCTGAAACAAATCTGGGGCGACAAGGCAGGCAAGGGAGGAGATCTGAAATGACACGACGCAAATTTCTGGGCAGCACTGTCCTTGCAGGCGCGGCAGGCCTTCTGACTCTCTCGCGCTTCACAAGCGCTGACGCCGAAACGACGGCAGGATTTGAGGTCACCAAAACTGACGCCGAATGGAAAGCGCAACTAAGCCCGCAGGCCTATAATGTGCTGCGCCACGAAGGCACGGAGCGACCTTTCTCAAGCCCGCTGAACGATGAACATCGCCACGGCACATTCACCTGCGCGGGTTGCGCCCTGCCGCTCTTTTCATCGACAACAAAATTCGACAGCGGCACAGGCTGGCCGAGCTTTTACAAACCGCTTGAAAATGCCGTGGGCGAAAATACCGACACATCATTCTTCATGACGCGCACGGAAGTCCATTGCCGTCGCTGCGGCGGACATCTGGGTCACGTCTTCAACGACGGCCCGCCGCCCACGGGGCTTCGCTATTGCATGAACGGCGCGGCACTGAATTTCGTTCCGGGATAACCTATCGGCAGCGGGCTGAATTAATGCTAACACGCAGCAACAGAACGGCTGGCGAAGGGCGCTGGCCCGATGGGAGTTTGCGAGTTTGGCTATATCAACAAAAAACGTGGCCATTATCGGCGGCGGACCCGCGGGCCTGATGGCGGCAGAGGCCCTGACCGCGCGGGGCCTGCGCCCGCATCTTTTCGACGCCATGCCGTCGCTCGGCCGCAAATTTCTGATGGCGGGCAAATCCGGGCTCAATCTGACCCATTCAGAAGATTACGCCGCTTTTGTCAGCCGCTTTGGCGCGGCCAATGCCGCGCTGTGGCCCGCGCTCAATGCCCTGACCCCCGGTGACATCCGCCAATGGGCAACAGGGCTTGGCATTGAAACATTCACCGGATCGTCGGGCCGTATCTTCCCGACCGACTTCAAGGCCGCGCCGCTGCTGCGCCACTGGCTGAAGCGGCTGCGCGAGGCGGGGCTGACCACCCATGTGCGACATCGCTGGCAGGGCTGGGACGACATGGGCGCGCTGAAATTTGACACCCGCGAGGGCGAGCGCCTGTTCAAGGCGGATGCGACCATACTGGCGCTTGGCGGCGCGAGCTGGCCGCAACTGGGATCGGATGCCGCCTGGACGACCTGGCTGGCAACGAGCGACGTAGAACTCGCACCTTTCCGCCCGTCAAACAGCGGCTTCGACGTCGCATGGACCCCTTTCATCACCGAACGCTTTGCCGGTGCGCCTGTGAAATCGGTCACCTTGAGTTTTGCAGGCGAGAGCCATCGCGGTGAATTCATTGTCTCGACCAAGGGCGTTGAAGGCAGCGGCATCTATGCACTGTCAGCCGCCTTGCGCGACGCCATCGAACGCGACGGGCAGGCGACATTGAGGCTGGACCTGACGCCTGATCGAAGCCTCGACAGGTTGCGCGGCAATCTTTCGCGGCCCCGCGACAAGTCATCCTTCGCCAATTTTCTGCGCAAGGTGACGGGCTTGAGCGACGTCAAGGCCGCGCTACTGCGCGAATGCCTGCCGAAAGAGACATTCGCCGACATGGAAGCGCTGGCTCAGGGCATCAAGGCACTGCCACTCGTGCTCACGTCCGCGCGGCCCATTGGTGAAGCCATTTCAAGCGCGGGCGGTGTTTGCTTTTCAGCGATTGACGATCATTTTATGCTGCGCAACCGACCGAGTGTTTTTTGTGCCGGTGAGATGCTTGACTGGGAGGCGCCGACAGGCGGCTATCTGCTGAGCGCCTGTCTGGCAACGGGCAAGACAGCGGGCAATGGCGCCGCAACCTGGCTGGAGACCACGCCATGATAATGCAGATGGATTTTTTCAGACTGGGCGACGAGTGGGAGGCGCTGCGCTGGACGCTGCTGGCGATCTCGCTGCTTGCGGCCTCCGGCTATCAGATGATCGAGAGCCAGCCTGCCGATACGCTGCGCAGCCTGCTGAAGACCGCGTCGGTCAGTGCGCTGGCAGCATTGCCCCTGATCAGTCTGGGCGCTGGACCGACGCTGGCGTTGCTGGCCCTGACGCTGGCACTGGGATTTGGCAGTCTCGGTGATTATTTTCTGTCATTGAAAGAGAGCGACGCGCATTTCAAGCGCGGCATTGGAGCCTTTCTGATCGGCCATCTTTTTTATCTCGTCGTGATGGTGCCGCATATCGGCGCGCCGAGCCCGCTGCAAATGGCGGGCATGGCTTTGCTTGTCCTCGGAGCGGTGGGGACATGCCTGCGGGCAACACCAAGACTTGGCCCTTACAAAATGCCCGTCTGGATTTATATGGGCGCGATCGGCGCGATGGCTCTGACAGCACTCACCCTGCCAAACCCGCTGACAGGATCAGGCGCGCTGCTTTTTGTCTTTTCCGACGCCATCATCCTGATACACCGCTTTATCAGGCCCGTGCCTGCGCGCGGCCCGCTGGTCTGGGTCCCCTATTATGTCGGGCAATGCCTGCTGGGTGTGAGCCTGCTGCTGATGCTCGCAAGCTAGAGCGAGGATCAGAGCGAGAGCATATGACCTTGCTGCGGGCACACCCGCCCGTCGAGCATTTCGAGATAGACAGACGCGATGTCTGAAGCTCCCGCGCCTGAGGTGATCGTCATCCAGGAATCAACGGACGTCAGAAAGGCCTGCCACTTGACGCCGTAGCGTTGCTCGACGCCCCCCACACCCCATTCCTCGGTGCGCTTGGCAATCTGCGTCGGCGCGAAGAAGAAAACAGGCTTGGGCCCCGGCAGGGTTTTCCCCGCCCCTCCCACACCGCGCGCTTCCCAATGGGTGCCGCCGACGATGCAGCTATATTTCATCGCGTCACCAAAATGATGATGCAGGGTGGCAATGACGTCGGCATTGCCCGCCATATCGACAAAGACGACGGGAAGATCAGCCGGGACCGTGGCGATCTCATCATAGCTCACCACCTGATTGTAATAGCCCGTGCTTTCGACAAAGGCCTTGTTGCCGGGCGAAGTAAGGCCGATGACCTCAAGGCCGGGACGGCGCGACAGCAGAAAGGCGACACCGAGCGCGGTCTTGCTGGAGGCGCTTGAGAGCACGACCGCCCGGGCGCCGAAGAAATCATTATCCGCAATCAGATCATCGATAAAAAAGGCCGTTTTGAAAAGCGGCCCAAGGAGGCACTGCTCGCCCTCGCGCGCCTTGTCATAAGCCGGATCAAGAGCAACGCGCAGATATTGATTATAGACGCGCGCCAGAGCCGCGCGATGCGGCGAGACCTCGATAAAGCCATGCGGCCTCACGCGGTCGGCTTTCAACAGGACATGGCTCGACATGGGCAGATAGCCATAGAAGCGCTCACCCACCGCCACGCCGTCGCAGCGAGATTCCACCACATCGGCAAAGCCCCAGACAGGAATGCGGCCAAAGCCCTCAGGCGCGGGAAAGAAATCCCAATAGTGCATCTGATCGCCAAAGGCGGCATAGGTGATGTTATTCGACGTGAAGGCAAATTTATCGACCTTCACGAGAATATCGCCCTCTGCCAATTCAGGCAGCTTGCTCTCAATGAGCTTGTGGTCGCGCAAATCCTGGCGCGAAACAACGAAGTCCAGACTGGTCCGTGACATGACATGCTCCTGAATTTTACCAAATAGGCCTGGGGTTCAGAACTACCCCTGCCTATCGAGAAGACATCAGAGGATTCTGGATCGGCAAGATATGGGAACCGCGATGAGAGAATGCCAGGTCAATTTTCGATCAGGTGCAATGACAAGGATGAGAGCACCTGCCAGCACGAGCGAGCAGGTCGCGCTCACCTACTTGTCGGCATAGCCGTAAGCGCCCTGCTTCCACTGGTAGAAGACATAGCCCGGTGCATCCATGTCGCCCTTGGCGTCAAAGCCGATGGAGCCGAGCACCGTGTCGAAATGATTGGCGTGAAGGGCGGCCTCGACCGCCGCCGTATCCGTGGTGCCCGCTTTTTCGACCGCTGCCGCCCAGGCCTGCACCGCCGCATAGGTGTAGAGCGTATAGGCTTCGGGCTCATAATGATCGGCCCGGAAGGCGGCCACGAGTTTCGCATTGGCCGGATCCAGGCGCGGATCGGGACCGAAGGTCATCAAGGTGCCCTCGCCTGCCGCCCCCGTGATCGACCAGAATTCATCCGTTACCAGAGCATCGCCGCCAATGAGAATGGTGGAAAGCCCCTGCTCGCGCATCTGGCGCACGATGAGACCGGCTTCAGTCTTGTAGCCGCCGAAATAAAGCACATCGGCGCGGGCCTGCTTCAGCTTGGAAATCAGCGGGCTATAATCTTTTTCGCCTGCGGTGATGGATTCATGCAGCACTTCCTTCAAACCACCCGCGTTGAGCGCCTTGGCAAATTCATTGGCAAGCCCCTGACCATAGGTCGATTTGTCATCGACCACGGCAATGCGCTTGTCACCAAATTTTTTCGCCACATAGGCCGCCGCTGTCGGGCCTTGCGCATCGTCACGGCCGCAGACGCGGAAAGTATTTTTGAGGCCGCGCTCGGTAAACTCAGGGTTGGTGGACGCCGGGGTGATCTGGATGATGTTTGATTCTGCATAGACATCGGAAGCCGGAATGGAGGCCCCCGAGCAATAATGCCCCGCCACGAAAACAACACCCTTGGAGGCCATGTCATTGGCCACGCTCACCGCCTGTTTGGGGTCGCAGGCATCATCGCCAATTTCGAGCGTGAGTTGCTTGCCCAGAACCCCGCCCGCCGCATTGATGTCGGCGACAGCTTTTTTCGCGCCATGGACGAATTGCTCACCAAAAACCGCCTCGCTGCCGGTGATCGGCCCGGCCACGCCAATTTCTATGATGGTCGAGGCTTTTCCTTCTTTTTTGTCACAGGCCCCAAGGGTCAGAGATACAAGGGCAAGGGCGGCAATCAGCAGACGTTTCATAAAAATTCCCCCAAACAAAATTTCAGGCTCCCAGCATAGCCTCAAATGAAGCGCCACCGGAACAGCCTAATAAACGGCAAACAAGCATTTTGAACAAAACCGGATCGCTTTTACAGCCTTGTCCGCCAGCCGAGCAGCCAGACACGCTCGCAGGCCCAGGGATATTGCCGAACCATCTGGCGCACCCGCGTGATACGGAAAGTCAAAAAACCGATGGCCATGACAACAAGCGTGTCACAGACAAAGCCCGACCAGAGCAGCAGCTCGCCCTTAAAAAGCGCATAAACCAGAAAACGATCAGCGAGCCCGAGCAACAGGCAATAGACAACGAGCTGCCATTGCGGTCGCCAGTTGAGCGCCAGCGCCCGGCCCGTCATCAAGGCGCAGCCGCCGCCAAGCAGCAGCGTGATGAAAAAAGAAACGAGCGGGGTGGTGCCGAAAAGCGCTTCATAGCTGTTCATTGCGGGATCTCCGAGGCTTCCGCCGCCGGGGCGCGCGCGCCTTCGAGATAGGCGTCACGCACGGCAGGGTCCTTGAGCAGGCTTGCGCCCGTGCCACTCAATTCGATCTGCCCGTTGACGATGATATGGGCGTGATCGGCGAGCTTGAGAGCCTGAAATGCATTCTGCTCGACGAGCAGGATCGTCATGCCGTCGTGCACATTGATCTCGGCAATATTGGCAAAAAGCTGTTTGGCAATCAGCGGCGCAAGGCCGAGCGAAGGCTCGTCGAGCAGCAGCAAACGTGGCCGGCTCATCATGGCGCGCGCGATGGCAAGCATCTGCTGTTCGCCGCCTGACAAAGTGCCGCCGCGCTGCGAGAGCCGCTCCTTGAGACGCGGAAAAAGCACCAGCACACGCTCAAGATCATCATCGAAATATCGGGCATCGGTGACAATGGCCCCCATCTGGAGGTTTTCCAGCACGGTCATGAAACTGAAAATGCGCCGCCCTTCGGGCGAATGAGCCAGCCCCATGCGTGCGATCTGATGCGTCGGCAACGCGGTGATATCGCGCCCGTCAAAGAGGATCTGGCCTGCTGTGGCGCGCGGCTCGCCGCAAATGCTCATGAGCAGCGTCGTCTTGCCCGCGCCGTTCGCGCCGATCAAGGATGTGATCTGACCTTCGGGCACATCAAGATCAATGCCGTGCAGGGCTTCGATGCGGCCATAGCCGGAGCGCAGTCCACGAATTTTGAGCATCACTCTACCCCCACCGACAGAGCGGCCAATTCATCTTCATCCTCGACGCCGAGATAGGCGCGGATGACATCCGGGTTGGCGCGGATTTCAGCGGGCGTGCCTTCGGCAATCAGGCGACCTTGCTCCAGAACAATGATGCGATCAGAAATCTGCATGACGACGCTCATGTCATGCTCGATGAGCAGAACGGAAATCTTGTGCACGTCGCGGATTTTCGCAAGCAGCTCATTGAGCGCATGGCTCTCGCTGGGATTGAGACCTGCGGCAGGCTCATCAAGACACAGAAGTTTCGGCCCGGCGCACATGGCGCGCGCGATCTCAAGCCGACGCTGCGAACCATAGGGAAGACTGCCCGCCAGCGTGTCGGCCTCCTGCGCGAGACCTGTCTGGTCGAGCCAATAGCGCGCCAGATCACGCGCCTCGCGTTCGGCCTTCATATAGCCCGGCAGACGCAGGAACCCGGCGATGGAAAACATCGACGCCCGCATCAGCGCGACATGCTGCGCCACCATGAGATTTTCGGCGACGCTCATGGCGGGAAAAAGCCGAATGTTCTGGAAGCTGCGCACCACACCTGCCCGCGCGATGCGAAAGCCGTCCATGCGCTCCAGATAATAGGTCTTGCCGTCGGGATGATGGAACGAGAGGCGACCGACATCGGGTTTGTAAAAACCCGTGATGCAGTTGAACGCCGTTGTCTTGCCAGCGCCATTGGGGCCGATCAGGGCCGTGATCTGACCGGGTGCCGCGTCGAACGACAGATCATCAATGGCAACAAGCCCGCCAAAGCGAATGGTGAGGTGTTCGACCGAAAGAACAGGGGCCACAATGCTCATGCCTTGCCCTCGGCAACGGGCTTGCCCAGTTGCAAAGTCGGATCACGGTGCGACAACAGCCCTTGCGGGCGCCAGACCATGATGAGCACCATCGCGGCCCCAAAGGCCACCATGCGGAACTCGGCAAGATCGCGGAACCACTCCGGCAGGCCGACGAGCAAAAGCGCGGCGAGCACGATGCCGATCTGGCTGCCCATGCCACCAAGCACCACGATGGACAGAATGATCGCGCTCTCGATGAAGGTGAAACTTTCCGGGCTGATGAAACCCTGGCGCGTCGCAAAGAACGACCCCGCAAAGCCCGCAAACGAGGCCCCAATGGCAAAGGCCGACAGTTTGATCATGGTCGGGTTGAGGCCAAGGCTGCGACAGGCGATCTCATCTTCGCGCAAAGCCTCCCATGCCCGCCCGATGGGAAGCTTGCGAATGCGCAGCGTGAAGAGATTGGTGAAGAGTGCCAGCGCGAGAATGAGATAGTAGAGAAAGATGATGCGCTGATCGGGCGAAAAGGCGATGCCAAAAAAATCGGCAAAGGTTGTGCCACCGTCGCTGGCGACGGGCAGCAATTCCAGCCCGAAGAAACTCGGCCGCTGAATGCCCGACAGGCCATTGGGACCGCCTGTCACAACCTGCCAGTTGATGATGACCTCGCGCACGATCTCGCCAAAACCAAGCGTGACAATGGCAAGATAATCGCCGCGCAACCGCAGCACCGGAAAACCAAGCGCCAGCCCCGCCGCACCGGCCAGAAGCCCGGCAAGCGGCAGACAGGCCCAGAAGGAAAGCCCGAAGGTGGACGACAGCAGCGCATAGGAATAGGCGCCGACGGCATAAAAGGCGACATAGCCCAGATCAAGCAACCCGGCAAGACCCACCACGATGTTGAGACCCCAACCGAGCATCACATAGATGAGGATGAGCGTCATCTTGTCGATGAGATTGCGATCTGAAAAGCCAAACCACGGCAGCATGATCGCAAAAGCCATCATCGCCGCGCCGACATGATAGCGCGAGGCATAATGCGTCAGGCGCGCGGGGATGTAGCGTGGCAGCAGATCGGCGCGGCTGAACGAGGCAACGAAACGAACGCCATAATGCTGCACCACCAAGGCAAAAAACAACCGTCCCGCAAAAACAGCGACAGCCGCATAGACAACCCAGATGAGGCGCACATCAAGCGCGAGACCGCGCGCCGAAGCATCAAGCCTGAAACCCAGCAAGGGAAAGGCAAGCAGCGCCGCGACCAGCGCGGCAACTCCCGCTTCACCCGCAAGGGCGGCATAATTGGGACGGAACGCGGCAGCCTTCATCACTCAGACCTTTTCGATCTCGGGACGGCCGAGAAGGCCCGTGGGACGGAAAATCAGCACGAAAACCAGAATGGAGAAAGCGGCAACATCCTTGTATTCGATGCTGAAATAACCCGACCAGAAAGCCTCGATGAGACCGATGGCCATGCCGCCAAGGATCGCGCCGGGCAGCGAGCCGATGCCACCAAGCACCGCCGCCGTGAAGGCCTTGATGCCGACAATGAAGCCGATATAGAAATCAATGACGCCATAATAGAGCGTCACCATGAGACCCGCCACGGCGGCCAGCATGGCCCCGATGACAAAGGTGAGCGAAATCGTGCGGTCCACATCGACGCCGAGCAGCGAGGCCATTTTCATGTCCTGAGCGGCGGCGCGCTGGGCGCGGCCCAGGCTCGTATAGCGAATGATGAAACTGAAACCCGCCATCAGCACAATGGTGAGCACGATGATCATGATTTGCAGATAGGAAATCGTGACCTGAAAATGCCCGTCGTTATAGACATTGAAAGCGCCCTGAACCATGGGCTGCAATGGCTTGACGCGCGCGCCCTGCGACAGTTGCACGAAATTCTGCAAGACAATCGACACACCGATGGCCGAAATCAAGGGCGCCAGACGCGGCGCGCGGCGCAGCGGACGATAGGCAACGCGCTCAACGGTCCAGCCATAAACGCCCGTAAAGAACATCGCGAAAATGAGAACCAGAAAGCAGGCGAGCGGCACACTGGTGACACCAAACATCGCCAGCAACATGAAGCCGACCAGCGACACGAAAGCACCGATCATATAGATGTCGCCATGCGCGAAATTGATCATGCCGATAATGCCATAGACCATCGTATAGCCGATGGCGATGAGCCCATAGGTGGCCCCCAGCGTAATGCCATTGATCAATTGCTGTAGAAAATAGGCCATCCGCTGAGCCGAACCCCCGTTGTGCTCACTTTCCCGTTTCGCCGGGGCTGTGACAGCCCAGCAGCAAATGCCCCGAAAGACATTGCCGAGACACTGCCATTCAACAGCAGAAAGGACAAGCCACTCAAGGGGTTAAATGCGCGCCAAACACTGGCCGCAAAATGCTGGATGAGCCGATGGGGGGAGTTTGCCGCTCTCAGCCGCGCTCGCGCCCGCTGAAACGCCAGCGCGCAACAATCGCCCCAAGCTCCTCGACGGTCATATTGGGGGCTTTCCAGCTTTCGGAAAAGCCAAGGCTATGCGTCGTCGGCCTTGTATCGGGTGCCATGTCGTCAAAGCGGATGCGCATGGGCATGGCAACACCCTGACCAAAGGCGATGGCCTCGCGGTCACCGAGCAGCGGCAGAAAATCCAGCAGATCAAGTGCGCCGTCATGGGTATTGGCCCGCATCACCGCCTGATCCTTCTCGGTCGAAAGCCGCATCGCTATCGCGGTGCTGCACTGGGAAAGAACCGTTGGATCGAGTTCGGATGGACGTTGCGTGACAAGCGCCAGCGACAGGCCATATTTGCGACCTTCCTTGGCAATACGCGAAAGGGCCTGACGGGTGGGCGCAAATTTTTCAGCCTCCGACGCGGGGGCATAGCGATGCGCCTCCTCGCAGACAAGCAGCATGGGCAATCCGCCCTTGCTCCAGACCGCAAGATCGAACGCCAGACGCGCGATGACGGAAATCACCACATCGAGAATTTCAGACGGCACGGAGGAAAGATTGATCACCGTGACCGGCTTGCCGTCATGCGGCACACGGAAGAGCCGCCCGAGCGTTTCGGTCATCGTGTCCTGAACCGTCAGACTGCCAAACATGAAACCGAAACGCTGATCGCTGACCAGGGTTTCGATGCGCATCTTGAGACGGCGATAGGGTGCGGTGGAACGCGCACGATCAAGCTTGCCAAGCTGATCGTCGATAAAGGCCACGACATCGGACAGGCGATAGGGTGTGGGCGTATCAACGGTGATGCCGGAAATGTCGCCGTTGCGGCGCGCCAGGGTGGATGCCCGCGCACTGGAGGCATCGGAAAAGCGCCGCTTGGCATAGAGAACGCCATCAGAAAGAATATCGATCTCCGCTTCACGCGAGGCATCCGAACTGGTCAACGCTTCGGTGAGTTCCTGAAAGTTCAGCAGCCAGATCGGCAGATCGAGATTTTCAGGCTCAATGTTTTCAGCCAACTCGCCAAAGGCTTCTGGATATTCATTATGCACATCAAGAACAACCATATGGGCGTAGTGATGCTCTTCCAGAACGCGCCGAAGAATGCAGGTCAGCGCCGTTGACTTGCCGCAGCCCGTTGTGCCCACAACGATGAAATGTTTGGACAGAAGTTCGTCCATCAAAAGACGGGCGGGCACGGCACTATCCTGATAGAGCGAACCGACCTTGATGCTGGCCCCTGCCGGACGGGCATAAACGCGCGTCAGATCATCACGATCGGCAAACATGACCGGATCACCGAGGCTCGGCAGATGCGCCACGCCACGGCGGAAAACAAGCCGCCGCGTCGTCGGGTCGAGCACCAGCTCGCCTGCGAGATTAAGCTCCACGAGACCGATCTCATGGGCCTCATTGTCGAGCGAGGGGGTCGGCGAACTCACAGCCGAAACAATGCCCAACACCGAAGTCGTCGGCGTCGCAATCTTGACCAGAGCACCGATCTGGATGCGAGGATCGCGCTTCTGGGCGGTACGGTTGACCGAGCGATCCAGAACAGCAATCGCCTGTGCGCCGGAAACTGAAACAATGCGCCCGATACTGACAGGTCTTTCCGCCATGGCCTCAGGCCCTTTGGGGGACACAACAAAATTGGCGGAAGCGGGCTGAAGGTTCTGTGTCATGGCATTTAACCTTGCTCGGAGCCGGGTTGAGAGTTCAACACAGCGCGCGGCATTGCTGGCGGTAATATTGATTGAGGCGCGAAACTGTCCATCGATTTTGTCAGCGCGGGCGGAAAGACAGGTGCCTTTCGCGCTGCGCCCGGATTGGGTGGCAATGTAACGACAATCGTCGTACCGCCGTCGGGCTTGCTGGAAATATGAAACTCGCCGCCATGCTGACGCACCAGCGCGGCGGCAATCGGCAAGCCGAGGCCCGTGCCTTCATGACCGCGAGAATAGGCCGATTGCACCTGACCAAAGGGCGTGAGCGCGACATCGATCTGTTCGGCTGACATGCCAACCCCCGTGTCGGCAATCGCGATGCTGGCACCACCGCCTGATGTTGCCTGCGCCACAACAAAAATGCGCCCACCCTCGGGCGTGAACTTATGGGCGTTGGACAGAAGATTGATCAACACCTGCTTGAGGCGCTGCCCATCGACCAGCACCATGGGCAAATCCGCGGCGGCGCGAAACTCCAGCGTCTGTTTTTTGTCGCGCGCGCGATCACGCACAAGAATGAGCGACTGATCGATCAATTCGCGCAGACTGTATTCTTCCTTGTTCAACTCAAAAGTGCCGCTCTCGATTTTGGAAATATCGAGAATATCGGAAATGATGTTGAGGAGGTGGCGTCCGGCACCTGCGATATGGGTGGCATATTCAAGGCTCTTGGTCGTGTCACGACCTTCGGCGGCATAATGAACGAGCAGATCGGAAAAGCCGATGATGGCGTTGAGCGGCGTGCGCAGCTCGTGACTCATATTGGCGAGAAATTCGGATTTGGTGCGATTGGCAAGATCGGACTCGATCTTGGCCGCCCGTAGCGCAATCTCCGAATGTTTGCGCGACATCAGCTCCCCAAGATTCTGGGAATAGCTTTCAAGCAAGGTCTGTTTTTTGAGGGAGCTTTCCCGCCGCCGGATCATAAGGTCGCCGCCACATTGTTGAACAATTCAAGGTAAGGCGAATATGATTGATGCGGAGTAAACGGAAAAAAGACTTAAAAAATATGCCGCTGAATAGCGACATTCGCGAATGCGGGATTTCAGATCAGCATGGTTAAATATGGGTAAACAAATCTGAGCAGTCCAAGCGAAATGAACGCCGTCAATGCGGCGCCATTGCGCCTGATGCAAAGACCGGGATCGGACGGCCGATCAAAAATAGCTGGCGAGACCCAGCAGGCCGAGGGTGGCACAGGCCCCATAGACAAAATTCACCACGCGCTGCACCGAACGACGCGAGAGACGCTTGGGAAAACGCACGAGCGGCAGGATTTTCGTATCGAGCGTCACTTCGCCATATTCCGCTTCATCTTCCAGCACCGTCACATGCGCCTGGATGGAGGCCCCGCGATGGCTGACGAGCTTGCCGCAGGTGATCTCACCTGAAACATGCGACGTTGCGCGCAGGATGACCTCGCCCTCGACGCTGAGATGACCATCGAACGTGCCAGCGATTTCGGCGCGCGCCACATGCGCCTTGCCCGCGACGGAACCCGCCGCACCAATCGACAAAAGGCTCGCCCTGAGATCGGTTCCCATGAGATTGCCATCAACGAACATGGAGCCTTGGGTCTCGAAAGAACCTTCAAGCGCGCTGTTCTCGCCGATCACAATGTCTTCGCTGCCCGACCGCATCATGCGAACCGGCGGGCGGCCACGCTTTTTGACCTCTTCACGCGACCCGCTCAAGGGCAAACTGCTGGGAAAACTTTCAACCTGATCACTTTTCATCTTCGATCTCCTCGCTAGTCACCAAGACTAAAGAGGAACGCTGCGCTCACCTTTGAGGCGAAACAATCAAATGTCCCTCCAATCTGGAGAAATGCAGTGCAACATGAGGGGTGGCGCAGCAGTGCCCCTCCAATTTGAAGAATTAAAATTTCGTTACACCCGCCCTTTACCCAAAAAACATGGAAATGAAGGAGACTGGCGATTCAATTTTGATCGGCCTA
>Ga0214472_10005492_pt1 | contig 13332 bp, 11 predicted proteins | sample RVTome_6_FD_207662 | JGI IMG/M metagenome (GOLD analysis project Ga0214472, IMG submission 207662) | Soil microbial communities from uranium-contaminated site in the Upper Colorado River Basin, Wyoming, United States - RVT140D175 | ecosystem: Environmental > Terrestrial > Soil > Contaminated >... | reverse complement strand
CCGGGCGAAGCGAAGCGGAGACCCGGAATCCACTCTTTGTATTTCAGTAAGTTACTGGATCCCCGCTTTCGCGGGGATGACAAAAATGGAATTAATCAGACCTTCCTTAAATATTTAATGTATAACGATACATCATTATCTTATTCAAGATTGCCGGGGCTCGCCCCGGCGGGCAAGGCGTTCTTTTCAAGCATTGAAGTACAAATCTTTATATATAAACAACTCCTGTTTTGATTTGTCCATCAGGATATAAATCCAGCCAGCGAAATCCGGGCGGTTTGTCATCAACGGCAAAATCGTAACTATCGGGCTTGAACTGGATCATCGTCGATGGTGTCGCAATATAATTGACATCATTGCGAGTAGTATTAAATTCCTGATGAATATGCCCCCATAATACACAACGCACCTGCTCATGCAGGTCAAGCACCGCGAACAAATCCCCGGGATTGTCCAATATCAGGCCATTATCCAGCCAATGAGAACCGGTTAAGAACGGTGGATGATGAAGGCATATCAGGGCATGGTATTCGGGATTTTCACTCAAGTAGTGATCGAGTTTATCCAGTTCATAGTGATTGAGATGTCCGCCCACTTCTCCCGGCGCTGTCGAATCCAGCAAGATAATCTGCCATGATTTTTTTATCATGGAACGTGTTACCTGTACTTTACCGCTATCCAGAATTTTTTTCATTATCCCGGGTAAATCATGATTACCTGGCAAACATAAGACAGGCATATCAAGTAACTCAAAATGTTTCCTTAAACTTTCATAACCGGCTTCAGTCTCATCGTGGACCAAATCACCTGTCACAAGTGAAAGCTCTGCATGTGGATAATGATCAAGCGTATATCGAATTACCCGTCCTAATGATTCATCAGTATTGACGCCATAATATGTCTTGCCGGCATCCGCAGCAAGGTGGGTATCAGTAAAGTGGAGAATTTTTAGAATATCCTTATCTGTCATGGATGATGGATCTCAACCCTGTCTCACTGACACGACATTATCCCGTAAATATACCGGCACGGCATACTCAGTACTCACCATCTTACCTTGGCGAAAAAGCTCAACTCCCAAGATAGCTATATCTTGTGCGTGAGGATAACAATCACTATGCCAGTCACTAATCCCGTGCCCGAGTCTTAGTTGTAATGCATCGCTATAGACCTGCCATGCAGAACCAACACCTGTCCAGTTCACGCCGTCAGGCAATGGAATTCGATCAGGTTTACAAACGGATTCCTCTCCTATCAATTCTACTAAACCACTAGCGCCCGGTTGATACATAGACCAATACACTTCATGCATCCTCGCATCGAAACCTGCTAAAATTTTATCAACACTGAACGTTCTATAGGCGCCTTGCGCCAAAGCCGCCAGTGATGATACCGGCACGACTGGAAGTTCAGCTCCAAAGGCAATCCCTTGTATAACGCCAGCTGCAATACGTAAACCCGTAAATGAGCCCGGTCCACGGCCGAAGGCCAATGCATCAAGTTGTGAAAATGTCAGTTCTGCCTCGCTTAAAAGCGAATCAATCATGGGCAAGATGAGTTCGGCATGTTTGCGAGGGGCTACCTCATAGCGTTCGATGCTCTTATCTGAAATTATTAATGCAGCCGAACAGGCTTCGGTGGATGCGTCGATGGCGAGTAATTTCATGATCCGTATGCTATTGTCTTAATCATTGTAAACATATCATATTATCAAAGGCTTGATGATGCGGGTTCCCGTACCCGCGGGCGTATTCTCATTCGCTTCCGATGCTCGGCTGCGTAAAACGGATATTTTTTTGCAACGGGGAAACATTATAAAGAAGCGGTATGTTGAATAACTGTTTGCTCCTTTTCCAGTTTAAAAAACTCATGGACATCGTCCAGCGATCTGGTCAGCGTCATCGGCGGCAGATTGTGCAAAAATACCTTGCCATAGGATTTGGTGATGATGCGTGGGTCACAAAGCATTAAAACACCGCGATCATCGACATCTCTGATTAACCTTCCAGTCCCCTGCTTCAAGGCAATGACTGCGTTGGGCAGAAGATAATCCATAAATGCATTGCCGCCTTGTTTCTTCAAGGCATCGGCACGCGCCTGCAACACAGGATCATCCGGTGTTGCAAAGGGTAGTTTATCTATGATTACGCAGGACAAGGCCGGGCCGCGCACGTCAACACCCTCCCAGAAACTATTCGTTCCCAGTAAAACTGCATTACCCGCCGACCGGAACCGGTCTAATAACTCACTACGCGGCGCACTGCCTTGAATCAGCAAAGGGTATTTCAGCCCGGCTTCGTTAAATAACCCCGCTGCCTGTTTTAATGCCCTATGGCTGGTAAACAATACAAACGTCCGCCCGCCACAGGCTTTAATAACCGGCAATGCGGCCTCAACGACTGCCGCGGTATATCCGCCTTCAGCGGGCATCGGCATCGCTTTAGGCAGATATAACAGCGCGTTCTCCTTGAAGTTAAACGGACTGTGCCACTGTTCCGTGATGGCGTCTTGAATGCCCAGTTTAGACATGAAATGTTCAAAACTGTTACCGATAGCCAGCGTAGCCGAGGTAAATATCCAGGCGCTTTTATATCTGTTCATGCAATTATGAAAGGTCCCGGATATTTCCATGGGTGTTTGGTGTAAAGTAAAGCCGTTTTTGGCAGTCTCATACCAGTTGATTGATTGTTGATCCGTATTGTCATCAAATTGATTAATACATTCATTCAAATCAATACTGCGTTTCCAGCAGTTATCCAATCCTTTGCCACGTGACGCCGACTCCTCCAGAAGCCGTTGCAAATTTTGCATCTCCTCTTGCAGCTCCCGCATGTGCTCTCTCACCGCTGACTTTGAAGATATCACGCGCCAGGCGGCACGATGTTCTTCTACACCAAACGATAAACGCAGATCCTTTACGGTTTTCTCCAAGTGATTGGCCGCTTGCGCCAAGACCTTCATATCACCTGCTTCACGAAGATGCTCGGCAATAACATCACGTGCAAATTCCATCAGCTGGCGGCTGCTGAGAAAGGTGCCAAAAAAGTCCGAAGCTATTTCATGCAACTGATGGGCTTCATCGAGAATAATGGCATTAAAACCCGGGAGTAATTCGCCAAACCCCTCATCCTTGAGCATCATGTCTGCAAACAGTAAATAATGATTCACGACAACAATGTCCGCTTCTTGTGCCGCGCGCCGAGCTTTTACGACATGACAATCGGAAAATGAAGGGCACTCCTGGCCAAGACAGTTGTCGGTTGTCGATGTTACCTGATACCAGACCGGTGCATTCTCAGGAATGTTATCGACTTCAGAAATATCTCCGCTTCGCGTCCGGCCGGCCCATACCCGAATAGTACGTAAATGATCAACCGCTTGACGCGATGGCATCAACCCGGATGATTCGGCCGTTGCGAGTCTATGTAGACAAAGATAATTGGCACGCCCTTTAAGCAAGGCGATCGTCACGGGAATATCCAGTGCTTGACGAACAATCGGTATATCACGATGAAAAAGTTGGTCCTGCAGGGTCTTGGTACCTGTCGATATGATGACCTTACTCCCCGACATCAGTGCCGGCACAAGATAGGCAAAGGTTTTTCCCGTACCGGTACCGGCCTCCGTCACCAGAATAGCGTCATTATCAAGGGTATCGGCAACAAGCTCTGCCATTGCCTGTTGCTGGGGGCGTGGAGCAAAATCTGCGATGAATCCGGACAAAGGTCCATCACGGCCAAGGATTTCGCCAGGTGTTAACATGAAAATATGTTGTATTTGAAATGAAACTTAATTGCTGGCCTGATTATCCCAAACCTCGTCTTCTTCGACACCATGTTCCAGCGTCCATACCAAACGGCTGATATTCTTGAATTTCGAAAGTGACATCGCACCCCGCTTGCTACGCTTGCTCGAAGCCGAACTATCCAATGCTGCGAGGATATCCTCCCTATCAGCTTCATATATTTCATACGGCTCAAGGTTTTCATCCATGACTACCAGTATGATGCTGTCCCATTCCTGTTCGATTTTTAACTGGCCGATACGCTGCCCGGATTTTCCTTCATCAAAAACGGCACGCCCCTTGATCTGAATTCGTTTACCTTCGCGGCTACCATGTCCTATCGCATCATAGCCACCGACGCTGGGATTACAGATCTCCAGATTCATCAAGCGTGCTGCATCGTGTTGCGCAATCTCGCCGCTGACGCCGGCCAAGGGTTTGCCGGTCGCCCGGCGATAATCTGCCGCCAGGCGCCGTGCCTCGGAAATCAGTTTATCAACGGAATAGACGCTCACTTACGTAACCCCCGGTCCAGGACAATATAATAAGCGGCAATTTTCGCATATTTATGAAAAATAACCACAAATTTTTGACGATCGTCTGGAATTCGAACCATTTAGGAATATGATTGTATTATGTGTGTTAATCAGATCGCGGTATAGGTAATCAGGATATATTGATCTTTTTGCAGACCATGACACAGCATCATAACACTACCCTGATAAAGGCATTACAAAATAAGGCCCTCTATGATCATCCGGTGACGCAATTCGAGGTGTTCGAAACCCATATCTCGTGGGTACTACTCACCGGTCCCTTCGCCTACAAAATCAAGAAACCTGTCAATTTCGGTTTTCTTGATTTTTCGACCCTGGAAAAACGCCGCTATTATTGTGAAGAGGAAGTCCGCCTTAACAAGCGCCTCGCACCACAACTCTATATCGGTACAATGCGAATCACTGGAGATGTCAAAAGACCACATATAGAGGGCAAAGGCCCGGTCATCGAATATGCCGTCAAGATGCATCAATTCGATCAAGCCGGTCAGTTCGATCGCATGCTCTTAAATAAACTGCTGACAGCAGATCATATCGACCGGGTTGTGGATCAACTGGCCGAATTTCATCGCACTGCCGGTATTGCAGACAAGACCAGGCATTTCGGCACGCCGCAGGCCGTTAAGCGGCCTGTGGCTGAAAATTTTTCTCAAATACGCCCATTGTTATCCGGGGAACGCGATATCGAACGCCTGCAACGGATACAACAGTGGAGCGAAAAAATGCATCAGAAAATTACTCCGTTGCTTCAGGCACGCAAAGACAATGGCTTTATCCGGGAATGTCACGGCGACATGCACCTGGCCAATATTGCACTTTATAACGACGATATCGTGATCTTCGACTGTCTGGAATTTAACGACAATCTGCGCTGGATCGACGTCATCAGTGAAGCGGCCTTTTTGATGATGGATCTTGATGAACATGGCTGTCGCCAACTGGCCTACCGCTTTCTCAACGGCTATCTGCAATATACCGGCGATTATGAAGGTCTGAAGGTATTACGCTATTATCTGGCCTATCGCGCAATGGTACGTGCCAAAGTGGCCTGTTTAAGGCAATCACAACCGGAATTGCAACAAAATGAGAAAGTCGCTGCACAAGTACAATTCCGTAATTATTTAACGCTTGCCGAACAATACACCTGTTCACCTCCCACGGCGCTCATCATCACCCATGGACTATCAGGATCAGGGAAAACAACCATCACACAACCCTTATTGGAACAGTGCCGCGCCCTTCGCATCAGATCGGATATCGAACGCAAACGTTTACATGGATTATCGGCTGAGCAACAGAGCCGATCCGGAATCGACACCGGACTTTACACAGCAAAAGCGAGCGAACAGACCTATCGGCATCTGGCACATATAGCAGGCACTGTCATTGAGGCAGGATACCCTGCCATGGCCGATGCCGCTTTCCTTAAACGCGATCAACGTAATATGTTTCAAGCGCTCGCCAGAAAAATGGGTGTCCCTTATATCATCCTGGATTTTCAGGCGCCGGAGGCATTGCTTCGCAAATGGATTATTGAGCGTGCGGAAAAAGGACATGATGCCTCTGAAGCGGATATTCCGGTACTCGAACACCAATTGGCCACACAAGAACCGTTAACTCAAGATGAGCTTAAATCGACAGTGACGATTGATACCAGTCAAGCGGCTGATATAGATGAGATTGCTAAAACTCTTGGTAATCTGGTTAAAAGAAGAAATTATTGAATTTGCTCGTGTGTCCCGGACATAGATATACGACCACAGAGTGCAAGCTTATACTATACGTAAAACGGTTATGTAGGATTTAAGCGCCCCTTTATGCGCAGCTGAAACACGCACAGACTTGCATGAATTCACAGGACAAGCATTGGGGCAAATGGTTTTGGGCACTTTTGCCGAAACAAAAGCACCTCGGCTGCCGGGACGAGTCCCGGCAATATAAATAGTTTACGCTGCTGTGTAATCCTTGAGACGTACAGGCATTCGTTTCGCGCCCCAATCACCGGGCGCTTTTTCAAACACGCCGGCACAGGGTGTCTGACAAAACCTGCATTTGCCGTCTGCAGTCAGGTTCCATTCACTCAATACATACCAATCCCGGCCAATAAGGCGTTTGCCACAATGATGGCAATAGGTACTCTCGCCTTCCAGGTCATGAATGTTGCCGGTATAGGCATAGCGCACGCCATTTTTGAGTGCGATATCACGCGCCCGCGTCAATGTGTTGCGGGGTGTCGAGGGTTTATCCATCATCTTCCAGTCCGGATGAAAGGCCGTGAAATGCATGGGGACATCCGGCCCAAGGTGTTCGACGACCCATTGGGTCATTTCTTGCAACTCCTGTTCTGAGTCATTCTCGCCGGGTATCAGTAAAGTGGTTAACTCAAACCACACACTGGTGTGATGTTTAAGATAAACCAATGTCTCCAGAACCGGTGCCAACTGTGAGCCGGTAATATATTTATAGAACCGTTCGGTAAAGGCCTTCAGATCGACATTGGCGGCATCCATATAGCGATAAAACTCTGCACGCGGCTCCGGGCACACATACCCTGCCGTCACGGCAACCGTTTTAATGCCATGTTCTTTACATGCCTTGGCGACATCGATGGCATATTCATGAAAGATGACCGGATCATTATAGGTAAACGCTACGCTGCGGCAGTTGAGATCCGCTGCCGCACGCGCAATGGTCGCGGGGGACGCAGCATCCGCCAGCGTATCGATCTCGCGTGATTTGCTGATATCCCAATTCTGACAAAACTTACAGGCAAGATTACACCCTGCCGTACCAAAAGACAGTACAGGGGTACCCGGAAGAAAATGATTCAATGGTTTTTTTTCGATCGGGTCGACACAATAACCGCTTGAACGCCCGTAGGTTGTCAGGACAATTTCACCATTCTGACAGGCACGGACAAAACACAAGCCTCGCTGACCCTCATGCAGTTTACAAAAACGCGGACAAAGATCGCACTGAATACGGCCGTCATCGAGTGTGTGCCAGTATTTTGTCGATACAATTGATGATGGAAGCGTTTGTCCGGTCATGGCTTACACCTGCACGATGGTTATATCTAACATCAAAATTCTACTACGATTCATCCATTGGCTACTAACTATCGAGTATCCTGCAATCGCTAAGTCCATATTCAAGATAGTTGACTTGAAGCGTGAAACCATTGACCATACATTATCTGAGGAATTTATCAAAAAGTCATCTACATCATCATGGTGTGGTAGCAGATGCGTTGATCCGGAGTTGAATATGTCCTCAATTAGAAAACCTGCGGTTGCCGGAGCGTTTTATCCCGCCGATGCCCAAGAATTACATAAAATGGTCCAGCACTTTCTGAACCAGGCAAATCAAAGCGAAGGCGCTGTCCCCAAAGCAATAATCGTCCCTCATGCCGGCTACATTTATTCCGGCCCGATCGCCGCGAGTGCCTATGCACGCATTGCAACGGCTCATGATCAAATTAAACGGGTTGTGCTCCTGGGTCCTGCGCATCGTGTTCCTTTCCATGGCCTCGCGGCCAGTAGCGCCATTTCGTTCACTACACCGCTTGGTGCGATACCGGTCGATGAGATAGCCATGCGGCGGCTTACCGAATTGCCGCAAGTCCATATCCTTGACGAAGCACATGCGAATGAACACAGCCTGGAAGTCCATTTACCTTTTCTGCAAGAAACCTTGGGAAACTTCACCCTGGTACCCCTCGTGGTGGGCATCGCCGCACCTGAAGAGGTCAGTGAAGTGCTTGAAGCCGTATGGGGCGGCACCGAGACACTTATCGTCGTTAGTTCGGATCTGAGTCATTATTACGATTATGACACTGCCAAATTGCTTGATAGTGCAACATCTCATGCCATTGAATCGTTACAGCCGGAAGCTATCGAATATGAAAGTGCATGCGGGCGCATCCCTGTAAACGGCTTGCTTACTATTGCAAAAAAATCAGGCTTGCATGCACATACTATTGATCTACGCAATTCAGGCGATACGGCGGGTCCGCGTGACCAGGTCGTCGGTTATGGCGCATACATATTCGATTAGAATGACAATACTTACACCTGAACATAAACAAACACTGCTCGATGTCGCGCTTTCTTCCATCGAACACAGCCTGATCAATAATGAACCCTTGATGGTCAAACCCGAAGAATATGCGCTTGAATTACAGGAACCACGTGCAACTTTTGTTACCTTGAAGATTAACCGGATGCTGCGCGGATGTATCGGCATGCTCGAGGCTGTCCGGCCGTTGGTCGTCGACGTAGCTCAAAACGCTTACGCAGCGGCCTTCTCCGATCCGCGGTTTTCCGCTATGTCGCGCTCTGAATTTGAATTACTCAATATCCATATCTCCATATTGAGCCCTTTTAAGGAAATGCAATTTACCTCCCAGGAAGATCTGATTTCACAACTGGAAGCAGGAAAAGATGGCCTTATTCTGGAGGAAGGCCGCTATTATCGCGGCACCTTTCTTCCCAGTGTCTGGCATTCATTACCTGACCCGTATAATTTTGTAACCCAGCTAAAACAAAAGGCCGGACTCGCGCCTGACTATTGGTCTGAAACAATACGTATTTACCGTTATTCGGCAGAATCGATTCCTGAAACCGAGTGATGAAGCCCCACATTTACCGGGACGTGGTTAAACATTCTCCTATAGAACCACGGCCACATGTTCGTCCATCAATCCAGATGGCATTATCCAGTTTAACATCTTCCATACTCACGCCCAGAAGATTTGCGCCGGACAAATCCGCATAGGAAAAATCAGCGCCTTTTACCTTGGCATTTGAAAGATCGCTTTGGCGCAGGTTCACCCCTACCAACATTGCCTCTCGAAGATCTGCATTCCTCAAATTGGAAATACTCAGAATGGAATATGAAAGATCGGCCTTTACCAGTTGGCTGCCCTCAAAGTCAGCATTGTTGAGATTCATATTGGTCATTATTGCGCCGATTAAATCGACATTTTTTAACGTGGCACCCTCTTTTTGACAATTGCTCCAATTCACGCCGGCCTGCGGTGAGGCATTACAATCAACCTTACTATCGGGTGACCTGGGTTTGGCAAAATACATCGTAACTCCCAGCGCAATAACTATACCTATAGCAATTAATCCGGCAAGCCACCGGTCTTTCTTTTTTTGTTGACGTTTTTCGTTTGTAATAGCGCCTACATTCCTGCGCTTGATTTCTTCGTCAGCCATTGAAATCCTCCGGTCTCCTGCACGCCTGTCATCCGCGATTCCTTTCCCCGGCCGACGGCGATCCTCGACGGCGCGCTCATCCGCCCATCGTTTTGCCGCCATTAACCGTTGCCGTGAAACCGGATCTTCCATGTTCAGCTGTACGACTTCCGGTATCAACTCAGGCACATCGGATATCTTACTCCAGACATCATCACCGGTGCTTATTTCATCCGTTCTATGCATCCGGCCTAAAAGGATATATCGCGTAATTAAGCCTGCTGGATATGGACCTTGAACCGTGTTATTGCGGCGTACATACCATAATTGCCTTTTTTGTTTTCCGGCGTTATTCATTCATTTACCTGTACGGAATAACCATCATCAACCAACCTTATGACATCCATATGAACTCACTGTAGAAACAAGAACATAACCGATGATTTTATCTAAGATTCCATTATAATCCCAGGTAAATATAGTTTATACTTTTGGCATCTATGGATATAGATCACCAGCACAGTCAGGCAATGAATCCATGGAAATAAGCGATACATCACAGTTACCGCAACTCGCGACACTCACCCTTTCAAAACCTGCCGTCAAGACATGGCGGGCCGGGCAGCTACTGAGTGCCATTGTGGTTAAAGTATCATTACCCAATCACGCCTTGCTGCGAATTGACAATAAGACTATTCAGGCCAACAGCAATCAGCTAGACCTTATGCCGGGTCAAAAACTCACGCTCGAGGTCATCCGCACCGAACCTCAAGCCATCCTCAAGGTTGTTAACAATACCGCCACTCCTGCACCACAACCATTGATCGACGCATTGAAAATGTTATTGCCACGCCAAGTGCCGCTGCCTCCATTACTTGCCAATCTGGTATTCCTGGCAAGCGATGGAAGCCGGTCACTACCGGTATTACCACATAACATGAATCAGATAATAAAAAAATTGATCGCGGCTCTGCCGACCGATAAAAAATTATCAAATGCAGATGGGCTTAAACGGGCACTGCTGTTGTCAGGTATGTTTGTGGAAAATAAGTTGGCAAGTTCCAGTAAAACCACTGACAGCAGTTTAATAGACCAAGACTTCAAAGCCAATCTTTTACGGTTATTGGATAATCTGCAACAATCTACGCAAGCGATAAAAACGCGCAATGAATCAGGCCAACCATCCGTATCTCAGGGCCTAAAACAAAATTTAGTATCATATGTACTATCTGAACCGCTATCTAATGCAAAAAATTCACAAGGAAAATCACCAAGTGTTAATATAAATACCAGTGTAAATCCGGATATAGAGTCCGTGGCAGACAAGAATATAGCCGTACAGACTCAATCCAAACATGCATCACAACCACTGTTGCCTCACACGCCATTACGGCCCCAGGCACGAGCCCCGGTTTCCGTGAATAGCTATCAATCATCTATTCAAATCATTGATGAATTGCAACAACAGGTTAATGGCGCCATCGCCCGTTTACAGATTAATCAGATCGCTTCGTTATCAACTGAAGATAATAATTATCCGGTATTATCCTTTGAATTGCCTTTACGCCATGAAGACCGTATCGATGTGATACAGATACGTATTTCTCAGGACCGGGCCGCCAACACGGCTGAAAGGCCGGACCGATGGTCTGCATCACTGGCCATGGAACTGGAATCACTGGGCTCTATTTATGCGACCGTCACTATCAGCCAGCAGCAGGTGTGGACATCATTATGGGCCGAACGTAACTCGACTGTTGAAGTCATCAACCGGCATCTTCAGGATTTGTACAGGGGATACAGCAAGGCCGGTCTCAGTATAGGCGCAACCCACTGCCGTCATGGTACGCCACCCTTCGCTGTTAAAAATGCGCACAAGATATTGGTTGATATCAATGCCTGATTCCGATCATAAAGATATTTCGACTGTTGCATTAAAATATGATGGTGAAAGCGCCCCACGTATTACTGCCAAAGGCAGGGGATATATTGCCGAGGAAATTCTCACCATTGCACGAGAACACAATATCCCGATGTATGAAGATCCTGAACTGGTCAAGTTACTATCTCAATTGGAGCTGGGAGACGAAATCCCCAGATCCCTCTATCTTGCGGTGGCCGAGGTTATCGCATTTGCCTATTCAATATCCGGCAAAACCCTGGGCCAAAGGCAAGGCACAACATAATAAATCATTATGATTCAATATGTTATTAAAGTCGGCGTGGTTAAAGTTATTAATCTGACTGCCGTTATATATACCGGCATCACAATGAATGACGCTATAATATTAATAATATCCACAAGTTAACTTGGTTCACGTTTAGAATACGATACACTTAAAAGTGGTACTCTATTTGATTGGATGCGTGAGATTAAAAAATTAATAGAAAGAGGATATAGTGAACCCCGTTAAAAATTCAGGCCTAGTATTAGACGTCCCTACTATCCCGGATTATAGCCCAGGCAAAAAAGACGTAAATAGAGAGACGAATCTTGACGAACTTCGTAAGATGCGGATCCTTATTGTCGACGACCTTGATGACAATCTGGACCTTACGGAATCTATGTTGAAAAAAAGTGGCTTCTCTAACATCCTAATCGCCAACAGTGGTGAAAACGCCATCAAATGTCTTCGCGATCATGCCAATAGTGAAGGTGAAGAAGTCGATATCGTATTGCTTGATGTTATGATGCCAAAGATGGATGGCTATGAAGTATGCCGCAGGATCCGTAACCAGGAAAAATTGGCGGATATACCCGTTGTCATGATTACCGCCAATGCGATGTGGCGCGATGATATTGCGCGTTCCAGTATTGATGCCGGCGCCACGGACATTATCTTCAAGCCTATCAGACGTGCCGTCTTAATTCCGCGTGTGATATCTGCACTTTCCCTTAAAAAAGAACGCGACCTGCGTAAAACACGCGAAGTAGAGCTGGAAACCGAGCTTGCAGAGCGTAAAGTTGTGGAAGCACGTTTACATTATCTTGTTTCGCATGATGACCTGACAGGCCTGTGCAACCGTAGAAGCCTGGAATATGCCCTGGAATCGGCTATACATCAGGCACATGATCAAAAAATCAATAGCGCCTTACTTTACCTTGACCTTGATCAATTCAAGGTAATCAACGATCTTGAAGGACATGAAATCGGTGACCGTTTGCTGATTAACGTCGCAAACAAATTACAACACCAAATTAAGCACGGCAATATCCTGGCCCGTGTCAGCGCGGATGAATATGCCATATTGATCCATAACATCAGTGAAGTAGATGCCCTGAAGATGGCCGAAACCCTGCGGCGCTTTATGGATGACTTTCATTTCAAAACAAATAACAGAACCTACCATATTGGTGCGAGTATCGGCGTTGCACCAATATTCCCGGGCGAACATACTAATGCCAGCGAAATATTGGCAAGAGCGAATCAGGCCTGTTTTGTCGCTAAAACGCATGGCCGTAATATGGTTCATATTTTTAATCAGGAAGATGCGGAAGTCATTATTCTGAGAAGCGCTGTATATTGGGTGCCGCGAATACGTGACGCCCTGGTCAATAATAAATTCCGTTTGCTATTCCAACCGGTCATTAATCTATCAACGGGCGAAATAGAACGCTATGAGGCCTTGATCCGTATGATTGGCAACGAAGGAGAGCTTATCACTCCGGATAATTTTATCCCGATTGCCGAACGCATGGGGTTGATCCATGATATCGATCTCTGGGTGGTGGCACACGCAATCGATGTTTTGCATAACCTTTCTGAGAACCAGTCAAATCTGTCATTGA
>Ga0214472_10005491_pt1 | contig 13333 bp, 10 predicted proteins | sample RVTome_6_FD_207662 | JGI IMG/M metagenome (GOLD analysis project Ga0214472, IMG submission 207662) | Soil microbial communities from uranium-contaminated site in the Upper Colorado River Basin, Wyoming, United States - RVT140D175 | ecosystem: Environmental > Terrestrial > Soil > Contaminated >... | reverse complement strand
CATACATCGGGACCACCCGTTCTCCATCGTACTCCCTCGCCTTGGCGGCGGCGGCGGCGGACATTGCGGCGTGTTGCTTCGGATCTCGCAGCAACGCCACGGCCCGTCGCGCCATGGCTTCGACCGAACCGGGAGGTTCGAGGATTCCATGCACGTCGTCCTCGATGAACTCGGGGATGCCACCGACCCGACTCGCCACGACCGGAACCCCACAGGCCATCGCCTCCAGGGCTGCCAGTCCGAAGGATTCGAGTTGAGATGGCAAGAGGAAGAGATCGGTCGCGTGTAGCAGTTCGGCCAGGGAATCGAGCCGGCCGAGAAACCGGACATCCCGGTCGACATCGAGTTCACGCGATTCGCGTTCGGCCTCGCTCCGCTCGGGGCCATCACCGATCACCAGGAGCGTCGCGGGCAGCGCCCGACGAATTCTGGCAAAGATCCGGATCACATCGCGGATGCGTTTGACCTCCCTCAGGTTGGAAGCGTGGGCGATGATCTTGTGATCCGCCGGTGCCAATTCCTCTCGGTTGGCCGGCGACTTGGGTTGGTAGTCGGACTGGCACACGAAGTTGGGGATCACATGAATCTTTTTCTTGATCCCGAAAGCGCGCTCGGTTTCGTTCCGGAGGTAGTTCGATACCGCAGTCACGGCGTCGGAACTCTCGATGGAGAAGCGGGTGATCTCGAAGAAGCTGCTCTCCTGCCCGACCAACGTGATATCGGTACCGTGCAGGGTCGTGACGACCTTGAGATCCCGCGTCCCGCGCAGCATGTCTCGGGCGAGGACAGCAGTGGTGGCGTGAGGAATCGCGTAGTGCACGTGCAGCACATCGAGCTTCTCCGCAAGCGCAACTTCATGCTGCTTCGATGCCAGGGCGAGTGTGTACGGGAAGTACTCGAACAGGGGATAGTGGCCTGAAGTCGTATCGACTTCATGGAAGAAGACGCGCTCGCGATACCCTGTGAGTCGGAAGGGATGGGCGTAGGTGATGAAGTGCACCTCGTGCCCGCGGCCGGCGAGAGCGAGTCCCAGTTCACTCGCCACCGCACCGGAGCCCCCATACGTCGGGTAGCAAGTGATTCCGATCTTCATGAGTGCACGACTCTCTTTGCAGAAGAACCATCATTTGTGGTTTGGGGAAGTGTCTGACTCCATTCCTGTGCAATTCGTTCCGCCAACTCGTGGGGAGGCCGTCCGGCATCTAGGCTCAAGACCGGGCCACGCAGTTGATGACGGAACCAGGTCCCCTGACGCTTGGCGTACCGCCGCGTTCCGGCGGCGACCGCCTCCACCACACCATCGTGCGGCAGTTTCCCGTGCAGGTGATCAACCGCTTCCCTGATCCCAACACCGTCCAAGCCCGGGGAGCCAGGAGGGTGGCCTTCCGAGAGCACGGCCGCCACTTCCTCTATCAAGCCCCGTCGAAGCATTTCCTCCGCCCGAACCTGGATGCGGCGGTGAAGGACGGGTCGTGGGACGACCAGGTGCACGTACCATGGGGAGATCGATCCCTCATCCCGCGCCGTGCGCTGCCAGTGAGTCAGCGGGAAGCCAGTGAGCAACGCCAGTTCGATGGCGCGACTTGCGCGCTGTCGTCCTCCACCAACGAAGCCGGGGTCGAGTCGACCGGCCCAGCGAACCAACTCACTCCCGGGGAGTCGATCGAGCCACCCCTGGAGGTCATGTCTCCGGCGCTGATCCATCTCCGGTTCCCGAAAGAGTCCTTCGGCGAGGGCTCGCACATAGAGGCCGGTGCCCCCCACGATAACCGGGAGGTTCCCTCGCTCCCGCACGTCGGCGATCCACCCGGCGGCATCGGCGGCAAAGCGACCGGCGCTATAGCGTCTGCCCGGATCGACCACGTCGATCCCGTGATGAGGAACCCGGCGACGTTCGCGTCGTGTGGGCTTGGCGGTCCCGATGTCGAGCCGGCGATAGGCCTGTCGCGAATCGGCACTGATCACTTCGATCGAGAGATGTTGAGCAAGCGCCAACGCTACGGCCGTCTTCCCAACCGCCGTCGGCCCAACCAGAACTGGGACTCTACCTGCGTCCAAAACGGCGCTCCAGTTCCTCTCGGGGGATTTGCACGATGCTTGCGCGACCATGGACATCGTGGGGAGGAAGGGCCGTTTGAAACACCTTCTCCAGGAGCCGTCGCATTTCGTCCTCGTGGAGTGGCGTGCCACCCTTCACCGCCGCTCGGCAGGCATAAGTCATCGCAAAGCGCTCCAGCCCGTTGGCCCACCCCGCGAAGCGCCCGCCAGCGAGATCGGCGACGAGCTCGGCAAAACAGGCTCCCGCATCGAACCGCGGATGGGGCGCAGGCACGGCGTGGATCACGACGGTTCTACCTCCGAATGGCGCTACCTCATATCCCACACGCTGGATCCCCTCCTGATGCAACTCGATCATATCGAGTTCCTCATCGGTGAGATCGAGCGTGATGGGTAACAGGAGCCGTTGAGAAGGCGCCTCGATGCCTTGGAGTTGTTCCATCGCCACCTCATACAACACGCGCTCGTGGGCCGCATGCTGATCGACCATGACAAGCCCTTCAGGTGCCTCGAACACGATATAGGTATTGAAGACTTGCCAGAGCGGAGCTGCAAAGCGGCCAGGACTCTCCGTGGGCTCGATGGGTGCTCCTGCCACGGTGTCCGCCCCAAAGAGATCGGACATCGTCGGTGAAGCTCCTGCAGAGGCCCCTGCCGAGGGGCCCCATGAACTCAGTTGCTGTGGGAGCGGGCGCCAGGGACCGACGGGAACAGCGGCACCCATCTCACCCAGGGCCGACCGAACAATCGCTTCGACCGCGCGCTCCGCGCCGATACGGTCCCGAAAGCGAACCTCGAGCTTTGCAGGGTGGACGTTGACATCGACTTCGACCGGCGGGACCCGAAGATCAAGGAAGAGGCTTGGTCGGTCTCCGGGGTGGATCGCCGATCGATACCCCGCCTCAGCGGCCCTGACGAGGAAGGAATCGCGAAACGGACGACCGTTGACCAGCAGCTGCACTCGGCGGCCGGTCGGCTTGGCATCTCCCGGTCGCTGGATGAATCCGTGCACCTCGAACGTGCCTATCGCATTTCGTACTGGGATCATCGACCCCGCCAAGTCCCTTCCCCAGACACCTGCCAGGCGATCGACCTGATCCTGCGCGGGGGGGACCTCCATTCTCAGTTGACCATCGGCGACGAATTCCAGCCCAGCCCGGGGATGCGCGAGAGCCAGCGTAGCAACGGTCTCCCACACCGCGCGTGTCTCGCTCCCGACGGATCTCAGAAACTTGCGGCGTGCGGGAGTGTTGTAGAAGAGCGCCCTGACGGTCACCGTCGTACCTCGTTGGCGAACGGCCTCGGCGACCTTCTCAACACGACCGCCAACTACCACGACCTCGGTTCCCACGTTGTCATCGCTGGTGAGCAGGGCAAATCGTGATACGGACGCGATTGCGGGAAGGGCCTCCCCGCGAAAGCCAAAAGTTTGCACGCCGATGAGATCCGACGCCGAATCGATCTTGCTTGTGGCGTGGCGTTCGAGGGAGAGGACTGCATCCTCCCGGTCCATGCCGACACCATCGTCGCTAACCTCGATCAGCGTCTTCCCCCCTTGCTCGATGGTCACTCGCAGTCGAGTGGCCCCGGCATCGAGGGCGTTTTCGACGAGTTCCTTCACCACGGACGCGGGCCGTTCGACCACCTCCCCCGCTGCGATCTGATCCGCGACCGCGTCGGGGAGCAGGTGGATTCGCGCCGATGAGGTGGAGGTCATGAGTCGGAATCTAACCGCCCGCTTTCGACCATCGCGCTGGCCGGTGCCCAGCCACGAATCCCGTTCCGGAGTTCCACCAGTCGCCACCCTGGACGCTCTCCGAGGATCCGCACGACCATGAGTTCGTCCACCCGAGCGACCTCCCCCGCGAGTCCGTGGGGTGCGTCCCTGACGCTGGCGTGGTGACTCACCACTCCAAGGGGTCGCTGGTACCAGACTTGGAGTCCCCAGCCCGCGAGGGCAAAGAGCAGGGCCAGTGTGAACGAGAGCAAGGTCGGCAGTCTCCGCCTCATGGCCAGGAGGATCCATGCCGAGAACCAGGCAAGCAGTGCGACCACCCACAACTCCGTTGGAGTGAGGGGAGCCGCTCGCCCGGCACGGCCGAGATCCGGCGATCGGAGGACCATCGCTCTCCAGGCGTTCGCGATATCCGCCGAGCGGGGAGCCAAACGATGAGCTACCACCCATGCCGCAGCGGCCTGGGCATCATTCCCCGCTGCAAAGGCCGCGGCCCCCGCGTTGTACCAGAGTCGTGGGGCCTGGGGTTCCGCAGCTGCCTCCCTCAGATACTCCTGAGCCGCCGCTCCGAACCGCTGATCGCGATAGAGACTATCGCCCGCACTCTCCTGGGCATCGAGGTTCGAGGGCAGGGCAATGGCACTCGCGATGATTCCGGTGACGAAGAGCAGTCGCCTTGGGAGGCGCTCCACCAATCGATCGGCTGTCTCTCCTCCATCAGGCACCTGCTGGTCTCCCGCTGTCTGAAATCGACCCATCGTGGAGTCGACGTACAACGTCGCGACGGCGGTGCTCGTGTCTTCGTCGACTCCTGCGTCACGCAAACCCTCCGCCACGCGATCGGCCCGCCACCGATCATCCTCGGGCACAAACCTCCGTACCAGATGAGCCAACCGATCGGAGGGAGGAAGGATGAGCACTCGCGGGCGGGCGAGCCACGCTGAACGACCGAACCTCACCAGCAGGAGGAGGAGTGGTGGAGTAATGAACAGGGCGATGAGGATCCCCTTCGACAGCGTACCGAGCCCGGCAACCGGGCCCGGTGCGGTGCGTAGAATCGGAAGTGGCGTGCGACGGTCGCGAACCGTCGGCGCGGGTTGGATTGGCAAGACAACGGCTCTCGCCACCGCCTCGAGCCACTGTGCCCGGGTGGGATCGTAGTAGGGATACCGCACTGTCGGCAGCGCGAGACTGCCGGCAGAGTCGGCGAGGACACTGTACCGGAAGCGCTTCTCCCCGCCGAGAACTCCGCGCGAAAGCGCGACGGCGTCCACCGAGCGATCGGCGTATCCTCGGGCGCCCTCAGGCCATTCGATGGTCGGGACCGGCCAGAGCGCCAGGTTCCCGACTCCGGAAAGTACGAGGTCGACCGGAATCGGTTCACCGGCAGTGGCGGCCTCGGGGCTCAGTTGATATCTGAAGGTGAGATCACGAGCCGTTGGCCCGCCCGGGATGCCAGCCGGTGGGGCCGGTGGGGCGGTGACAATGAGTCGACCAGGTTCACTGGTGAGTCGGTAGGCCTTTTCGTCGCTGAAGTACTGTCGCCCCGCCGGTACCGAGAACGCGAGACCTGCACCGGGAATCTCCAACTCACCCGGTGTCAGCGGATAGATGATCTGATGGGCCACATAAAGGTCGTACCAAACACCTGAAACGAGCCGGCTGGCCCCGACGCCAGCAGTCGATGGTTGGACAGCGTTGTACACTCCTTCCACCGTGGGCGGCCGGAGTTCCGGGGGACGCCGCAACCTGCTCAATAACTCCCTGGGGAACCACGCCGCGGTGACCAGATCGACTTGCTCGCCTACCGTAACCGAATCCGAGGAAGCAAGCAACGTGACCGCGACATCCCCGCGTGTCGGTGGAGGTGCATTGTTGAGGACTCGGAGAACCCGGGGGCTGAGCGCGGAGATCCGGCGGGGATCACCCGGCTCTACCACAGCCACCTGAATCTCCGGCGATAATACGCTGGTTACCCCTTGTTCGATCCGCACCGGGCCAACCACCCACTCTCCGATACGGTCGGCGCGAAGGCGCAGTTCGAGAACGAAGACGGTTGCCTCGCCGGCGTCCTCCCTTCGCTCGGCACGCCCGACGAGAATGAACCCGTTGAAGGCGGGAAGCATCGTTCGCAAAGATGCGTCGCCATCGAGGATCGCGCGAACCGTGTAGGTGATCTGTTCGCCAACGGCCACGCGTTTACGATCGACGTCTGCGGATACCTGAAGGCCCTGGCCGCGGAGGATCGTGAGGAGCGTCGCCAGAACGAAGGCGCTCACCAGTCCTTCTTCCCCGTAGCCGACCGCATTCGTTGCTGTCGGTTGAGACGAGTCCGAGTCTCGAGTTCACCTCGTTCGACCGAAGCAAGGAGCGCTTCGGCCTCGCTCGGGGTGAGTCCGTCGGAAGGCGGTGCGGGCTCCGGCTGCTGTTCACCCCCGGTCGGGGGTGGTTGTGGCGCACTCCCCCCACTGGAGGGCGGCGTTTCCCGAAGTGTCAGTTCGAGGTTCCATTTGGCCGCCTCCGAGCCAGGCTCGAGGAGCAGTGCCTCCTTGAGCAACCGCCCGGCCTCAGCCTCACGTCCCGCTCGTTGGTTGGTATCCGACCGGGCAACGAGGAGGTGCGTGAGACCGAGGTTATAGAGGGCTCGGAACCGCAGGCCGGGATCCAAGGTGCGAGCCGCTCGTGCCAGCGCAGCCTGGGCCTCGTTGAGCCGACCAGCGGCGAGCGCAGCCGCTCCAGCGTTGAACCAGGCCGTGTCACCACCTTCACCGCGCAGGGCCTCCTCACGGAATGCGGTCACCGCTTCGGCGAGACGGCCCGATTCAACGAGTTTCTGGCCCGTCGTGGCCCGTTGGGCTTCAAGAGAAGGGGCCAGGCAGCAGGCCCCGAGCCCAACCAATGCCGCAGTTCTGCGCGAACCCGTCTGAACCAGCAGCAGGAGAACCGCGACGAGGGCCGCGATCCAGGCCAACGGTTCGAGATCGGTGAGCCGGCGTTCGCGAATGGGACGCCGTGCCAGCGCCTTGAGCGCGTCGCGCACCGCACCGGCTTGGTCGGGGAGATCGGCGGGGATCACCGTGGCATCGACCGCCGAAGCGATGGCGCCGATCACATCGTCCTCGCGCCGGGTTTCTACGATTCGCCCTTGGTCATCCCGTTTGTACTCAATCAACTCACCGTTGGGACTCCGAATCGGGATCCGGACCGGCTCCGTCTTCCCTTGAGGTACGATCACGATCCGCACACCGGCCCGGGACAGCGCGCGAGCAGCCTCCAACGATCCACTGATCGAATCGTGAGCCTCACCGTCGGTGAAGATCACCAAGACTCGATCACCCCCCTCGAGCGAGGGACCGAGTACATCGAGGGCACGAGTGAACACGCCGGCGAGTTCCGTTCCCCCAGACGAAGCGAGATCTGGATCCATGGCCTCCAGGAACATCCCGGCCGCCGAGTGATCGAGCGTGAGCGGGGTCAACACGTAACTCGCCCCGGCGAAGGCAACGACGCCAACGCGATCACCTGGCAGATCCTGGAGCAGTCTGCGAGCTTCCCGCACCGCGTGCTGGAGTCGATTCGGCTCGGCGTCCTCGGCGAGCATCGAACGACTGATGTCCACCGCCAGCATGACGTTGAGCCCGCGCTCTTCCGCCAATCGCTCGATCCGTCCGCCCCGAGGCCCAGAGAGACCAACGGACGCCAACAGTGCGGCGCCGGTGAGCAAGGGAAGACTCGCGCGACCGCCGGCCCGGGCGAGGCCTCCCACCTCCTTGGACCAGGTATCGGCCATGCGAATCCTACGCTGCTGCGCGAACCTGGCGATCAGACCAATAGCAATCGCGATCACAGGACTGAGCCACAGAAGCACCGGGAGCTCGAACCTCATGGAACGCGCACCACCACGCTTGCACTCGCGAGCAGTTCCAGACTGAGGAGCACCAGCCCCGCGATGAGGAGGGGCCGTGTCGCCTCATCGCCCCCTGCGCGTACCTGCTGCGTCTGCGTGGTACGCTCCAACTCATCGATCTGACCAAAAATCCTGCTGAGCGCCTCGCCATCGGTCGCCCTGAAATAACGGCCCCCGGTCCCGTCCGCGATCTCCTTGAGCAGGACTTCGTCGATCCGAACCGGAACAACCTCGTAGCGCAGACCACTCAGCCCTCGACCCGTGGGGATACGCGCCTCCCCTTCCGTGCCCACACCAATGGTGTAGACACGAACACCGAGCGCCTCAGCCGCCTTGGCCGCGGTCCGCGGGTCGACGGCCCCGCGGTTGTTTTCACCATCGGTGAGCAGGAGGACGACTTTCGACTTGTTGGGCACTCTGCGCAGACGATTCAGTGCCGTCGCCAGACCCGTCCCGATGGCAGTCCCATCCTCCAATCCCCCGACCCGGAGATCTTGGACGCTCTGCTCGAGCACTCCATAATCGAGCGTCAAGGGAACCTGAGTGAGCGCCTCACCGGCAAAGGTCACCAGGCCGATGCGATCGGCGTGCCTACCACGGATGAATGCGCTCGCTTGCCGCTTGGCGACCTCGAGTCGATTGCTGGGTGCAAAGTCCTCTGCAAGCATGCTGCTCGAAACGTCCACCGCGAGGACGATGGCAATACCCTCCCCCTTGAGGAGCAACTCGCCGGTCCCCACCATAGGGCCCGCCGCCGCCACAATCCACGCCGTCAATGCCAGACCGCGGAGCGACAGTGGGATGGCAGGCAACCATGAACGCCGCGAGGCCTGCGCCGGAATGCCAATATCGCTGAGAGGTACTGCTATGTGGCGGCGGCGGCGATGCCAGATCCACAACGGGATGAGCAGGAGCATGGCGAGCAGCGCAGGCCGGGCGAAAATCACAAGTACCCCCCTACTTCTTCATGCACAGCCCGTGCTTCGTCACAAAGATCACGAACCTGGTCCGCGCTTGTGTCACCGTATCTCGCTGTTTCCAGTCGGAGCAAGAGACTCTCACGCTGGTCTACGGCCGCGGATCGCAACAAGAGGTCCCGCCATGCGTCGAGTACCACGCGCTGCTCCCCGGCGGCGAGCCACCTATCAAGGCGTTCGGGCGAAGGCAGGGTGACGATCGACGTCGTCCGCGCCGGTGTCGGCCCCCGTCGGTTCCACCAGAAGTAGGCTGGGAGCGCAACCAGGCCGGCCAGGACCATGAGGACCAGGGCGGGTTGTCCCGATCGATCTCGACGATCGATCGGGGCCACGGCCGGGCTCGGGTCGACCGAGTCCTTTGGGAGATCGGGCAGAACGGAGAGGACCGTAATGCGCTCCCGCGTGGCCCGCAGCGTGTCTGACCACCCATCGGGTCGCACCAGAATGGGCCCAGGTACCTGGACTTCGTGGTTACCGGGGTGCCAAAAGACAATCGGATAGCGCAACAGGACCGACCCTTCCTGTAGCACCACATCCGGAGGCCCGAGCGGGTCGAGGATCTCAGACGACTCAACGGGTCGAGGACGAACCGAGGTACGCGCCGGGACCTGTATCGTGCGTGTGATCCAGACGGTATCCCCGACAGTCGGGTCCTGCGCAGGTTGCCAGAGCAGGAGGAGGAGGAGCAACCTCACCGCCCCCTCCGGTGAATCCGCCGGGCAAAAGCGCGACGCAAGGGGGTGGCGTAGTCCCCTGTCGTGCCGAGGGCCACGTGATATGCCCCGGCGGCCTGAATCCGGTCGTGTCGTGTCGCCTGGCGCCGACTGCCTGCGGCGGTCCAGCGCCGGCGGAGACCGTCGTCGCCCGTGTTGGCGAGCACCTCTTGGCCGGACTCCGCATCGCGGAACTGCAACCAGCCGGATGGTGGGGGCTTGGCATCTCGAGGATCATCCACCGTAATGGCGAAGACCTCGTGGCGTGCCGAGAGTTGCCGGAGGGGTTTATCCCACTCCGGAGCGAGGAAATCGGAGAGGACTACCACGACACTGCGATGACGCAGGAGACGGGCGGTGCGGTGGAGCGCCGCAACAAGGTCCGTTCCGCGGCCGGCCGGGCGAAAGGCCAGGAGGTCGCGGATCACCCTCAGCGCATGAATCCGCCCCTTGGCGGGCGGGACGATGTGCTCGACCCGATCGGTGAAGGCCAGCGTCCCGACACGGTCGTGCTCCCGGGCGGCCGCCAAGGCCAACACTGCCGCCACCTCCACCTCCCGCTCGGCCTTGCTGACTGGCGACCCGACCCCAGTCGATCCGGAACGGTCAACGACGAGAAAGAAGGTGACCTCTCTCTCCTCCGTGAACGTCTTGACGTACGGGGCCCCCAGACGCGCAGAGACATTCCAATCGATGGTTCGGTAGTCATCGCCGTCAGCGTACGCCCGCACTTCAGCAAACTCCATCCCGTGCCCGCGGAAGACGGAGCGATACTCTCCGGCCAGAAGGGTATCGACCAGCCCTCTCGTCCGCAGCGCAATCCGGTTGACCTGTTTGAGGATCTCCGGGGGAATCGGAGGTGACGGCGGTCCCTTCGCCATCAGGGGTTTGGGACGGCCGCGACCACTCTGTCGATGATGTGGTCGGGGGTGACGTCCTCGGCTTCGGCCTCGAAGGTGAGCACGATGCGGTGGCGCATGACGTCGTGCGCAACAGCCTGGATATCTTCGGGAATGACAAAGGTGCGTCCGCGCAGGAAGGCGATCGCTCGGGAGGCCTGGGCCAGGGAGATCGAGGCACGAGGTGATGCACCGAAGGCTACCAAGGGGGTCAGGTCCGCGAGTCCTGCGCTCCCTGGATCTCGTGTCGCACGGACCAAATCGACGATGTAGTCGACCAGTCGGGGATCGAGGTGAACACCGCGAACTTCCCGACGTGCGGAGATGATGCCATCGGGGTGCAGTCGTGCCTCGACCGGGATGGTCTCACCGCCGCTGACCCGCATCAGGATGTCCTTCTCTTCGCCCCTGGTGGGGTACACCACTCGCACCTTGAGCAGAAACCGATCGAGTTGGGCTTCCGGGAGTGGGTAGGTCCCCTCGCTCTCGATTGGGTTCTGTGTGGCCAGCACCAGAAAGGGGTCGGGTAAGCCATGGCTGGTCCCGCCGATGCTGACCTGCCTCTCCTGCATGGCTTCGAGCAGCGCCGATTGGACCTTCGCGGGCGCTCGATTGATCTCGTCCGCCAAGACGATGTTCGCGAAGATGGGTCCCTTCTTCACACCGAATTCTTGGGTCTTCATATCGAAGACCATGGTGCCGATGAGGTCGGCCGGAAGCAAGTCAGGGGTGAACTGGATCCGAGAGAAACTGGCGTCGATGATTTCAGACAACGTGCGCACTGCGAGGGTCTTCGCCAGTCCCGGCACGCCCTCGAGCAGGATGTGTCCACCCGTCAGGAGCCCGATCAGCAGCCGCTCGATCATGATCTCCTGACCCACGATGCGTCGACCAACTTCGGTGACTGCCTCGCTAATCAACTGGGCGTTCTCGCTCGCTGGCGTATCCGTCTTCTGTTCGGCCATGTACTACTCCTCGGGTGCGGGATCGAGACGAATGGCCCGATAGAGGGCAGTCATCTCGTCTCCCGTCAAATCACGCCAGCGACCCACCGCCAAATCACCCAGCCGCACCGGACCGTAACTGAGGCGCGCGAGACGCTCAACTTTCAGCCCGATGGCCTCACACCATCGCCGTACGATCCGATGCCTCCCTTCCGCAAGCGTCAGATCGATGATACTCCTGCCCTTGTGACCGCCCCGCACTCGCATCTGGAAGGGAGCAACCTCACGGCCATCCAGCACAACCGGACGTTTGACGGCCTGTTCCACTTCAGCAGTGGGCAGCCCATGAACAAGCACCGAGTATCGACGCGGAATCCGGTATCGGGGATGGGTCAGCCGGTGTACGGCCTCCCCGTCGGTGGTCAACAGGAGCAGGCCGGTGGTCATCACATCCAGTCTCCCTACGTAGGTCAGCCCTGCGGGATTCTTGATCAGATCGAAGACGGTACGGCGACCCGCCTCATCATCCGCGGTCGTCACGACCCCCAGAGGCTTGTGCAACGCGAGCCACCGCCTAGCGACGAGCTTCACGGAGCGGCCATTGACGGTGATGCGCTGGAGGGACGGATCAACCTTGGATCCGAGCTCGGCGACCTTACCGTCGACCCGCACCCGTCCCTCGCGAATCAGGTCTTCAGCCGCCCGCCGGGAGGCCACACCTGCGCGAGCCAAGGCCCGCTGGAGTCTCATTTCGGTCACGCGTCCGCCTCGACGTAAGCCGCGGCATCGTCCTCGTCCGCCTTTTCGGGCTCCGGGGAGCGGAGCGCGATCGTGAATTCTTCGGTTCGCGGGAGACCCGAAATGTCCGCCATCCCGAGCAGTTCGAGGAACAGGGGGGTAGTTCCGTAGAGGAGCGGCCGGCCCAGGCCCTCGCTACGCCCGACAACCTCGATCAGATCCCGTTCCTGGAGTGAGCGGAGGACTCCACTGGCCTGCACACCCCTGATGTCCTCGATCTCTGCCCGCCCCACCGGTTGACGGTACGCGATGACCGCCAAGGTCTCGAGCATCGCGGGGGTTAGCCGAGGCGACCGCTGCACGACACGGGCTCTTTCGAGCGTCTCCGCGAGGTTGGAGCGGGTGAGGGTTTGCCATCCACCGCCTATCTCGACGACCTCCACGCCGTGTCCGTCGAAGTCATAGTGGTCCCGAAGACCATCCAGCGCCGCTCGTACTTCGGCGAGGGTGGCGTCGCCATCCAGCACAGAGAGCTCTTCGAGTGTGAGCGGGCGGCTGGAGGCGAACAGCGCGGCCTCAATCAGTTGAGTGAGTTGGGTCACGGCGAATCACCGGTGGAGTGAATGGGTGCCCCTGGGTCACGCGGAGCATCCCTTGACGGGCTAGCTCGAGGAGGGCCAACAAAGTCGACAAGAGACTCACGATCGTGGGATGCGGACCAACCGCTTCGGCCCAGGTGATTTCCGAGCGGTCCGCGAGCAGGGCTTCGATCCGGAGGGTCGCCCCTTCCAAATCGAGTGGTCGGGCCACCACGCTATGAAGCACGGGATGGAGTATCCCCGAGATCACGGTCTCGACGGCCTGCAGCAACTCCAGGAGATCGAGCTCGGGGACAGGAGGCGGCAGGTCGGGGGCCAGGGGGAGGAGGCCACGTGCGTGCTGAAGGGTCCGACGCTCAATGGCACGACCGATCCAGAGGGCGATCTCCTTGGTTTGCTGGTACTCCAGAAGCCGCCGGACCAGCTCGGCGCGGGGGTCCTCCCAGTCCTCATCCCCGCCGGGCCGCGGCAGCAACATCTGGATCTTGAGGCGCACGAGCCGGCTCGCCATTTCCAGATAGTCGGCGGCCTGATTGAGCCCGAGTTCGTGGATCACCGCAAGAAACTGGTCTGCGACCATCGCAATCGGGATGTCCGCGATCTCGATCTGTTGCTCGCGCAGCAGGTGCAACAGCAGGTCGAGCGGCCCGCTGAAGCCATCTAGTTGGATGACGAGAGACGCACCGGTCGCGGCATCCACCCCCGGCGAGGGTGGTTGGACGGTCGCGGTCATGGGGTGGAGCCGACCAGGTGGCGCGGAGCG
>Ga0214472_10005490_pt1 | contig 13334 bp, 15 predicted proteins | sample RVTome_6_FD_207662 | JGI IMG/M metagenome (GOLD analysis project Ga0214472, IMG submission 207662) | Soil microbial communities from uranium-contaminated site in the Upper Colorado River Basin, Wyoming, United States - RVT140D175 | ecosystem: Environmental > Terrestrial > Soil > Contaminated >... | reverse complement strand
GCGTGCGGCACGGCGCCCGGATGGACGGTCGCCGGGACGAACCCGTCGTGGTGCTACGGCCCTCCGACGACCGGCCCCGCGTCGACCAAGCCGGTGTACGCGACGAACCTCGACGGCCAGCACAATGCCAGCGAGTGCTCGACGCTCACGTCACCGGCCATCGACACGCAAGGGGTTCCCGGTCTTGGGCAGCTCACGCTCGGGATCGAGCACTTCATGGATACGGCCTCGACGCTCGACGGAGGCGTGGTCCAAGTCTCGACCGACGACGGGGCGAGCTGGTCGACGGTCACGCCGATCGGCGGGTACAACTCGTCGCTGGGCACCGATGCGCGCAACTGCATCTCGTCCGGATCGACGTCGATGTCCGGGTGGAGCGGTGGCTTGGTGACGGGACCGCAGTACGTGGGCCGGCAGTTCCGGCTGACGTCCTTCGAAGGCCAGACCATCCGAGTCCGCTTCATCTTCGGCGCCTCGGCGTCCACGCACGACTTCGGCTGGTACGTCCGAGCCGTAAGCCTCACCAAGGGCGCGGGCTTCGTCCCGCTCCTGCCGTAAACGGCAAACAAGCGCGAAGAGCCGGCCCGATCGGGGCCGGCTCTTCCGTTTCACTATCGGTGCCATATCATCGAGTGCGGCATGACGACCAGGTGGATGCGGACTGCAGGGGCCATCGTGGAGCGCGCGCAAATCATCGCCGCCGAGCACGGCGCGCGCCGCATCGAGCCGGCGCATCTCGCGGCCGCGCTGTCGACATGGGGTTCCGATCGATCGTCGAGTCGCCGGCCGTCGCCGGCACCGCCGCTGTCGAGCGAAGCTCGCGCGATCGTGCTCGCCGCATGGGCCACTCGGGAGATGCCTCCGAGGCAGGTCACCTCCGCCCTCGCCCGCGTGCTCCAGACCTCACCCGGGATCGATCCGGACTCGCGCGTCGCGCTCGAGCCCGTCGCGGCTCTCACACCCGCCACCGAGGTGTCGCGGTGGCAAGATCATGTGTTTCCGGAGAACGGACCTTACCCGGTTCCATTCCGGTCGCGGCTGCGATGGCTGGGCCGGTTCGGCCACGTTCGGCTGGTCCGCCGAATGGACCGCGTCTTCGACCCGTAGCAGGGGCGACGAAGATGAATTGGCTGTACGGGATGTACGTCGTATCGATCGGCGCGCTCTTGGTGAGCGCGCTAGCGGCGATCGATATCTTGCGGCTCCGGCGCTACGGCCTTCGTGACCAGACCGCCGGGTGGCTGTTCTTCGTACTCGGCTTCCCCTTTGGCGGTGTCATCTGGTTCATCCGCCGGCGAATCTACGGCCCGTGAGAACTGAGCACTAGTCGTCGTCGTCTTCGGAGGCGGTGATCTCTTCGGCGTCGGCGAGGCGGCCGGCGATGCGGGCGCGGCCTCGTTCGACGGCCTTGAGGGTCTTCTGCAGCGCGACCTCGAAGTTGGCGAGCTTGCCTTCGACGTACTGCTCGGCTTCGCCGCGGATCCGCTTGGCGTGGGCTTCGGCGGTGCCGACGAGCCGTTCGGCTTCGCGCGCGGCGGCTTGGACGATCTCGGTCTTGGCGATCGCCCGTTCGCGATCGGCCTTGGCGCGGTCGATGACCTTGTCCGCCTCCTCGCGGGCGCGCTGCAGCACGGCTTCGGCGTCGCGCAAGAGCGAACGGGCGCGGCCGACCTCTTCGGGAAGCGCGCGCTTGAGTCCTTCGATCATCTCGATCAGCTCGCCGCGCGGCACCATCGCGCTGGACGACAGCGGCATCGAGCGAGCGCCGCGCACCATGTCCTCCATCTTGGCGAGCAGCTCCTCCAAGATGTTGATGGCACCGACCGAAATGGGGATCGGCTCTTCGGTCACGCCTTCACCTCTCCCCGTGGAATCGGTCCTTCAAGCGCCGCAGCACCTCGGCGGGGACCATTCCCGTGACGTCGCCGCCGAAACGAGCGACTTCCTTCACCAACGACGAGGACAGGAACGAATATTCGGGGTTGGCGACCAAGAACATCGTTTCGACACCGGCCAGACGGTAGTTCATCTGCGCCATCTGCAGCTCGTAGTCGAAGTCGGTGACGGCCCGCAGGCCTTTCACCAGCACCGAGGCCCCGCGTGACCGAACGTAGTCGACAAGGAGTCCCGCGAAGGAATCCACCGAAACGCGCTCGAACCCGGCCGTCGCCTCCTTCGCGATGGCGATGCGCTCCTCGAGCGGGAACAGCGGGTTCTTCGACGGGTTTTGCGACACGGCCACGACGACCGAGCCGAACTGCGCTCGTGCGCGCTCGATGATGTCGAGATGCCCGTTCGTGATCGGGTCGAACGTTCCCGGGTAGACCGCAATTCGTTCGCTCATCGGTGTCCGTCCGGCTCGATGGCCTCCGGAGTCCCCTCTCTGACGACGATGGTGAGCTGCGTACGGCCGAATACCTTGGCCCGCAGCAGGCGGAACGCCTCCGGGAGTTCGACGTCGCCCGCGGCCGATTCCGCCGCGACGCGCCCGCCTGCGGCCACCCATTCCCCGGCCGCGAGCACTCCCATCAGGCGAGCGACAAATGCTAGTCCGCGCTCGTAGGGGGGGTCAAGAAACGCCAGGTCGAAGGGCGACATCGCGGCGGGTTTGCGCTGCAGAAACGAATCCGCGTCGCTCCGCCGCACGGCAGCGCGCTCGTCGAACCCGCACAGGGCGATATTGGCGCGGATCACCTTCACCGCGGTCGCGTCCGATTCGACGAACGTCGCATGCACCGCACCGCGCGAGACCGCTTCGATCCCCAGCGCCCCCGATCCGGCAAACAGATCCAGCACGCGAGCCCCCGACACGTCGCCGAGAATGTCGAACAGGGTCTGGCGGACGCGGTCCGCCGTCGGTCGCGTGTCGAGCCCCGCCGGCGTCTTGAGGCGGCGGCCTTTCGCCTCGCCGGAGATCACGCGCAGGCTCATCCGGCGAATAGCCAGTCGAGCCGGTCGGCGAACCGGCGGCGAACCTCGGCCAGGAGCAACGGATGGCCGCGCAGATCCGGGTCGGCGTCCACGGCGTCGAAGGCTTCGCGACGGGCGTCGACCAGCAGATCCGCGTCGCGCAGCAAGCTCGCGAACCGCAAGTCGGTGGCGCCGGCCTGTGCCGGCGCGCCGTCGCCGGTGTCGGAATCGACCGTCCCGCGTCCGAAGATCTGTCCTTCGCCGCGGATCGCCATGTCGACCTCGGCCAAACGGAAGCCGTCGTCGGTGGCGACCATCGCGTCCAAGCGCTTGCGAGCATCCTCGCGGTCTTCGTCGCCGGGATCGAGCGAGGTCAGAAGGATGCAGGTGGACGGATGCGTGCCGCGGCCGATCCGGCCGCGGAGCTGATGCAGTTGCGACAAACCGAAGCGGTCGGCGTCCTCGATCATCATCACCGACGCGTTCGGGATGTCCACGCCGACTTCGACGACGGTGGTCGCCACGAGGACGTCGATGTCGCCCGAGCGCACGCGTCGCATGACCGCCTCTTTGTCGGCCGGCTTGAGACGGCCGTGGATCAACCCGACGCGAAGATCGGGGAAGACATCGTGGCGGATTCGCTCGTATTCGGTTTCGGCCGCTTTGGCCTCGAGTGACGCCGACTTCTCGACGAGTGGACACACGATGAACGCCTGGCGTCCCTCGCCGACTTCGACCTTGATCCGTGCCTCGGCGCGGCCGCGCTCGGCCGGGCCGGCGACGACCGTGCGAACCGGCATGCGACCGGGCGGCATCTCGTCGATCGTGCTCACGTCGAGATCGCCGTAGAGCGTCATCGCCAGCGTCCGCGGGATCGGCGTTGCCGTCATGATGAGCTGATCGGGTTGGGTCCCGCCGGGACCCTTCGAACGAAGCGCGAGCCGCTGATGAACTCCGAAGCGATGCTGCTCGTCGACGATCGCCAGACCGAGCGCCGCGAACTCGACGCCCTCTTGAATCAGCGCGTGCGTGCCGATCAGCAGATGCGCGCGACCGGTGCGGGCCGCCTGCATCGCCTCGTCGCGTTGCTTGCCGGTCACCGAGCCGGTGAGCAGAGCGACGCGAAAGCCGGGCCCGTCGAACGACATCTGCCCGGGCGAGTCGTCGGCGAGGGCGATCCCGGCGATCGGGCGGAGCATCTGGGTGACGGACAAGTAGTGCTGTTCGGCGAGCACCTCCGTGGGCGCCATCAGCGCGGCCTGCATGCCGTTCGCGGCGGCCGCGACGGCCGCGGCGACGGCGACGACGGTCTTGCCACTGCCGACCTCGCCCTGCAAGAGGCGATGCATCGGAACGGCGCTCGCCATGTCGGCGCGGATCTCGGTGACGGCGCGACGCTGTGCGCCGGTCGGCTCGTAGGGAAGCGATTCGAAGAAACGCGCCACGTCCGCTTCGCCGCGGGGCATCGCGATCCCCGGCGTGTCGCGCTCGATGCGGCGCTTGCGAACGGCGAGCCCTGCCGAGAGCACGAACAGCTCTTCGAATGCGAGCCGGCGGCGGCCGGCGTTCTTGGCCGCGAGCGAGACCGGAAAGTGGATCTGCCGGAACGCCTCTCCGCGCGAGGCGAGGTCGAGGCGGTCGAGGAGGTCCTCGGGAAGCGGATCGTCGATGTCGTCGCCGTAGGCCGCGAGCGCGGAATGGATGGCGCGGCGAAGCATCGCGACGGACACGCCCTCGGTGGCGGGGTGGACGGGAATGATCCGTCCGGTGTGAACCGTCTCGCCTTCGCCGCCGATGCGTTCGACGAAGAACGCGCCGGTTACTTGCAGGCGGCCCTGCTTTCGCTCGAAGCGGCCGGCGACGGCGACCTCGGCGCCTTCGACGATCTGCTTCGCGCGAAACGGCTGATTCCACCAGACGACTTCGATAAAGCCGGTTCCGTCGCCGATCTTGGCAACCAGCATGTGCTTGCGACTTCGCACATATTTTCCGTCGACCTTGAAGACCGTGCCGACGATCGTCGCCTCCTCGCCGAGCTTGAGGTCCCCGATGTGCTTGGTGCGGGACAGGTCGACGTAGCGGCGCGGCACTTGCTCGATGAGATCGCGAATCGTCACGATGCCCTTCGCGGCGAGCTTTCGGACGGCCGGAGCGGTCAGGCCGGCGAGGCCCGCCCCCACCAGCGGCCGGTCCAGCGGCCGGTCGGGCAGCCGGTCGTGCGCGTCGTCGACCGGCATCGTCATTCGACCGCGATCAAGTAGCGCTCGATCGGCTGGCCCCCGTCACGCACCTCGACATCCACGCCGATCAGGGCGTCCCGCAGGGCCTTTTCGACGGCGGAGCGCTCTTCGGCGGGCGCGGTCGCGCCGGCGAAGACCGTCACGACCTCGACCGGCTCCTCTTCGTCGATCATCGCGACGACGCGCACAACGGCGACGACGGGATCGTCCTCTATCGTCTTGGCCTCGCGTCCGCTGAACGCGATCGACTGGCCGGCGCGAACCGTTCCCACGGGCGTCGCGGCGGTGCGCGCGGCGACGATCACGGCCGCGCTGGCGGCGACCGAGGCGGCTTGCCGCATCTGCGCCGCGTTTGTTTCCAGGTCGCGCGCATCGCCGTAGGCGAGCAAGGTGGTGATGCCGTGCGCAAGATCGTTGGTCTCGATGACGACCGCACGCCGGTCGTCCACCAGTTCGCACGCTTTCATCGCCGCGGGAATCGCATCGTCGTTGTTGGGAAGGATGATCACGTCGGCCGCCGGGCAGCGGCGAATCGCGTCGGCGATCTGTCCGACCGAGGGGTTCATCGTCGGGCCGCCGTCCACGATCACGCCGGCGCCGAGTTCGGCGAACAGGCGCGCGAATCCTTCCCCGGCGACGACGGCGACGACGCCGACCGGCGCCGCGGTCCGGGCGAGCGGAACCGACCGCGGCCCGCCGGTCGCATCGGCGAACGCGGTCACGGCCGCGGCGCGAACACCGCCGACGGCGCGGCCCATTTCGATCGCGGCGTCGGGGTCGTTGGTGTGCGCATGCACGTTCCACAAGCCTCCCCCGCCGGAGACGACGACCGAGTCGCCGATCCGCCCGAGTCCGGCGCGCAGGGACTCGATCGCCTCGTCGCCGGCTTCGAGCAGGTACTGCACCTCGTAGGCAAAACGGGTCGAGCCGGCTTCGCGGGCGACGGTCCGCGGGGCGGGCGCTCCGGTTGCTTGTGGCGGCGCCGGCTCGCGTCCGGACAGGCCGGCGGCGAAGGCGTCGAGCACGACCCACAGTCCGAGCGCGCCGGCGTCCACGACCCCGGCATCCTTCAGGACGGGAAGAAGATCGGGGGTCCGGTCCACGGCGATGCGGGCAGCCGCGGCCGCGGATTCCAAGATCTCCGCGACGGTCGGACCGGCGGCGCCGTCGGCGGCAGCGCGGGCGGCGGTGAGGATCGTTCCTTCGACGGGCTGAAGGACGGCTTCGTAGGCCAGGTCGGCGGCGCGGCGCAGGCCGCGGACGAGCGAGGCCGGATCGCCGGGGGCGGCGTGATCACACAACCCGCGCAGCCATTGGGCCAGAACCACGCCGGAGTTCCCGCGCGCGCCGACCAGCGCGGCGGGCGGGGCTGCCGCGAACGGATCGTCGGATCCGAGCGCCCCGGCAGCGGCGGTCATGGTCAGGACCATGTTGGTCCCGGTGTCGCCGTCGGGGACGGGGAAGACGTTGGCTTCGTCGATCAGTGCCTGATAGGCGCGCAGCGACCCGAGCGCCGCCACGATCGCTCGTTTCAACTCGTTCGGGCCGAAAGTCACCGAGGCGAATCCTAACGGGACGAGCCGACCGACCCCCCACGTTCCGGGGGTTCTTCAAAATCGGACAATACAGACCCCCTACAAGACTCCGGTGGGGAGCCCAGGGATCGATGGGTTGTCGCGTGGGGGGGGCGGTCGCTACAATGCGCGGGCCATGGCAGCCGTCTGTGATATCTGCAAGCGCGGTCCCGGGTTCGGGATGCAGGTTTCGCATTCCCATCGCCGGAGCCCGAAGCGCTGGAACCCGAATATCCAGCGGGTTCGCGCCAAGGTGAACGGCGTCACCAAGCGGCTCAACGTGTGCACGCGCTGCATCAAGGCCGGCAAGATCCAGCGAGCCGGCTGACCTTCCTCGCCTCCGGCCGCCTTCGGGCGGCATTTTTAGTGCCCGGTTCAGTGACTGGGAGGCCGCGTCCGCCACGCCGCGTCGGCGACCGCTGCTCCCCCACCGAGCCTGCGGGCCCGCTCGATCGCCCCGGTGACGAACGCCTTCGCGTCCCGGACCGCGGCGCCCAGGTCCCTGCCGGCGGCCAATCCCGCAGCGATCGCGGCCGAGAGCACGCATCCGGTGCCGTGCACGGGACCCGCGTCCACCCGGTGCGCGCTCAGACGCGTGACCGTCTCTCCGTCGAACAGAATGTCGGTCGCCTCGCCGGCCAGATGCCCGCCGGTCACCAGCGCCGCCTGCGCTCCCATCTCGCATAGAACTCGCGCGGCCTTCTCTTGGTCGGCGACCGACGCGACCGGCAGGCCGGTGAGCGAAGCCGCCTCGGGCGCGTTGGGCGTGACGATCGCGGCGAGCGGGATCAGGCGTTCGCGCACGATCGACAGCGCAGGCGGATCGAGTAGCGGCGTGCCATCGCTCGCCTCGATGACCGGGTCCAAAACGAGCGGTCCGAGCCGAGACCGCTCGACTGCATCGCAGACGGCGCGCACGCAGGCCGCGTCGGGCAGCATTCCGGTCTTGGCGGCGGCCGGCCTCATGTCGCCGGCGACCGCCTCGATCTGCGCGGCGACGATCTCCCACGGAACCGGATGGATCCCTCGAACGCCGTGTGTGTCCTGAACGGTGACGGCGGTGACGGCGCTCGCGCCCCAGACGCCGAATGCTTCGAAAACCTTGAGATCCTGCTGGATCCCGGCGCCGCCGCCCGAATCGGATCCGGCGATGGTCAGCACGACCGGCGTCACCGGAAGTGCTCCCATCCGAGCTCGCTCAGCGGGATCGAGCCGCGCGCGTGCAAGAAGACCCGATCGGTGCCGCCGAACGCGCCGGCTACCGTCAGCGGCAGCGGCGCGATCGCCGCGCGAACGGCCGCGACCCGGTCGGGCGGGACGGCCATGGCGAGCTCGTAGTCGTCCCCGCCGGAGGCGGCGAACACGGCAGGCTCGGCACCCAGAAGCGTGGCGGCGTCCGCAACGCCCGCGGCGACGGGAATCGACGATGCGTCCACGACCAGTCCCAGTCCGGACTCTTCGGCGATGTGGGCGGCGTCGCGCGCGAAGCCGTCGGAGACGTCGATCATCGCGGTCGCTCCTGCGACGGCCGCGGCCGGGCCGGCGGCAATGCGCGCGGCCGGGCGTCGATGCGCGGCGGCCAGCGACGGGAACGCCTCAAGCAGCCGGCCGGGATCGTGATCGGCGCGGAGCAGGCGCAGGCCCGCGGCGGCGGCGCCCAGCGAGCCGGTGACGCACAACACGTCGCCTTCGCGCGCGCCGGAGCGTCGAACGACGCCTGCCGGCCCGGGCCCGCCGGCGGCGGCAACCGACACGACGATTACGGGCGCGCGGGTCACGTCGCCGCCGACGATGGCCGCACCGCAGTCCGCGGCGGCCTCCAGCAGGCCGTCGTAGAGCGCATCGACCGTGGCGACCGGAACGGAGGCGGGCAGACCGACGGACACGAGCAGGTAGTGCGTGTACCCGCCCATCGCCGCCATATCGGATGCGTTGACCGCGACCGCCTTGTAGCCCGCGTCCGACGGCGACGACACGGCAAGGTCGAAATGGATCCCCTCGACCAGCATGTCGGCTGCGAGCAGCGTGGACGCTCCGGTGTCGACGGCCGCGGCATCGTCGCCCGGGCCGATCTCCACGCCGGTTTCCGCTCCGGGCGCGACCGAAGACGCCAGCCGACGGCGTAGCCGGTCGATCAGCCCGAATTCCCCCAGGTCCGACACCCGTGGCGAGTCCACGAGCGAAGCATACGTGCCGCGCTCGAAGGTCGGGCTTGCTCCCGGGGGCGTCAAGCGCAACAATGCGCGTCGGCCGGAAATCCGCGGGCACGGGAGGCAATGGATGGGCGTCCTGAACACGATCGAACTGGAAGGCGTCTCCGACGAGTCGTGGGGCGCGGCCGCGCGCGAAGCGCTTCGCGAAGCCGCGAAGACCATCCGCCACATCGTGAAGATGGACGTGCTCGAAACCAGTTGCTCGGTGCGAGCGGATTCGATCCTGGAATACCGCACGTCCGTGCGTTTGTATTTCGAAATCGAACCCAGCCGGTGAGCCGAGTTTTACCGCGCGGGGCCTCCGGAGTATCATCCTTGTGAAAGCTTTCACGAACTCTCCGGGAGGCGCATTCTCGTGACCCAGAAGCTGGAAGGCCCTGCATCCATGCTCGAGGCCCGCTCGTTCCTGCTCAATCCGTCGCAGGACGAGCTGATGGCCCTTGCGGGCAAGATGCCCAACGCGAAACCGACGAAGTACGGCAACGTCAACGTGACGACGCGCGTGGATTCTCGCTCCGCGAAGTCCACGTTCATCGCGACGGATGACGCGGCCGCGCACGAAGGCCACCAGACGATTACGCGCGACGAGTTCGCGCGCATCGCCGGTCTGCAGGACGACTACATCCGCGACCAGGACATGGTCGTAATCGACGGGTTCATCGGCAACGATCCCGACTACAAGGTTCCCGCCCGGCTGATCATCGAGCAGGCGAACGCCAACATCGCCGGCATGCAGGACCTTCTGTATTTCAAGGAAGGCATCTCCGCCGATTATCAACCCACCGTCACGGTCATCTACACGCCCAACCTTCCGGCCGCGGGATACCCCGCCGACCGCCTCATCGCCGTCGATCTGGAAAACGGCGTGACGCGCGTGCTGAACTCGGACTACTTCGGCGAATCGAAGAAGGGCGGCCTGCGGATGTGGAACCGCATCGTCGTGGACCGCGGCGGTCTGCCGATGCACGCCGGATGCAAGACGGTTCCGACCCCGGGCGGCGAGAAGACCTTCTTGATCGTGGGCCTGTCGGGCACGGGCAAGACGACGACGACGTTCACGCGTCAGAACGACTCCAAGCCGGTGCAGGACGACTTCATCGCGCTGATGCCGGGCGGCAAGGTCTACGGAACCGAGAACGGCTGCTTCGCCAAGACCTTTGCGCTGTCGAAGGAGTACGAGCCGACGATCTACGGCGCGGTGATCTCGCCGGGCTCGTATCTGGAGAACGTGTATCAGACCGACGACGGCGACCTGGACTTCTTCAACGAGTCGTTCACACAGAATGGCCGCGCCGTGTTCGGGATGGAGGCGCTGGGCTGGTTCAAGGACGCGCGCGAAGCCGGCTTGGTTGATTACCTGCTTATTTTGAACCGCAACAACAACATCATCCCCGCCGTCGCACGCCTGTCACCCGAGCAGGCCGCCGCATACTTCATGCTGGGCGAGACGATGGGCACGTCGGCCGGCGGCAAGGACGAGGCCGGCAAGGCGCTGCGCGTTCCCGGCACGAACCCGTTCTTCCCGCTGCCGCACGGCATGCAGGGCACCCGCCTGCTGGAGCTGCTCAAGACCCACCCGATCCAGGTGTTCTTGATGAACACCGGCTGGGTCGGCGGCGGCGACGGCGACGACGGCTCCAAGAAGGTCAAAATCCCGGTGTCGAGCGCGTGCGTGAAGGCGATCGCGGAAGGCTCGGCCGAATGGCAACGCGATCCGGACTTCGGCTACGAAGTCGCCACGATGCTGCCGGGCATCGACGACGACGAGTTCTTGCGACCGAAGTTGCTCTACGAACGCCAAGGCCGGCCGGGCGAGTACGCGGAGCACGTGGAACGGCTCAAGCGCGAACGCGCCGCGTTCCTCGGCACGTTCTCGACGCTCGGCGCCGAGATCATCGACACCGTGAAGTAGCCCTTCTAGTCGCCGGTTGCGCCGTCGAGCGACTCGCGCATCAGGTCGGCGTGGCCGGCGTGCCGCGCGGTCTCTTCGATCATGTGCACCAAGATCCAGCGCATGCTAATGGTCTTGCCGAGCCGGCGGCTGGGCCGCACCGAGTGCTGGTCGAGCGAGGCGCCGGCGATGACACGGTTCGCGGAATCGATCTCGGCGCGGTAGGCCGCCACGATCTGCTCGACGGTCTCGCCGGGCTCGATGCGAAAGTCGGCGTCGGGGTCGTCGTCGCTGGAGGCCAGCGGCAGGTCCGCGCCGGTGAAGCAGATGCCAAACCACCAGCGCTCGACATCGATGAGATGCTTGATCACCCCGAGGATGCTCAACCCGCTGGCGGTCATCGGCTTGCTCGCGTCGTGATCCGACAAGCCGGCAACCTTTCGGATCACTACGGTCCGCTGATAGTCCAGAAACTGGCGAAGCGTGGGGGCCTCGTCAACATCGACGGCCGGGTATTCGGGCAAGTCGGGGGGCTCGATCACGATCGCGATCCTATGCACGCGCGGCCAGCTCGGCAATGACGCTTGCGTCCGAGACCTGATCGAATCGTTCGAACCATTGCCCCACGGCGACGAACTCTTCCGGCACGAGCGGGCACACGACGTCGTCGGCGACTCGCCGGAGCCGCGCGCAGGCGGCGTCGGAGGCGACGGGAGCGGCCATGATCACGCGCGACGCGCCGCGCGCACGCAGCTCCAGCACGGCTGCCTCCGCGGTAGCGCCGGTGGCCATGCCGTCATCGACGACGATGCAGTCGCGGCCGGCGGGATCCACCGGTTGGGCGTCGCCGCGATACGCGAGGAGGCGGCGACGGATCTCGTCGCGCTGCCGTGCGATCTCATCGTCGATGTACCGGGGCGAGACCCGGAGCATGCGCACGATCCGATCGTCGATCACCGCCGGGCCGTCCGACGCGACCGCGCCGATGGCCAGTTCGGCATTCCACGGCGCGCCGATCTTGTGAGGAACGACGACATCCAGATCCCCGCCGAGGCGGTCCGCGACGATCCGTGCGAGCACGACGCCCCCGCGGGGAATCCCCAGAACGAGGGGCCGTCCGCCGGGCGCGACGCCGCGCGCCGCGAGCGCCTCGGCGAGGCGTTCGGCGGCGTCGATCCGATCCCGATACACAGCGCGCGACGATTCTAGTGCGCCGCTCGTTTGCAGGCGGATCGCGGCCGGTTGCCGCATCGAGCGTCCCGTGTAGAATGCCCGGCATTATGCCAGCGAAACCGAAGGCCGCAGCGAGGGGAGGGTCCGTGGTTCACGCCTACATCCTCATCCAAACCGAGGTGGGGAAGGCGGCACAGGTCGCGAAGGAAGTCTCGAAGATCAAGGGCGTAACTTCTGCGGAAGACGTGACGGGTCCCTACGACGTCATCGTTCGAGCCGAGGCCCGCAACGTGGACGATCTCGGGAAGCTCGTCGTCGCTCGCATTCAGTCCGTCGACGGCATCACTCGCACACTCACCTGTCCGGTCGTGCACCTGTAGGTCCCTCGCTCCGCACAGCACTTCGAAGAGGACGCGTCGATCCGGCGCGTCTTCTTCGCTTTGTCGCGGCGGGCGCGGTCAGCGATGTTCCAGGGCGAGCTCGATCAGGCGATCGACGAGCTTTGCGTACGGGATCCCGGACGCGTCCCACAGCTTCGGATACATCGAGATCGGCGTGAAACCCGGGATGGTGTTGATCTCGTTGAGGAACACCGCGCCCGTGGCCTCTTCATAGAAGAAATCGACGCGCGCCATGCCCCGGCATTCGATCGCCTGGAACGCTTCAAGGGCGAAGCGGCGAACGCGTTCGGCGACGGGCTCGGCGACATCGGCCGGCACGATCGTGCGGCTCTGCTCTTCCAAATACTTGGCGCGGTAGTCGTAGAATTCGTTGGCGCTGACGATCTCTCCGACGACGCTCGCCTCCGGGTCGTCGTTGCCGAGAACGGCGCATTCGAGTTCGCGGCCGACGATCGCCTTTTCGACGATCGCCTTTTCGTCATACTCGAAGGCGTGCGCGAGACCGGCGCGAACCTCGCCGGCGTCCCGGCACCTGGACACACCCACGCTCGAACCGAGACGAGCGGGCTTGGTGAAGCAGGGCAGACCGATCTGATCGACCGCGGTGTCGGTACAGCCTTGCTCGTTGCGCCGGGCGTCGGCGGCATGCACGTGAATCCACGGCGCGAGCGGCAAGCCGCGCGCCGCGAACAGCCGCTTCTGCATCTCTTTGTCCATGCCGAGCGCGCTGGCGAGCACGCCGGCGCCGACGTAGGGGACACCGGCCATCTCGAGCATTCCCTGCAAGGTCCCGTCTTCGCCGAATGGGCCGTGCACCAGAGGGAAGACGACGTCGACAGCGCCGAGCCCGTCAACGGAGCCGTCTGCGGAATCGGACACGAGCCCCGCGGAGGGTCGCAACGCGACTGTCGTGCCGGCTTCCTCGACAAACG
>Ga0214472_10005488_pt1 | contig 13335 bp, 13 predicted proteins | sample RVTome_6_FD_207662 | JGI IMG/M metagenome (GOLD analysis project Ga0214472, IMG submission 207662) | Soil microbial communities from uranium-contaminated site in the Upper Colorado River Basin, Wyoming, United States - RVT140D175 | ecosystem: Environmental > Terrestrial > Soil > Contaminated >... | reverse complement strand
GATCGCGGAAGCGGCCGAGCGACCGCTGGCGAGCATCGACCCGGCCCTCCTCGCTCCGCTTCGTGTCGGCGCCCTGCAGCTCGTCGAGCTCGATCGCGTGCCGGCGCACGCAGCGGTCTCGCAGGCGGTCGACGAGATCCGCCGCCGCGGCAGCCGGGGGGCCGCCGGCTTCGCCAACGCCGTGCTGCGCCGCATCGCGCGCCATCCGCGCTGGCAGGAGTGGCCGGTCGAGCTCGCCGACCCGGTGGCACGGCTGGCGATCGAGGGCAGCCATCCCGCGCCGCTCGTCGAACGTTGGTGGCGCCGCTTCGGCGAGGCGCGCGCGCGTTCCATGGTCGCCGCCGGCAACGGATCGCGAGCGCTCCACCTGCTCGCCTTCGCCGACCGCGGCGGGCGCGTGGCGCTGGCCGGGGCGCTGGCGGAGGAGGGGATCGCCACGCGGCCGAGCGCGGTCTCGCCCCTCGGCGTCGTCGTCGAGAGCGGGCAGCCGTTGCGCTCGCGGGCCTTCGCGCGCGGCGACTTCTACGTCCAGGACGAAGCGAGCCAGGCGGCCGCTCTGGTGCCGCCGCCGCGCGCCGGCGAGCGCGTGCTCGACGCCGCCGCCGCCCCCGGCGGCAAGGGGCTCGCCCTCCTCGCAGCGCAGCCGGAGACGCACGTCGTCTTCGCCGATCCGTCGCTCGCCCGGCTGCGCCGGCTCGACGAGAACCTCGCCCGTCTGGCGCGCCAGTCGCCGCGCACGGTGGCCGACGCCGCGCGCCCGCCGTGGGCGCCGGCCTTCGATCGCGTCGTGCTCGACGCCCCGTGCACCGGCACCGGCACGCTGCGGCGGCACCCCGAGCTGCGCTGGCGCTTCGCGCTCGACGAGCTCGAGCGCCTGGCAGCGGCGAGCGAGCGGATGCTCCGGGAGCTGGTCGCGGCGCTCGCGCCCGGCGGCGTGCTGACTTTCGTCACCTGCTCGGTCGAGCGCGAGGAGAACGAGGACGTCGTCGCGCGCGTGCTCGCCGCGGAGCCCCGGCTCGAGCCGTTGCCGTTCGGCGAGGTCGCGTTGCCGCCGGGCGACCAGGTCGACCTTGCCGCGGGGAGCTGGCGGCTCCTCCCCGGAGGCGGTCACGACGGCTTCACCGTGCACGCGATGCGTCGCCGGCGATGACGGGCGAAGATCGGGCGAACGTCGCGCAAGCCTGGATTGACAGGCTTTCGGGCTTGCTCTATCGTCTCCCGTGGATTCCGGGCTCATCCGAATCACATCTCTTTTCTCAGGAGGCAAGATGGCGAGCAAGGCTGACATCGTGGAGCAGATCGCGAACTCGGTCGACGGGATGACGAAGAAGGCGGCGGGAGAGGCGTTCGACGCGGCGATCGCCGCGGTGTCGAAGTCGCTGCGCAAGGGCGACCGCGTGCAGATCCCCGGCTTCGGCAGCTTCTCGGTCTCCAAGCGCGCCGCGCGCAAGGGCCGCAACCCCGCGACGGGCGCCACCATCGCCATCAAGGCGAGCAAGAACGTCCGCTTCAAGGCCGGCAAGGCGCTCAAGGACTCGCTCAACAAAGGCCGCTGATCGCTGCGCGCAGGAGGCGCAGGAACGGAGAGCCCCGCGACGTCACGTCGCGGGGCTTTCGTGTCTTCGGCGTCGGGGCGGGTGCTAGCATTCGCGTCGCTCCGACGATGGCCGACGAAAAGCGCTTCTCCCACCTCGACCGACGCGGGACGGCGCACATGGTCGACGTCTCAGGCAAGCCGGTCACCCGCCGCGTGGCGCGCGCCTCCTGCCTTGTCGAGCTCTCCGCCGAGACCCTCGATCGGCTGGGCGAGCTGCCGAAGGGCGATGCGCTCGCCGTCGCCCGCCTCGCCGGCGTGCAGGCGGCGAAGCGCGCCGCCGAATGGATCCCGTTGGCCCATCCGCTGCCGCTCGACCGCGTCGAGATCGAGCTCGCGCGCGAGCCGCGCGGCCTGCGCATCCGCAGCGAGGTCGTCTGCACCGCGCGCACCGGCGCCGAGATGGAGGCGCTGGTCGCCTGCTCGGCGGCGGCCCTGGCGCTCTACGACATGGTCAAGGCCGTCGAGCGCGGCGCCGTCATCGGCGAGCTGCGGCTCGACGCGAAGAGCGGCGGCGCCTCCGGCGACTGGACTCGGACGGAATGATCGCTTGCGGCCTCGATCGCCTGCTGGCGGACCTCGCTCCGCTGCGCGGCCGTCGCTTCGGCCTGCTCGCGCACGGCGCCGCGCTCACCGCCGAGCTCGTGCCGGCGCACCTCGCGCTCGCGGCTGCCGGCAGGCCGGCGGCGCGCCTGTTCGGACCCGAGCACGGCTACTACGGCGTCGAACAGGACATGGTCGGCGCGCGCGACGCGGTCGATCCGTGGACCGGCGCGCCGATCGTCTCGCTCTACGGCGGCGACGCCTCGTCGCTGCGGCCGCGCGCGGAGGCGTGGGTCGATCTCGACCTCCTCGTCGTCGATCTCCAGGACATCGGCAGTCGTTACTACACCTTCGCCGCGACGGCCGTGTGGGCCGCCGAGGCGGCGCTCGCGGCCGGCCTCGAGGTGTGGATCCTCGACCGGCCGAATCCGCTCGGCGGAGAGACGCTCGAGGGGCCGCTCGTGGCGGCGGGTTACGAATCGTTCGTCAGCGCCTTCCGGCTGCCGGTGCGGCACGGGCTGACGCTCGGCGAGCTCGCTCATCTCGAGCTGGCGCGAGCGGGCGCCACGATCGCCGGGCTGCAGATCGTGACGATCGCCGGTTGGCAGCGCGGACAGCTCTGGCCCGAGCTCGACAGGCCGTGGCTCGCGCCCTCGCCCAACATGCCCGACTTCGCGACCGCGCTGCTCTATCCCGGCCTCTGCCTAGTCGAGGCGACGGAGCTCTCGGAGGGCCGTGGCACGACGCGGCCGTTTCGCCTCGTCGGCGCGCCCGGCGTCGATCCGCCGGCGGTGGCGAGCCAGCTCGCGTCGCTCGGCGAGCTCGGCGTGGCGGCGATTCCGACCTTCTTCCGGCCGTGGCACCAGAAGCACCGCGGCGAGGTTTGCGGTGGCGTCGAGCTCGCGGTGATCGAGCCGGCTCGCGTCGCCGGCCTGCGCGTCGGCGTCGAGGTGCTCGCCGCTTTCGCGCGCGCCGCGCCGGCGGCCTTCCGCTGGCGCGAGGCGCCGTACGAGTTCGTCGCCGACCGACCGGCGATCGATCTGCTGACGGGCAGTGACGCGCTGCGCCGCGCCCTCGATGCGGGCCACGGTGTCGACGAGTGGATCGCGACCTGGGAGGCCGACGAGCGCGCCTTTCGCGACGAGCGCCGCGACGCTCTGCTCTACCCGGAGGCGGCGTGAAGTCGCCGGCGCTGGTCGCGGTCGAGCAGCCGGCCGAGGCGTTCGCGGCGCTCTTCGCCGCCGCGGCGGAGCGCGGCGAGCGTCTCGGCTGGCTCGATCTCGCGGCCGCCGACGAGCTGCCGTCACCGCTCGCCGACGCCGCCGCCGCGGGAGCGGCCAAGGCGGTGGCTGTCTCCGCACGGGGCGCGGTGGCGTGGAAGCGCCGGCGCGGCGCGGCGGTGACGAGGGACCTTCTGCGCGAGCACTTCCTCGGCTTCGGCGCCGTGCTGGTGCGCGGTGGCGCGGGCTGGCCGCGCCTCGCGACGTCGGCCGCTGGTTTCCGTTTCGAGAGCGCCGAGGGCCGCGTACGCGAGCTGCCGGCGGAAGCGCTCCTCGCCGAGCTCTTGCGGCCGAGGCATCGCGCATGAGCGCCGCGCGCGAGCCGATCGACTTCTTCCTACCCGGGCCGGTGTACGTGCGCGAAGAGGTGCGGCGGGAGATGACGCGGCCTGTGGTGGGGCACCGCTCGCCGGAGTTCCGCGCCGTGTGGAACCGTATCTCATCCGGCTTGCCGCCGGTCTTCCGCACCGCGCGGCCGTGCATGACGGCGACGGGCAGCTCGACCCTGCTGATGGAGGCCGCGCTCGTCTCGCTCACTGGCGACGCGGTGCTGCACCTGACCAGCGGCGCCTTCTCCGAGCGTTGGTTGACGATCGGCCGCTCTCTCGGCCGCTCGTCGGACCAAGTCGTCGTGCCGTGGGGCGACGCGGTGACGTCCGATCTCGTGCGCGCCGCGCTGCGGCGCCGGCGCTACGAAGCGGTGACGATCGTGCACAACGAGACCTCGACCGGTGTGCTCCAGCCGCTCGCCGAGCTCGCCGCCGTGGTGCGCGACGAGAGCGACGCGCTGGTGCTCGTCGATGCCGTGTCGTCGCTCGCCGCGGCGCCGGTCGAGACCGACGCCTGGGGCCTCGACCTCGTCTTCGCCGGTGTGCAGAAGGGAATTGCGGCGCCGCCCGGTCTCACCGTCTTCACGATGTCCGAGCGCGCCGAGCGGCGCGCCGCGGCGATCCCGCACCGCGGCTTCTACGGCGACCTGCTGCGCTACCGCGACCGCCAGCGCGCCGGCGGGCCGATCACAACGCCGGCGATCGCCGAGTGCTTCGCCCTGGCGCTGCAGCTCGAGCGCGTCCTGGCGGAAGGGATCGAAGCCCGCTGGCGGCGCCACGTGCGGCTCCAGCAGCGCACCGCCGCGTGGGCGGCCGAGATGGGACTCGCCTTCGCCTCCTCGCCGCAGTTCCGCTCCCCGACGGTGTCCTGCCTGCGCGCACCGTGCGGGCTCCCGGCTCCCGAGCTCGTCGCTCGCGCCGCCGCGCGCGGGTTCGTCGTCGGCGGTGGCTACGGCGAGTGGGAGACGGAGACGTTCCGCATCGGACACATGGGGGAGGTGGGCGCGGACGATCTCGAGCGCCTGCTCGCCGCGCTCGGCCGCGAGCTCGAACGGAGCGCTCGATGAACCGCGTCCTCGTTGCCGATCCGCTCGAGGAGTCGGGCCTGGAGATCCTGCGCGCCGCCGGCGCGGAGGTCGTGGTCTTGGCCGCCGCCGACCGTCCGCGCCTCGCCGAGCTGCTGCCCGCGTTCGACGCCCTGGTCGTGCGCAGCGCAACTAGGGTCACCCGCCAGCTTCTCGAGTCCACCGACCGCCTGCGCGTCGTCGGGCGCGCCGGCATCGGCGTCGACAACGTCGACGTCGATGCGGCTACCGAGCGTGGCGTGCTCGTCGTCAACGCGCCGACCGCCAACCTGGTCTCGGCGACCGAGCACACGCTCGCCCTCATGCTGGCAGTCGCGCGCAACCTGCCGGCGGCCGACGCGTCGATGAAGCGCGGCGAATGGGATCGCAAGAGCTTCGTCGGCGTCGAGCTGCAAGGCAAGACACTCGGCATCGTCGGCTTCGGCCGCATCGGTCAGCGGGTGGCGACGCGCGCCCGCGCTTTCGAGATGCGCGTCGTCGCCTTCGATCCTTTCCTCGATCCGGCGCAGGCGACGCGGCTCGAGGTCGAGCTCGTGCCGCTCGACGAGCTCTTGGCGCTGGCCGACGTGGTGACCCTGCACACGCCGTTGACGCCGGAGACCCGCAACCTGCTCGACGCGGAGCGCATCTCGCAGCTGAAGCCGGGGGCGCTGCTCGTCAACTGCGGGCGCGGCGGCGTCGTCGACGAGGCGGCGCTGCTCGCCGCCCTCGACGCCGGGCGCATCGCCGGCGCGGCGCTCGATGTCTACGAGGAAGAGCCGACGCCGCGGCTCGAGCTCGTCGGCCATCCGCGCGTGGTGGCGACGCCGCACATCGGTGCCCAGACTCGCGAAGCGCAGGAGCGCATCGCGCACGAGACGGCGACGATGGTGCTGGCGGCGCTCGAGGGCGCGATGCCGGCGGCGGCGGTGAACCTGCCGTTCTCGCCCGCCGGCCGGCGCGCGGAGCCGTTCCTCGCCCTCGCCGAGCGACTCGGGCGGCTCGCGGTATCTCTGCTCGGCGCGCCGCTGGCCAAGCTCGAGGTCGAGCTCGCCGGCGGCGACGCCGATCTGCTGGCGCCGGTGGCGATCGCCGCCCTGAAGGGCGCGCTGGCCCCGGCGCTCGGCGACAGCGTCAACTACGTCAACGCCGAGCGCATCGCCGCCGGCCGCGGCGTGCGCGTGGTGCGCGCCGCGCGCGCCGAAGCGCAGGACTATCCTCACCTCGTGCGGGTGAAGGCGTTCTCGGCGCAGGACCGCGCCGAGCTCGCCGGCGCCATCTTCCGCGGTGGCCTGCCGCGCGTGGTCGAGTATCAAGGCTACCGGCTGGAGTTCGAGCCGCGCGGCCGGCTGCTGTTGCTCGAGAGCCGCGACGTGCCGGGAGCCGTCGGGCGCATCGGCACGCTGCTCGGCGAGGCGGGCATCAACATCGCCGACATCCACCTCGCCCGCAAGCAGGCGACGCGCGAGGCCCTCTCGGTGCTGCGCGTCGACGAGGCGCCGGGAGCTGACGTCCTCGCCGGCCTCGCCCGGCTCGAGGCCGTCAAGTCCGTCAAGTCGGTCGATCTGGGTCCGTTCGCGTAGGCGGCGAAGCGCGATTCGGCGAGGCGACGTCGCCGCTGGCGAGCGCCACGCAGGCGCTGGCGATCACGGTCCGGAAGTAGGCGTCGCGGCGCCCGCCGAGACGAGGCGCCAGGCGAGCGCCAGGTCGGCGTCGACAAGGGCGAGAGGCACGACGACGGCGGGGAAGCCGCGCGCCGCGAGCTCGGCGGCCAAGCGCTGCGCCTCGCTGCGGTCGGCGAAGGAGCCGACCTGCACCCGGCTCCACACCGCGTCGCTCCGCACTTCGACCTCCGGAAAGTCGTCGCGCAGCCGATCGGCGAGATCGCGTGCCAGGGTCACCGCGTGAAAGGCGCCGACCTGCACGGTGAAGGCGAAGCCGCCGAGCGGCTCGACGCCGACCGCCACCAGCTCGACGAACGCCGTGCCGGGGCCGAGCAGGCCGATCGCGTCGGCGGCGGCGCGCGAGAGGTCGATGATCCGATTGCCGACGAACGGTCCGCGATCGTTGATCTTCACGCGCACGGCGCGGCCGTTCTCGACGTTGCGCACCTCGACGACGGTGCCGAAGGGGAGGCTGCGGTGCGCCGCGGTGAGCGCCGACATGTCGTAGCGCTCACCGGACGCGGTGTGGCGGCCGTGGAAGCCGGGGCCGTACCAGGAGGCGACGCCGCGCTCGACGGCGACGCCGTGTCGCGCCGAGCGCGTCGACGCGCAGCCGGTCGCGACGAGGAGCGCCACGAGGGCGAGTGGGGCTAGGAGGATCCGCCGCATCCGAGATCGAACGGCGGAACCGACCCTAGATGTGGGGCGCCTCCACCGCAGCAGCCGCCGCGCCCGCCAACGCGGGCGCCACGACCTCCTGCAAGAACTCGTCCACCTGCTCGGGCGCCCGGCCGACGAACCGCTGGGGGGCGACCCACGCCGCCACCTCGTCCGAGGTCAGGCGGAACTCCGGATCGGAGGCGATTCTACCAAGTAATGGGTTCGCTTGTCCCGCCGCTACCAGATCTTGGGCCTCAAGACTGTAGAGGCGGAGCTTCTCGTGCAGCGCCTGGCGATCGCCGCCGCGCAGCACCGCCTGCATGAGCAGCGACTCGGTGGCCATGAACGGCAGCTCGCGCTCGACCCGGGAGGCAATCGCCGCCGCGTGTACGCGCAGCCCGGCGGCGAGGTGGCCGGCGAGCGAGAGCACGGCGTCGGCGGCGAGAAAAGCGTCGGGGAGGACCAGGCGGCGGTTGGCCGAGTCGTCGAGGCTGCGCTCGAGCCACTGCGTCGCCGTATTGAGCGGGCCGTTGGCGGCGTCGGTGAGGATGCGGCGGGCCAGCCCGCACATGCGCTCGGCGCGCACCGGGTTGCGTTTGTAGGCCATCGCCGAAGAGCCGACCTGGGTGTCGTCGAACGGCTCGGAGAGCTCGCCGACGCCTTGCAGCAGCCGCAGGTCAGTCCCCATCTTGTGACAGCTCTCGGCGATGCCGGCGAGCGCCCACAGCAACCGGCTGTCGAGCTTGCGCGTGTAGGTCTGGCCGGTGAGCGGCAGCGCGCCGGGGAAGCCGAGCTCGGCGGCCAGCCGACGGTCGAGCTCGCGCACCTTCGCCGCGTCGCCATCGAAGAGGGTCAGGAAGCTCGCCTGCGTGCCGGTCGTCCCCTTGACGCCGCGGCAGGGCATCTCGGCGAGCAACCGGCGCACCTCCGCGAGGTCGAGGACGAGGTCCTGTGCCCACAGGCAGGCGCGCTTGCCGACGGTCGTCAGCTGCGCCGCCTGGAAGTGCGTGTAGGCGAGGCACGCCGTGGCGCGGTGGCGGCGGGCGAACTCGGCGAGGCCGCCGATCGCCGTCGCCAGGCGCTCGGCGAGCACCGCGAGCGCCTCTCGCGCCAGCAGGAGGTCGGTGTTGTCGGTGACGAAGGCGCTGGTGGCGCCGAGGTGGAGGATGCCGCCCGCACCGCCCGCCTGCTCGGCGAAGTGCCGCAGGTGGGCGACGACGTCGTGCCGCGTCTCGCGCTCGATCTCGGCGACGCGCTCGAGGTCGATTGCCGGCGCGGCGGCACGCAGCGTGGCGAGCTGCTCGGGCGTGATCGGGAGGCCCAGCTCGGCCTCGATCTCGGCGAGCAGGATCCACAGCCGGCGCCACGTCGCGTAGCGGTGCCGCGGCGAGAAGATCGCCGCCATGCGCGACGTCGCGTAACGCTCGTGCAGCGGGTTGCCCGGTGACTCGCGGATCACGGAGCGGAGCCTAGCAGGAGGTCGCGGCGGCGGCCGCGACGGCCGCGGTCCGGTATAGGATCTTCGCGGGGACGACGATCTTGCTGCGCGTACGCTGGACACATCAGGGCCGCGACGAGACCCGCAACCTGCAGGCCGACGAGATCACGATTGGCCGCGGCAACGACAACAGCATCGTGCTGCCGGATTTCTCGGTGTCGCGCCGGCACGCGGCGATCCGCAAGGACGCCGACGGCTGGGCGGTGCACGATCTGATGTCGACCAACGGCATCCAGGTCAATCGCGTCTCGGTCAAGCACGCGCTGCTGCGCTCCGGCGACAAGATCAAGATCGGCGTCTTCGAGCTCATCGTCGAGGACGTCGCCGAGCCGCGAGCGACGCCGCTCGACAGCCTGCCGACGCCGGCGCTCGGCGTGGCGCCGGTCAACGCCACCATCATGCGCTCGATCGCCGACTTCTCGGCGGCGTACGGGCTCGACGCCAAGGCCTCGGGCGAGCTGCGGGTCGACAAGCGCAAGACGCTCGAGCAGGCCTACTCGAACAAGATCTTCGGCATCATGACGCGGCTCGGCCGCCTGCTGATCAAGACCGAGTCGGTCGACGAGGTCATCGGCCGCGTGCTCGACATCGCGTTCGAGGCGCTGCCCGTGGATCGCGGCTTCATCCTCTTGCAGGACGAGAAGAGCGGCGAGATCGTCTGCGAGCTGGCGCGCACCAAAGACAAGGTCGAGTTCCGGCCCAAGGGCCAAGTGCCGGTGTCGAAGACCATCGTCGAGCAGGTGATGCGGGACCGCGTGGCGCTGTTGACGGTCGACGCGCAGTCGGACGAGCGCGTCAAGATGGGCGAATCGATCCGCCTGCACCAGATCAAGGCCGCCATGTGCGTGCCGCTGTGGTCGGGCGAGAAGATCATCGGCGTCATGCAAGTCGATTCGCCGTTCCATTCCGGCAGCTTCAACGAGCAGGACCTCGACCTGCTCACTGCGCTCGCCAACTTCGCCGCTGTCGCCGTCGAGCGTTTGCGCAACGCCAAGCGCGCCGAGTTCGAGCGTGCGGCGCGCGGCCGGCTCGAGCGCTACCACTCGCCGGGCGTCATCGAGTCGATCGTGCAGGCGGAGGAGGGCGCCATCGGCGGCGTCAAGTCGGCCGAGGTGACGGTGCTCTTCGCCGACCTCGCCGGCTTCACCGCGCTCTCCGAGCAGCTCTCTCCCGAGGAGGTCTCGGCGATCCTCGAGGGCTACTTCACTCACGCCGTGGAAGCCATCTTCGAGGAGGGCGGCACGCTCGACAAGTTCATCGGCGACTGCGTGATGGCGTTTTTCGGCGCGCCGGTGCCGCAAGCCGACCACGCCAAGCGCGCGGTGCGCGCGGCGCTCAAAATTCTCGACGCGCTCGACGCCTGGAACCAGGACCGCTTCGACAAGGAGCAGCCGACGCTGTCGATGCGCATCGCGATCAACACCGGCCCGGTCGTCGTCGGCGACGTCGGCAGCAACCGACGCGTCGACTACACGGTGCTCGGCAATACGGTCAACGTGGCGGCACGCCTCGAGGCCTACGTCGGCGACGCCACCGAGATCACCATCGGCGCCGAGACCAACCGCCAGCTCGGGGACGAGTTTCCCACCGAGTCGCTCGGCCAGTTCCAGCTCAAGGGCCTGCAGCGCAAGATCGAAGCGTTCCGCGTCGTACGGGGGCAGCCGAGCTGAGCGCTCCGCGCCGCCTGCTGCTCGTCACCGGCAATCCAGGAAAGCTCGCCGAGGCGCGCCGGCTCTCGAGCCTGCCGCTCGCCGCCGTCGACATCGACCTGGCGGAGATCCAGTCGCTCGACCTCGAGAGGGTCCTGATTCACAAGGCCGCTGCCGCGCACGCCGCCGTCGGCGAGCCGGTGGTCGTCGAGGAGACGGGGCTCGAGCTCGCCGCCCTCGCCGGCTTCCCGGGTCCGCTCGTGCGCTGGATGCTCGAGGCGGTCGGCGCCGAGGGCATCGCGCGCACGGCGCTCGCGCTCGGCGAGCCGCGGGCGAGCGCCGTCTGTCTCCTGGCGTGGACCGACGGCGAGCGCACCGTCGTCGGCCGCGGCGAGACCGCCGGAGTGCTCGTCCTGCCGCCGCGCGGCGCCAACGGCTTCGGTTGGGATCCCGTCTTCCAACCCGCCGGTGAGACCCGCACCTACGGCGAGCTCGCCGCCGCCGAGAAGGACGAGCTCGGCCACCGCGGCCGCGCGTGGCGCGACCTGCTCCGCCAGCTCGACGCCTCGCCTCGCTGACCTTCGCCCGCTCGTCTACACTCTGCCGCGAGTCCTCGGACGAGGGGGTGAAACATGAGCACGCTCTCGCGCACTCTGGTCGGATTCCTGACCGCCGCGGTGATCGCCGGCCCGAGCTCCGGCGAAGCCGCGGCCGCGAAGCCCGCGCTCGACCTCGCGACGGCGGCGATCGTCGACCTCGGCCACGTCTACGACGAGCAGACCGTCTACTGGCCGACGGACACGCGGGGTTTCCGGCTCGAGCGCCTCGCTTACGGGCAGACGGCCGCGGGCTTCTTTTACGCCGCCAACGCCTTCTGCACCGCCGAGCACGGCGGCACCCACCTCGACGCGCCGATTCATTTCCACCAGGGTGGAGCGACCGCCGACGCCGTGCCCCTCCAACGGCTGGTCGCGCCGGCCGTGGTGATCGACGTGGTGGAGAAGGCGGAATCCGATTCCGACTACCGGCTGACGGTCGCCGACGTCGAAGCATTCGAGCGCGTTCACGGACGGATCAACCCGGGCGAGATCATTCTGCTGCACACCGGCTGGAGCGTGCGCTGGCCCGATCGCTCGCGCTACCTCGGCGACGACACGCCCGGTGACGCTTCGAATCTCCACTTCCCGGCCTACGGCGCGGAGGCCGCCGAGCTGCTCGTCCGGCAGCGGCACGTGGCCGCTCTCGGTCTCGACACCGCGAGCCTCGACCACGGCCCGTCGCGCGACTTCCCGGTGCACCGGATCGTCGCGGCGGCCGACGTCCCCGGCTTCGAGAACCTGACCAATCTCGACCGGCTCCCCCCGCGCGGTGGCTGGATCGTGGCCCTGCCGATGAAGATCGGCGGTGGCTCCGGCGCGCCGCTGCGGGCGGTCGCGCTCATGCCGGCGGCGTCAGCCGAGCCCTAGCCGCGGCGAGCGTCGGCACTCAGTGGCCGATGCGCGCGCGCAGTGTCGTAATCAGGGCCTCGGTCCGCGCCGCTAGCTCGTCGAGGCCCGCGCCGTTCTCGATCACCAGGTGCGCCGCCGAGCGGCGCGTCGCCTCGTCCGCCTGGGCGGCGAGGCGGCCGTGGGCTTCGCCGGGATCCATCCCGCGCCCGACGGCGCGGGCGAGGCGGAGCTCGACGGGCGCCTCCACCGTGACGACGAAGTCGAAATCGGGGGCGAAGCCGGCTTCGACGAGCTTGGTTGCCTCGAGGACGACGACGCCGTCGGTGGCGGCCGCGAGCTCGCGGAAGTGCTGCCGCACGAGCGGGAAGATCGCTACCTCGAGCTGTTCGCGGGCGTTCGCGTCGGCGAAGACGCGGCGGGCGACGGCGGCCTTGTCGACCGCGCCGCCAGGCTCGAGGTACTCCGGGCCGAGAAGCTCGGCAACGACGCGCGCCCCCGCGCCGTTCGCCCGGTGGAACTCGCCGACGAGATCGTCGGCGTCGAGCACGGTGAAGCCGGCCGCGGCGAGCCGCCGCGCGACGGTCGACTTGCCGCTCGCCAGGCCGCCGGTGAGGCCGACGGTGAGCTTCGCCACGGAGCTCTAGGCGGCCGTGCCGAGGCGCCGTCGCGCCGCGGCGAGCGTATTGGCGAGCAGCATCGCGACGGTGAGGGGGCCGACTCCCCCGGGCACCGGCGTGATCGCTCCGGCGCGCGGAGCGACCGCCGGGAAGTCGACGTCGCCGACGAGCAGCGAGCCCTTGTCGTCGAAAGCCGCCATCCGCCGCGCGTCTCCACCGACGAGCCGCTCGGCGAGCGCGCGGTCGTCGACGCGATTCATCCCGACGTCGATCACCACGGCGCCCTCGCGCACGAACTCCGCGCCGACGAGGCCGGCGCGTCCGACCGCGGCAACGAGGATGTCGGCTTCGCGGCAGACCGCGGCCAGGTCGCGGGTGCGCGAGTGCGCGATGGTGACGGTGCAGTGCTCGCGCAGCAGCAGGCCTGCCATCGGTTTGCCGACGATCGTGCTGCGACCGACGATCACCGCCCGTTGGCCGCGCATCGGGACCTCGTAGCGGCGGAGGAGCTCGACGATTCCGGCCGGCGTGCAGGGCACGAAGCCGGGCTCGTCGATCCACAGTCGGCCGACGTTGGTGGGATGGAACCCGTCGGCGTCCTTGTCGGGATCGATCCGCTCCAGCAAGGCGCGCGTCGGCAGATGGGCCGGCAGGGGGAGCTGGACGAGGATGCCGTCGACCGCCGGATCGGCGTTCAGCCGGTCGATCAGCGCGTAGAGCTCGTGCGCCTCGGTCGCCGCGGGCAGCCGGTGGCCGAAGCTCGCGATCCCGGCGTCGCGGCAGGCGCGCTCCTTGGCGCCAACGTAGACCTGGGACGCCGCGTCGTCGCCGACCAGCACGACGGCGAGGCCCGGAGGGCGTCCGGCCGTCGCCGCCAGCGCCGCGGCGCCCGCGGCCACTTCGCGGCGGATGGTCTCGGCCGTCGCGCGGCCGTCGAGAATCGTCATGCGGGTCTCTTCGCGAGATAGAGCGCCAGAATGCCGCCGGAG
>Ga0214472_10005487_pt1 | contig 13335 bp, 13 predicted proteins | sample RVTome_6_FD_207662 | JGI IMG/M metagenome (GOLD analysis project Ga0214472, IMG submission 207662) | Soil microbial communities from uranium-contaminated site in the Upper Colorado River Basin, Wyoming, United States - RVT140D175 | ecosystem: Environmental > Terrestrial > Soil > Contaminated >... | reverse complement strand
GCCGGAAGGAAGGGCGCCGCGGCCCGGGGAGCGCTTCAGGTTTCCGGCGCATGCGGACGCCCTGGAGGCGATCGCGAGGTCCAAGGGCGAGGCCTTCTACCGCGGGAAGTACGCGGAGCGGCTGGAGGCGGAAGCGAAAAAGCACGACGCGGCGATGCGCGCCTCGGACCTCGCGGCGCACAAGTGCGACTGGGTGACGCCGCTGGCGATGGACTACCGCGGCTACACGCTGCACGAGATTCCGCCCAACGGGCAGGGGATCGTGGCGCTGATCGCGCTGGGGATCCTGGAGCACTTCGACCTGCGCTCGCATCCGGTCGACGGCGCCGACAGCCTGCACCTGCAGATCGAGTCGATGAAGCTCGCCTTCGCCGATGCGCGGCGCTATGTTGCCGACATCGACCACATGGATATCCGGCCGCGGGATCTGCTCGATCGCGAGTACCTCATGTCGCGCGCGCGCATGATCGACATGAAGCGCGCGCAGGATTTCGGCCATGGCACGCCGCCGAAAGGCGGCACCGTGTACCTCACCGCCGCGGACGCCTCGGGAATCATGGTGTCGTTCATCCAGTCGAACTACATGGGCTTCGGCTCCGGCGTGGTGGTCGACGGCATCTCGTTGCAGAACCGCGGCGGCACGTTCGTCGCCACCCCGGGTCATCCCAACCGCGTCGGCCCGAAGAAGCGCCCCTACCAGACCATCATTCCCGGCTTCGTGACCAAGGACGGCGCGCCGGTGATGAGCTTCGGCGTGATGGGCGGCACGATGCAGCCCCAGGGCCATGCCCAGGTGATGGTGCGCATCGCCGACTACGGCCAAAGCCCGCAGGCGGCCGCCGACGGGCCGCGCTACCGCATCGTGCAGGGCCTCGATGTCAACGTCGAAGGCGGCTTTGCCCCGGCGGTGCTCGAGGAGCTCAAGCGCCGCGGCCATCGCATCGTGGAGCTTCTCGAGGGCTACATGGACTTCGGCTCGGCGCAGCTCATCTGGAAGCTCGACGGCGGCTACTTCGCCGCCAGCGACGCGCGCCGGGACGGGCAGGCGGTGGGTTTCTAGCGAGGAGCGCGCATGCTGAAGATCTGGGGCCGCACCAACTCGGTGAACGTGAAGAAGGCGCTGTGGGCCATGGAGGAGCTCGGGCTCGAGTGCGAGCGCGTCGACGCCGGGATGCAGTTCGGCGTCGTGAAGACGCCCGCGTACCTGAAGATGAACCCGAACGCGCTGGTGCCCACGATCGACGACGACGGCTTCGTGCTGTGGGAGTCGCACGCCATCGTGCGCTATCTCGCCGCGAAGCACGGCGCGGGAACCCTGTGGCCCACGGACCTCAAGCGGCGGGCCGATGCCGACCGCTGGATGGACTGGGCATTCACTTTCCTCGCCGCGTTCCGGCCGGTGTTCTGGGGCCTGATACGCACGCCCCCGGAGAGCCGCGACACGAACGCCATCCGGGAAGCGCAGCACAGGTGCGCCGAGCTGCTCGCGATCCCCGAGCGCGCGCTCGCCGGCCGGGCGTACCTTGGCGGAGCCGCATTCACGATGGGCGACATTCCGCTCGGCTGCCACGTGCAGCTCTGGATGCGGCTTCCGATCGAGCGCCCGGCGCATCCCAACCTCAAGGCCTGGTTCGACCGCCTGTGCGCACGGCCGGCCTTCAGGAAAATCGTCGACATCCCGCTGTCGTGAACAAGATTGCGATCGTCACCGGCGCGGCGAGCGGCATCGGGCTTGCCTGCGCCGAGCGCCTCGCCGCCGGCGGCATGCACGTGGTGCTGGCGGACGTGAACGACAAAGCGGGTGCTGAGCACGCCGCACGCCTGAAGGGAACGTTCGTCTCGGCCGACCTCACCGAGCGGCGCGGCTGCCGCAAGCTGGTCGACGAGACGCTGCGCGCGCACGGCACGGTGCACGTGCTCGTCAACAACGCGGGCTACCAGCATGTCTCGCCGATCGAGGAGTTTCCCGAGGACCAATGGGAGCGCATGCTCGCGCTGATGCTCACCGCGCCGTTCCTGCTCACGCGCTATTGCTGGCCGGCGATGAAGAAGCAGAAGTGGGGCCGCATCGTGAACATCGCCTCGATCCACGCGCTCGTCGCCTCGCCCTACAAGGCCGCCTACATCTCGGCGAAGCACGGACTGGTGGGCCTGACGCGAACCGCGGCGCTCGAGGGCGGCGAGCACGGCATCACGGTGAACGCCATCTGCCCGGCCTACGTGCGCACGCCGCTCGTCGACAGCCAGATCGCCGACCAGGCGCACGCCAACCGCCTGTCGCCCAAGGACGTGATCGAGACCATCATGCTGGCGCCGGCGGCGGTAAAGCGCCTGATCGAGCCCTCCGAGGTCGCCGACTTCGCCGCCTACCTCTGCACCGAGCCGGCGGGCGTGATCACGGGCGCTGCGCTAGCCATGGATCTCGGATGGACCGCTCGGTAGCGGCGAGGCGCTTCACCCGCTCGTAGAACTTCTCCAGCGAGCCGCTCTCGGCAAGCAGGCTCTCGAAGGCGGGAACCAGATCCGTGTAGAGCGCCACCGACAGCAGAAAGGCGTTGTTCGGCTCCCCGGGAACGATCCCGGGATAGGCGGCACGCAGCGGCTCGTACTCGGCACGTTTCGCCGCAGCCATCGCTTCCTCCGGCAGGTCCCTGCGGTAGAGCTCCGCGAGGCGCTCGCGGGTCTGCTTCACCCGGCCTGCAAACTCGCGCTTCCTCGCCTGGGCGGACTGGAACGAGGCGAGCTCCGCCGGCCGCCCCTCGTGCTCCAGCCAGCGCCGCACGCCCGCCTCCTCCACCACCACCGCGAACGACTCGTTGAACGTGGTGTCGTTCTTCGCGTAGACGACCTGGTGCGCGAGCTCGTGGAACACGAGGCGCGCCACCTGCGTCTCCGGATAGCGCATGAAGGTCGAGAGCAGCGGGTCGTCGAACCAGCCGAGCGTGGAGTACGCCGGCACGCCGCCGACGTGCACGTCGTAGCCCTGCCCGCGCAGCCGGGCCGCGTGTCTCTGCGCCTCGTCCTCGGAATAGAAGCCGCGGTAGGCGACGCAGCCGGTGAAGGGGAAGCATTCCCGCTTCGGCTCGACCGAGAACCGCGGCGCCGCGAAAACGTTCCACACCACGTAGGGCCGGCCGAGATCGGCGTACGCGGTGTAGCTGCGGTTGTCGGGCAGGCCGAGATGGCGCGAGGCGAACTGGCGGATGCGCCGCGCGCTCTCCAGCCTCTCGCGCAGCGCAGGCTCGGTGCGCGGGTCCGCGAGCCATTCGTCGACCGGCCGCGCCGAAGCCATGACATCGAGGTGGCCGCCGATCGCCTGCGCGTAATAGCGCAGCGATTCGCAGCCGCCCAGGAGGACGAGCAGGCCGGCGAGTCCGATGAACAGTGCCGTTTTCAGTCGAAGCGTCCTTGTGCGAAGAACCGGTCCATCAGAGCCACGACGCGGTTCGAAACGACCAGCATGCTGTGGCCGAGGGCGACCAGGGCGCGCGCCTTCATCCCCTCGGCCGACGTTTCTTCGACGCGCACCACCCCGTCATTATCGCCCGGCAACGCGCCCAGCACGCGCCCGAGCCCGAAGGGAATCGTGCCGGCCACCACGCCGAGCGGCTCCGGGCGCTGCCAGCGCGCGCCGCGAGCCGCCCAGCGCGTCGCGCAACCGCCCAGCATCCAGCGCCCGAAGCGGCTCGCGCCGAGCCGCAGGCCGGCGCAACAGCCGCGCACCGGGGCGCCGAGCAGCACCACCGAGGCGACCTTGATGTCGCGATGGCGGTTCAGGGCATCGAAGATCAGCACCCCGCCCAGGCTGTGACCGACGAAGTGCGCCGGGCGTTCGCCGAGGCGCTCGCGCACGAAGCCCGCTAAGCGCTCGACATTGGCGTCGAAGGCCTCGCGACCGCGATACGTGAAGCGATGCGCGACGTAGCCGCGCGAAGCGAGCCGCGCGGAAAGGAGGGCGAGCACGATGCCGGGCATCCAAAGGCCCGGCACGAGCACCACATCGCGGGTCACGCTCAGTGCTTGAGCGAGTCGAGCAGCGCCTGGGCCCGGTACACGATCGGATAGTCGATCATCTGGCCGTCGACCTGGATCGCGGCGGCGCCCTTCGCCTCGGCCTCGCGGAAGGCCGCCACGATGCGCTGCGCGCGCGCGATCTCCTCCTCGCTCGGGGAATAGGCGGCGTTCACCGCGGCCACCTGGTCGGGGTGCACGCACAGACGCCCCTGGAAGCCGCCGCGCCGGCTGCGCTCGAGCGCGCGGCGAAATGCGTCGGTCTCCTTGAAATGGAACCAGGGGCTGTCGATCGGGTTCTCCATGCCGGCGGCGCGCGAGGCGAGCACCAGGCGCGCGCGCGCATCGGCGAGCTCGGGCTCCTCCAGCGTAGGCGCGAGACCGACGTCGTTCGCGTAGTCGCCGGCGCCGAATGCGATGCGCTTCACCCGCCACGGCGCCGCGTAGGGCCGCAGGCTTCTCGCCTGCACGATGCGCTCGACCCGCTGCACGCCGGCGGCGGTCTCGACGATCGGCATCAGGTCGATCGAGCCTTCCGTGATGCCCCGTTCGCGCTCCAGGTTCGCCATCAGCCAGTCGATGGCGTGCAGGTCGGCGGCGCTCTCGATCTTGGGCACGACCACGCCGTCCACGCCCTTGTGCAGCGTCTCCACCAGGTCACCGTAGCAGAACGGCGTCGAGGGCGCGTTCACGCGCACGTAGCCGCGGCAGCGGCGCGGGCGGGCGAGCGCTTCCGAGACGGGCTTGCGCGTCGCCGGCTTGTCGGAAGTGGCGACCGAATCCTCGAGGTCGAGGATCACGGCATCGGCCTCGAGCGTGAATGCCTTTTCCACCCGGCGCGGCACGTTGCCGGGGGCAAACAGAAACGAACGAGTCAACGGCATGTCATCCCCTATTCGATGAGCCGGCGCTCGCCCCACTGCGGATAGGGCAGCAGCGCCTGCGCGGTCTCGAGCGGCTTGGGCCACACCACTTCCCGCCGGCCATTCAGTATCTGCACCACGGCGGCCTTCGCCCCTGTCTGGGCGCCGGTTGCGGGATCCACCTTGTAGGGCCCGCGCAGCGTAGCGGTTTCAAGCCTCGCCAGCGTCTCGCGCAACTTCTCCTGGTCGAGCGTACCGGCGCGCCGCAGCGCCTCGCCGAGCACCGTGACGGCCGCATAGCCGGCGGCCGCCGCCTTGCCGGGCGCCGCCGACCACCTTGCGACGAACGCCTTGACGAACCCGGCGTTGGACGGCGTGGAAAGGCCCGGATCGTACTCGATTGCGCCGAGGCCGAACTCGCCGTCCTGCCCGACGAGCGCGATGAAACCCGGCTCGGCGGCGCCGCGCGCAAAGAAAAGGCGCGGCGCGTAGTCGAGGCGCCTCAGCGTCTTCACCATGTCGGCGGCATCCTTCACTCCGCCGAACGCGATCCAGGCATCCACCCGTGCCGCGCGCGCTTTCTCGACCTGCGCCGTGAAATCCGCGGTGCCGCCGCCGTAGAGCTCGATGCCGGGGGAAGAAAGCCCCTCCCTCAGCGCGGCGGCGTGCGCGCCCTCGGCCATCTCGATCGAGGCCGGATCGTCGCGCGCGAGTATCAGCACCCGCTCGAGCTCGGCCTGTTTCGTCAGATGCACCACCCCCGCGCCGTAGGCCGCGTAGGGAACCGCGCTCTGGAACACGTACCGAGGCTTGCGCTGGTGCACCGCCCCGGCGGGGCCGGCGCCGTTCACCAGGACGCGTTGCGCGCGCTCGGCTTCAGCGGCCGCGAGCAGCGTCGCCGCCGAGCCGTAGGGGCCCACGAGCAGGTCGGCGCCCTCGCGGATCAGTTGCGCGTAGAGCCGGCCGGCTTGCGCCGCGCTCGAGCCGTCATCGAGCAGCCGCAGCTCGACCGGGCGCCCCAGCAGGCCGCCACTGGTGTTGATCTCCGATTCCCAGAGCAACAGGCCCCTGGCGTAGCCCGTGGCAAGCTCGGCATGCGCGCCGGATAGCGATACCACCGCGCCGACGACGATAGGGGCCTGCGCGAAAGCCGGGGCGAGGCCGAGAAGCGCGAGGCCGAAAGCTCTAGTAATCCAGCTTGTCATCGACTGCATGGCCGCGCATCGGTATCAGCGCCGAGCGCTCGAAGGTCATGAACACCGTGCCGTCGGCCTTTTTGCCGGTGGTGCGAACGGTGACGATGCCGTGGTGCGGCCGCGAGGCCGACTCGCGCTTGCCGATGACCTCCGACTCGGCGTAGATCGTGTCGCCGGCGAATACCGGGGCGGTAAGCCGCACCTTGTCCCAGCCCAGGTTGGCCACCGTCTTCTGGCTCACGTCCGAGACGCTCATCCCGGTGACGATCGCGAGCGTCAGGCAGGAATTGACGAGCGGCCGGCCGAAGTCGGTTCCCGCGCCGTAGGCGGCATCGATGTGCAGCGGGTGCTGGTTCATGGTGAGCAGCGAGAACCAGGTGTTGTCCGCCTCGGTCAGGGTGCGCCCGGGCCGGTGCTCGTAGACGTCCCCGACCTCGAACTCCTCGTAGTAGCGGCCGGCCGATTCGCGCCAGCGCTTCGCTCCGACTTCCTTTGCCCGGCTGACCATATGAGAATCCTGTCGATGAGAGACCGTCTGGGCGAGATTGTAGGCAAGGCAAACGTCCTCACCTCGCCCGAGGATACCGCAACCTACTTCACCGACTGGCGCAGGCGCTACTCGGCCGCCGCGGAGTGCGTGGTGCGGCCCGGGAGCACCGCCGAAGTGGCGCGCGTGGTAGCGCTGTGCGCGCGCGAGGGGGTGGCGATCGTGCCCCAGGGCGGCAACACCGGCCTGTGCGGCGGCTCGGTGCCTACCGGCGCCAGGCGCGAGATCGTGCTCGCGCTCGGCCGCATGAACCGCATCCGCAGCCTCGACGCGCTCAACGACACGGTGACCGTGGAAGCGGGCTGCGTGCTCGCCGCCGTGCAGCGCGCCGCGGAGCAAGCCGGGCGCCTGTTCCCGCTCTCGCTCGCCGCCGAAGGCAGCTGCCAGATCGGCGGCAACCTCTCGACCAACGCGGGAGGCGTCAACGTGCTGCGCTACGGCAACGCCCGCGAGCAGGTGCTCGGGCTGGAGGTGGTGCTGCCCGACGGGCGGATCTGGAATGGGCTACGGGCGCTGCGCAAGGACAACACCGGCTACGACCTGAAGCAGCTGTTTCTCGGCGCCGAGGGTACGCTGGGAGTCATCACCGCGGCGGTGCTGCGCCTCTACCCCAAGCCTAGCGCCACGGCTACCGCCTGGATCGCGGTGGCGAGCCCGCGGCAGGCGGTCGAGCTGCTGGCGGCGCTGCGCGAGCGACTGGGCGAGCGGCTGAGCGCTTTCGAGCTCGCCTCCAGAAGCTGCCTCGAAGCGGTGCTCGCGCACGCGAGCGGCAGCCGTGATCCGCTCGCATCGCCGCACCCCTGGTACCTGCTTGCCGAAGCCGCCGACAGCGGCGAACCCGAGCGCCTGCGCGAGGCGATGGAGCGCGCGCTGCTCGAGTGCGCCGGGCGCGGCGCGCTCGCCGACGCGGCGGTTGCGCAGAGCGGCGAGCAGGCGCGCGCCTTCTGGCGCCTTCGCGAGAGCATTCCGCAGGCGCAGTTCGCGAACGTCAAGCACGATGTCTCGGTTCCGGTTTCGAGGACGCCCGAGCTGATCGAGGAAGCGGGCCGCGCGCTCGAAGCCGCCTATCCGGGCGTGCCTGTCTACGCGTTCGGCCACCTGGGCGACGGCAATATCCATTTCAACGTCGGCTCCGAGGCGCTACTCGCCCAAAGCGAAGCCGTGAACCGCATCGTCTACGGGGTGGTGGCACGCCTGGGAGGCTCGATTTCGGCCGAGCACGGGCTCGGGCAGCTCAAGCGCGAGGAGATCCGCCGGCACAAGGACCCGCTGGAGCTGGAGTTGATGGCCGCCCTGAAGCGCACCCTCGACCCCGCGGGCCTGATGAATCCCGGCAAGCTGCTCTAGCGCCGGCGCGTAAGAACGAGCGGCTGGGCGCTACCTGCGTCGAGAAGTTCCCCGGTCATGCGCTCGCCCTCGACCCGGCCGCGGAAGCGCCCCTCGGCGATCTCCCAGGAGATATCGGCTCCCGACAGGCTGGCGCGCTTCGCTCCCTCGATCTCGAGCTGCTGGTAGTTCTGCTGGATGCGAAGCCGCAAACCGCCCCCCTGCCAGGTGCCGCGTGCATCGGCCGGCACTACCCACAGGAAAAGCGTGCTTTCGTCACCCTGGCCGCGGTGCGGCTTTGAAAGGTTCATGGTCTCGACGCGGTCGGGCTTCCATCCCGCCATGGCGAAGGCGTGCGAAACGATGCGGGTACCCGGCCGCAGCTCGTCGGCGAAGCGCGGCTGCAGTTGGCCGATCAACTGCGGCAGCAGGTACACGGTCACCACGGTCGCATCGGAGATGTCCGAAGTCAGCACGTCGCCTTGCACGAAGCTGACACGATCGGCAACCCCGGCGCGCCGCGCGTTCTCGCGCGAGCGCTCGACCAGCGTGGCGTCGAGCTCGATCCCCATGCCACGCGCGCCGAACTTCTGCGCGGCGGCAATCACGATGCGCCCGTCCCCGGAGCCCAGGTCGAGCACGGTGTCTTCAGCGCGCGTCCCGGCGAGCTCCAGCATGCGCTCGACGACCTCTTCCGGCGTGGTGATGAACGGCACGCGCCACTCGGTTTCGTCGGCGCAGACCACCCCGGCAGCGACCGCAAGCGCCAACGCAGCGACGAGCCTCATGGCGGGAAATGTACCGTAAAAACAAAAAGGCCCGGCCATGGCCGGGCCTTGCTCCTTGGCAGGAGACTTAGTTCATCTTTTTCTTTTCCTCGGCCTTCGCCTTGGTCTTGGCCTTGGCTTTGGCGACTTTCTTCTTCTCCGCCGGCTTGGCGGCGGCCTTCGCCGGCGGCGTCGCGGCCGTAGCAGGGGTTGCCGGGGTTGCTGGGATTGCCGGGGTTGCCGGGGTTGCCGGGGTGGCCTGGGCGAACGCAGCGGACGCGAAAGCCGTGGCGATCAGGGCAACGAGCAGCTTTTTCATCTAGTTCTCTCCTGTGACGGTATCGATCCATGGCGGATCTAGCCAAACAACGCGTCATCCGGCCGGACGTTGACCTGGACCCGCTGCACGGCGTTGTTGCCAAAGCCCGACAGGTCCCAGGGCGGCTCTAGCGGCTGCGTGGCTCCCGAGGCGTCGGTAGCGCGGCAGGCAAGCGCGTGGGCGCCTTCCGCCGCCCGCCACGTGGCGCGCCAGCCGATCCAGGCGTAGGGGGAAGCAGGCGCGTCCAGCGCTGCTTGCCGCCACTCGCCGTCGACCCCGAGCGCCACCTCCCTCACGGGCGCCGCACCCGACCAGGCGCGGCCTACGATCTCCACCGGTCCGGCGTCGAGCACCCGACTGCGGCTGTAGAAGTCCGGAATTCCCGGGGGCACCATCAGCGAGTTCACACGCATCAGCGTGCAGGGCGTGCCTTGCTCGCCGGGGACGCTGCGGAAGTGGTAGCTCCGCGCCTGCTGCAACCCGTCGAAGGGCTGCCCGAGCGCCTCGATCGAGCGCAGCCATTTCACGCTCGCCATGCCGTACCAGCGCGGCACTACCAGGCGCAGAGGCGCGCCGTGCTGCGGCGGCAGCGGCGCGCCGTTCATCCCGTAGGCGAGGAGCACATCCTCGGCGAGAGCCTGAGCCGGCGTCAGGCTGCGCGCGAAGTCGTGCTCGATGCCGGCGTCGAAGCCGCGGTCGGCGCCGCGGAACGCGATGTCGCGCACCCCCTCGCGCAAGCGCGCTCGCGCAAGAAGCTCTGCGAGTCGCACCCCGGTCCACTCGGCCGTCGAGACACCCTCCTCCAGCCACGGCACCGAAGGGTAGCGCGGGCTCATCTGCGCCCGGCCGTTGCCGGCGCATTCCAAGGTCACGCGCAGCGTCGTTGCAGGAAGCGCCTTCAGCTCTTCGAGGCCGATCGAGAACCGGTTCTCGACTCGGCCGGCGACTTCGAGCCGCCAGCCGCCGGCGTCCGGGATGTCGAAGTGAATCAGAAGGTAATGCAGTCCCGCCGGCGTCACCTCGTAGCGCAGCGCTTCGAGCGGCATGCCGCGGTTGCGCGCGGCGAGAGCGACCTCTTCTGCGGTATGGCGCCCGACGATCGGCGCCCGGCGTGCGGCCATCGCGCCGATTCTATAATGGCCGTGAACCGGATGACTCTCGATGATTTCATCGGCACGCTGCCCAAGGGAGAGCTGTGGGTGTTCGGCTACGGCTCCCTGATGTGGGCGCCGGGCTTTTCCCACCGGCAGAAGGCGGTCGGCCGCGTGCACGGCTTCCACCGGGCGCTCTGCATACTTTCGACGCGCTATCGCGGCACCGAGGCTAGGCCCGGGCTCGTCATGGGCCTGTGCCGCGGCGGGTCCTGCTGGGGAGTCGCGTATCGCGTCGCCGCGAGCCGCGTGCGGCCGGTGCTGGCGAGGCTCTGGAACCGGGAGATGCCGCGGCGCGTGTATTCGCCGCGGCTCGTTAGCGTGCAGCTCGCTTCCGGTCGCGTCATCCGCGCGCTCGCGTTTCTCGCCGACCCGGCACATTCCGCCTATGTGAAGGAGCTCGACCTGCACGGCCGGGCGCGCCTGGTGGCGCAGGGCATCGGCGTGCGCGGCCCTTGCATCGAGTACATCCGCAACACCCTGGAGCACATGCACGAGATAGGGGTGCGCGACCCGCATCTCGAGCGCGTGCTGCACGCGGCGCTCGCTTTGCGGGACAATGGCGGCGATGCCGGCACCGCTGCTCTGGCCTGCAAGGCTTCACCACCTGCGCCGCGACAGCCCGCAACCCGAGCGGCTCGCGCAGTTCTACGCCGAGCTGCTGGGCGACCAGGCCGAACGGCTGGACGCTAGCACCTGGCGGGTGGCCGGCCCGGGCCGGCGGCTGGTGCTCGGACGCGGCGCAGCGGGCTCGGTGCCGTATTTCGCCCTCGAGATGCAGGACGCCGCACACCTCGCTGCCTACGCCCGCCGCTTCGAGCGCCGCGAGCCTTCCCCGACACCGCTTTTTGGAGATTCCGCTTTTTCCGTTTCGGATCCCGATGGCCGCCGCGTCGTCTTCGGCTTGCCTGTCGAACAGGACGTTTGCAGCGGCCTGCCCGGCCGGCTGCAGCACTTCGTCTGCGCCACCACGCGCCTGCCCGAAATGGTCGAGTTCTACCGCGGGCTCGGCCTGCTCGAGTCCGACCGGGTGCTGGAGGGCGAGGCGCTGAGCGCCTGCTTTCTGCGCTCGGACCCGGAGCACCACAGCTTCGCCGCGTTCCGGGCGCCCGAGGCTCGCCCCGACCACCACTGTTACGAAACCACCGGCTGGCTCGACATCCGCGATTGGGCGGACCGCATGGGCCGGCTGCGCATTGCGCTATGGTGGGGTCCCGGGCGCCACGGCCCGGGCAACAACCTGTTCTTCATGATCGAGGACCCGGACGGGCACAAGGTCGAGTTCTCGGCCGAGCTGGAGCTCGTGCCGAAGGACGTGCCGTTTCGCACCTGGCCGCACGAGAGCCGCACGCTCAACCTGTGGGGCTCGGCCTGGATGCGCTCCTGATCGCGCTCTTCATCCGCTCGAGCGCCTGTGCAAGTCGCGCGCGCTGCGTCCCGAAATTGAGGCGCACGAAGCGCGCATCGCCGAACTGCGCGCCGGGAGAGAGCGCCACGCCGTGGCGCAAAAAGAGCCCATGCGCGTCGTCCACGCCGAGGCCGGAGCAGTCGATCCACGCGAGATAGGTGGCCTCGGCGCGCGCCATGGGCAGGGCGAGCTCGCGCTCGACGAGATCTCGGTTGCCGCGCAAATACTCGAGCTGCGCCTCGAGCCAGGCGTCGCCCTCGCGATAGGCCGCGAGCGTCGCCGCATAGCCGAATACCGAGGGAGAGGGCAGCACGTGGGCGCGCAGGTCCGCAGCGAACGCCTCCCGCAGGCCGGCGTCCTCGATCACGGCCCAGGCGCAGCCCGCGGCGGGAAAGTTGAACGCCTTGTTCGCCGACATCAGCGTCACGGTACGCCGCGAAATTTCGGGGCCGAGGCTCGCGATCGGCACATGGCGCAGCCCGGGCTCGAGCACCAGGTCGCAGTGGATCTCGTCGGAGACGATGATCATTGCGCGCGTAGCCTCGGCGAGCCGCTCCAGCTCGCCGCGCCGGAACACCGTACCGCCGGGATTCTGCGGATTGCACAGCATGAGCATCTTCGTCTGCGGAAGGACCGACTTCGCCAGGAAATCGAGGTCGAAGACCCAGCGGCCGCGCTCCAGCACCAGGGGCAGCTCGGTAAACGCGCGCGGAGCGAGCTCCATGGCGCGCTTCAAATGCTGATACACCGGTCTGGGCACGAGCCCGTGGCCGTGCTCCGGAAGGAGCTTCCTCGCGGCCAGGTGCAGCCCGGGCACGACGCCGGGCAGGTACACGATCCAGGACGGATCGATACGCCAGCCGCAGCGGCGCTCGAGACGCTGCACAATCGCCTCGCCGAGCGCTTCGGGCGGCGTCGTGTAGCCGAACACGCCGTGGCGCAGCCTTTCGGCGAAAGCGCTCAATACCGGCTCGGGAGCGCGAAAGTCGGTGTCGGCGACCCACAGCGGGATCACGTCGCGCCCGGCGTAGCGCTCCCAGCGCGTGCTCCAGGTGCCGCTGCGCTCGAGCGGCGCGTCGAACTCGCCCGGGTCCACTTCGATGCTCACGCTGCGGTTATAGCAAAAAAAAAGAGCCGGGCGCATGGCCCGGCCCGACGCGATGCGAGCCCCTAGTTCTTCGTGTTGCTCGATTCGTCTTCTTCTGGGCTGACTCCTGCCTCCTCCTCCTCGGGCGCCTCCTCCTGATAGCCTTCCAGCGCTTCGCGCAGCCGCGCGCCGTAGCCGCCCTCCTGCTGATAATCCTCGAGCGAGGTCGCGTCTTCCACTTCCTCGGTGACGATCGCGCGCGCCTGCGCCTGCAGCCGCTCGGGGAACCAGGTCGCGATCATCGGGAAGCTCACCACCAGGGCGATCGCGATGACCTGGATCCCCATGAACTGGAACATGCCCCGGTAGATCGTGGCGAGCGACCACGCGCGCACCACCTGGCGCAGGTAGTAGGCCGACATCGCCACCGGCGGCGACAGGAACGCCGTCTGCAGCACCACGGCGACCACGGCGCCGAACCACACCATCACCATGTCCGGGGCGATGCCGAGGGACTCCGCGAGCGCCGGCCTGAGCGCGTCCATCACCGGGTAGAAGATCGGCAGGAACACGAGGATGATCGCCGGCCATTCGAACGGCCAGCCGAGCAGGAAGATCAGCAGCAGCACCATCACCAGCATCGCCACCGGACCGAAGGGC
>Ga0214472_10005486_pt1 | contig 13338 bp, 7 predicted proteins | sample RVTome_6_FD_207662 | JGI IMG/M metagenome (GOLD analysis project Ga0214472, IMG submission 207662) | Soil microbial communities from uranium-contaminated site in the Upper Colorado River Basin, Wyoming, United States - RVT140D175 | ecosystem: Environmental > Terrestrial > Soil > Contaminated >... | reverse complement strand
CCGCAAGATCAATCCCATCGGAACCCGTACCGCGCCCCGCAAGCTCATCGTGCGCCAGCAGTGCGATGTGAGATAGGTAATAGTCCTCCGGCGTTTGCAGCGTTGGCGCTTGGGTGACCGACGATTCTGTTACCGGTCGGTTGGTGCGTGAATTCGTAGCGACAACTTCCACACAGGTCGCACAGCCCATACCTCCGAAACAAATACTCATCGCAACCAACGAAAGTAGTGCAGTTCTCACACGCATGGATACCATGATCATTCTCCAAACTCAATGAAATCGTGATTCAATCTGTCAATGAAACAGTGAAATGAAATAGTAGCAGACCGTGGATACGACACAAAGCAATCGACAAGAATCGACACCGCCCATACCGATTACGGGTACCGCCGGCGGACCGTACGCCCGTGCCTGCGTGCAGACCATGTTCCCACGGCAACGAGAATGTGGAAAGTGGCCGCCGCGCTCGAAAAACCCTTGAAACACGAGAGCGACGCCCCAGTTCGGTTTCTTCGCGAACGGAATGAGGTGCTGCGGCGTGTCACGCCACGTTTGCACCGGTCAATTCCACGCTGACCCGTGTGGACACCCCCGGCTCTTGCATGGTGATGCCGTAAAGGTGTTCGGCGATGTTCATGGTCCACTTCGAGTGAGTGATGATAATGAACTGCGTATCTTTGACGAACTCCAAAATGATGCGATTGAATCGCTCGTTGTTTGCCTCGTCGAGCGCCGCGTCCACTTCATCCATAAAGGCGCACGGTGCGGGACGACTCTTGAAAATGCTCATGAGCAGCGCAATCGCGGTGAGTGATTTTTCGCCGCCGGACATGAGCGAGATCGATTGCAACTCCTTGCCGGGCGGCTGGGCGAGTATCTCTATCCCACATTCAAGGATATCGTCGGGGTCTTGCAAGATGACATCAGCGCGTCCCCCGCCGAACAGTTTGCGAAACAGCGCTTTGAAATTTTCCCTGATCTGATCGAACGCAGACCTGAAACGATCGCGCGATTCGCGGTTCAGCTTGTCGATCAACTGTTCGAGCTGTCGCCGTGATTGGGCAAGATCGTCTCGCTGGCCAACCAAGAACGCATGACGTTGCTCAAGTTCCTCCAACTCGCTAATGGCATCAAGATTGACGTTACCCAGTCGCTCCATCTTGCCACGAAGCTCGGCGATTTCAGACTCGACCTGCTCCCAGTCGCTCTCTTGCTCTTCGTATTGCTCGTATCGCTGGGCTAGATCGATATTCATTTCTTCCGCAACGCGTGCCACCAAGTCGTCGCGGCGAACAGTGATTTCGGTCAACGACACTTGATGTTGATGCCCACCGGCTTCGACCTCTTCCAACTTGGACCGCAGCGTCTTGACCGATTGCAATCTGTGCTCCGCGTCGCGCCGAAGCGATTCCCTCTGCCGGCGTAGCTCGGCGCAGCGCGCTTCCAACTCATGAACCTCGGATGTCAAACCGCTCAATCGCTCCCGACCTGTGACCACGGCAAGGTCCGCCGACGCAATTCGCTCTTCACAGCTTTCAAGGTCTTGCATCGCACCGCTTAGCGATTCCTCAAGTTCCTGGATATTGCGTTGCAATGCGCGGAGCCGGTCGTCCACAGCGCTACGCTTCTCAGACAGTTGCCCGATCAAGATGCGCTTCTCGGTAAACGATTCGCGAACGCCTTGCCGCTTGGCGGCGGCCTCATCCATACGCGCTTTGTGCGATGCAATGCCCGCTTCGCGTCTCATGTTTTCTTCTTCCACTTCGCCCAGCGAACGCCCGCCCTCTTCGCTGCGCTCCAGCACCTCGTTAATCTGGTGCTCCAGCATGGCCACTTCTTGGGCGATAAGCGGCTGCTCATGGGTCAGTCGAGTAACCGTTTCGATGATGTTCTCTAAAGCGGTACGCGCCTCGACCTTGGCCGTATTGCACTCATAGATCGCGGTACGAAGCTCTTGGAGCACACCATCAAGATGTTCGGCCTCGACTTGCGCCTCGTTGAGTCTGTCGTCAATCGCACGGATCTCGTCCGCCAACTCCACCGTCTGCCCTTCGATTTCGCGCAGCTTGCTTCGACGAGTGATTAGACCCGCCGAGGCGGACGCCGGTCCAAGTGTTACCCGGCCATCCGCCTCAACCACCTCCCCCTCAAGCGTAACGAAGCGGTGTCCCGAAACATCGTCGGCACTCATCGAAACCGCTGTCGCCAAACTGTCCACGACGATGGTCTTACCCAGTAACAATCGGGCGAGCGGCTCGATATCTTCGGAAAACCGAACGAATTCGATCGCCCGAGCGACGTAGCCCGGTTGATCGGAGAAATCGCGCACGTTGACCAGCGGCCCTATACGATCAAGACAAATCGTTGTCAGACGACCACCCAACGCGCCGAAGATCTCCGGGTGATCGATCAACGCACGACGTTCGCGGAGCATCAGGTATTGCGTCGATTCGCCCAGCGCCGCCTCAACGACTCTGGCGTGTTCCACGTCAGCGTCCAACGCAACGCCCACCAGTCCAACCAAATGGTCCAAGGCAGCGGGCGCATCGGGCAACTGCTTTCGATCAAGCAGGCGACGGGCCCCCGTGCCCACGCCCTCCATGCGCCGCTCAAGGTCCTCAAGCACGTCACGCCGTGAGTCGAGCGCACTGCGACGTTCCTTCGCCTCGGAAAGTCGAACGGAGAGTTGCTTGCACAGTTCGCGGGCACGCGTTGCTTCCCCCTTCTTTTCCTCCAGGCGGTTGGTTTCCGCTTCAATCACTTCGTCCAACTCGCGGACGCGGCGCTCCAGACGGGCCTTATTCTCCAGCTTCGATTCCAATTCAACCGTGAGCTTGGAATCACGTTCGCTCAAACGCCCCTTCTGGCCAACCAGCGACTCACGGTGCGTATTGAGGCGAACGATTTCATTGTGCAGTTGGGCGCTCTTGCGAAGCAGTTCGATGATGCCCGCCTTTTCATCTTCCAATACCGCATGAGCCTGGGCGTATTCGCGCGATAGAGCGCGATCTTGCTCTTCCAATGTTGCGCTGCGCTCTTGCAAGATCCTCATCTCTTCGTCGAGCGCGACCGCCGTCTCTTGCGCATCAACCTGCGCGGCCTTGCTCTCACCAAGGCGATCGGTGTCGGACTTATGGCGTTGGCGCAATCGATCCAATAAGCCCCGCTGCTCGAGTGCGCGCTCCTTGGCCGATTCAATCCGCTCTTCCTGAGCCATCAGTTCCGATTTGGATTGAAGAAAGGCGCTGTCCGCGCCGTTGACCTCTTCCCCCAGACAATCAAGGCGCGCACCCAGCTCTACCTCGCTCTCTTCGTGCCCGCCGATTTCCGTCCGAATGCTCTTGGCCTGATCCGAAGACTCGCGCACTTGCTCGGTGAGCGCCCTGATTTCATTGCTGAAGCGGTGGTATTCGGCCATCGCGAAACCGGAGCGTAACTCGTTCAGACGTGCTTCGTATTCGCGATAGTTCCGCGCTTTGCCCGCCTGCAACTTGACACTGCGCAACTGTTTCTCCAGCTCCGCCACAATATCGTCGACGCGCAACAAGTTCTGCTGGGTGCGATCGAGTTTACGTTCGGCTTCTCGTCGCCGCGCTTTGTACTTGCTGATTCCGGCCGCTTCCTCGAAAATCAGCCGGCGGTCGGCGGGATTGCTCTGAAGTAAACTGTCGACGCGACCCTGCTCGATCACCGAGTAAGCGTCCACGCCCACCCCGGTATCCATGAGTAGCTCTTTAATATCCTTCCGGCGAACAGTCTCTCGGTTGAGCAGGTATTCGCTCTCGCCGGACCGGTAGAGCTTGCGTGTTACAGTGACTTCTTCATGGTCGTAGGTCAGTGCGCGATCGGCGTTATCAAATACCAGATCGACCTGAGCCACCGACGTACTGCGGCGGGTGCTCGAACCGTTGAAGATCATGTCGCTCATCTGATGACCACGCAGAGAGCGTGCGGATTGCTCGCCCAGAACCCAACGAAATGCGTCGACCACATTGCTTTTGCCGCAACCATTGGGTCCGACGATGCACGTGACACCCGGACCAAACTCGAAGTCGACTTTGTCGCCGAAGCTCTTGAACCCCGCTACCGTGATGCGCTTGAGAAACATGGTGTTGGCTACCTCCCTGTGCCCAGGACAGCTTGGCCTTCCATGGCCATCGAAGATTACCGGAATACGCTTGCAAACCCTCCATCCCTGCCGATCCGAATCAGTCTAGCACCGGTTCGCCCGATTGCCAAGGCTACCGCCGATTTACGCGTTTCCGTTGTCCTGATCGGCCGTTGCGGAGCAGTCTAAACAATCAATATCCACAGAATACCCCTTGGGGACGGAAATCGTGTACCATGGGGCGATGGAAGAAGGACGAGCGCAATCCGGTCCACCCCGTGGCGCGGCGACCTCAGCCGCAGCAGGTGCCCGCTCCGCACGCGAAGATCCCACTGCACGGCATGTTGATCATCGACTTCTCTTCGACCAGGCCACGGATGCCTTGCTCATCGTCCATCAGGACGGTCGGGTATTGGACGCTAATCAATCGGCTTGTGAGTTAACGGGTTACAATCCTACAGAGCTGTGCAGCATGTACGCCGGTGATCTCACCTTACCGGAAGAACGAGAATGGGCCATAGACCTGTTGGACGCGCCCCGCTGCACCGCGTGCACCGGTCGTCTTCGGACGATCCGACGTAAGGACGGCACCCGGATCGCAGTGGAAACACAAGCGATTGATCTGGGAAACGGCATGGTTCAAACAACGCTGCATGATGTTTCCATCCGTTTCAGGGCGAAAGATGGTGCTCCCGGTCCACTGGATGATTACAATACGCTGGTCGAACTTTGCCACGCCGCCGTCATTTCTGCCGATGAGAGCGGACGAATCGCGTCATGGAACGCCGCCGCCGAAGCCCTCTTTGGTTACACAGTCAGCGAAGCGATTGGCATGCCTATTACCGGGATCATCCCGGAACGGCTGCGCAGCCGGCATCTGGCGAGATTCTCCAAGTCGATCGCGGCGTTAAGCGGAGACCGCTTCACGCGCACGCTGGAATCAGATGGACTCCGCAAAGACGGTACGGAAATTGCCGTTGATATCTCTCTGGGCGTGGGGCTCCGGGGAGGTCAATTGATGTACACGGCCGTTATTCGCGATATGACCGAACGCCGCGCCATGCTCGAAAAACTCAACGACGCCATTCAGCAATTGCATTTCCACATTGAGCGAATGCCCCTCGCCTATGTCGTGTGGGATACGGGATTCCGCGTGGTCGAGTGGAACCCATCGGCTGAGCGCATCTTTGGCTTCACCAGGTCGGAAGCCATCGGAAAAAACGCATACGAATTAATGGTGCCCGCCGATATGATCTCCGTTGTGAAACCCATTTGGAACGACCTGCTTCAGGGCGACACCTCAAGCCACTCGATCAACGAAAACATGCGCAAAGACAAATCACGTCTGACGTGCGAGTGGTTTAACACACCACTTCGCGATTCCGGTGGCACGATTCGCGGTGTGGCCACAATGGCCATGGATGTCTCCGAACGCGAGGCCTTGGAGGCCAAGATTCGAGACGCCCAGAAGCTCGAAAGCCTGGGCGTGATGGCCAGTGGGATTGCGCACGACTTCAACAGCTCCCTCATGGTCATGCTCGGCAATACGGCTCTGCTGCGCTCGATCAAGAAAATGCCACCACGTGCCTTCGAGCACCTTGAACTGATTGAGGAGGCTGGGGCCCGGGCCGACGTGCTCATCAAGCACCTACTCTGGTACGCCCGGACCGGCCGCCATAACCCTCAAGCGACGACGCTCAATGACGTATTGCGCGATGCGCTCCCCTTCGTTGGTACGACCATCGGCAAGCAACACGAACTTTCGGTTTCAATGGCCGAAGGTCTTCCTGAAATCTGGGCGGATCGAAGTCAGATCGAACAGATTATTCTCAATCTCTGCCTCAACGCCCGGGACGCCATGCAAAACGGAGGTACGGTCACCATCGAAACACGATTCCATGAACTGACGGGTAGCGAAGCGGCTCGGTGTGTTCCCCCGAACGCCAAACCAGGTCCGTGCGTCGAACTTGTAGTGTCAGACACCGGGCACGGCATGAACGACTCCACCGTCGTACGCATTTTCGATCCATTCTACAGCACCAAGGATGACGGACATGGACTCGGCATGGCCGCCGTCATGGGTATCCTCCGCCAACACGGTGCCGCCGCCAAAATCGAGTCCACTCGGCGAAAAGGCACCTGTATCCACATTTATCTTCCGGTTCACAAACCGTAGAGACGCTCGGGAAACCTTCAGAGGAAGTGTGTTCGTAACGATCCGGAATCGCGGTGTCCATGCCGTGAGGACCTGTTCCTGACGCGGGATCGGGCCCGGCGGTGCCAATCACAAGAAAAATCACTCAATTCCGGAATCTTGGGGAATTTTCAGATCATCCTGTCGGTTACAATAGTATAGTCGTCCTTGGTCGTCATGCGCCCCCTTGGGGCCGCGAACCGGTTTCTCTCCATCGTCGGTGCCGAAACGAAGTACAAGGAATTGATTCGTGTGGTCGCCGTGAGCCTTCTCCCTCCGTTTGATGGATGGAACCAGACAAAATGGTTTTTGACAGCCCCTTTCCAAGTATGTGAAAACTCAGGGCAAGGGCTGGACGTTACGCCCCCCAACTGTGCCGCGGCGCCTGGTCAATCGCAAAAGTGGTTCTGGGCCGCCGAACTCGCATGTGACAGTATACATGCTCACCTTCAAGACTGGTCCGAACTCAGCGATTATTGCAGTGGTCCAGGCGAAAGCTGCCTCACGGACAGCGATTGCGCTTTCGGCACGTGCGGCGTAGACGGCGTAGTTCACATCCTGGATCCCGCTATGATCCCGAGACGGAGAAACGCCGCCGATTCGACGGTCAAAGATTCGGTGTTCGTCGTTCAAGCGTTAAACTTCACCTGGGCCCCGGCCGCGGGCAGTTGCTACTCCAAACCGGTGACACGGGCAGTGCAATCGGTCTGGGGCGACATAGCAGGCGCTCCGGGGGATTGCCCCGTGGCCGCACCCGACGGGACGGCGTCGCTCATAGGCGACGTGACGGAGGCCATTAGAAAATTCGCTAACCTGGAATGCGCGGCAAAAAAAACACGCGTCGACGTCCAGCCGGCCGACGTCGACTTCCGAATCGACTTCACTGACGTCCTCTTGCTCCTTGATGCGTTTGCCGGCGAACCCTACCCGTTCACGCCGGAGGATCAGTGCGGTTTCTAGGGGTGCTCAATCACCGGTCAGAGCATCCAGCGCGAGCCCGGTGACAGAACGTTGTTCAAGGCTTGTGGTGTTCGTTCGCTGTTTCCATGGGTTGAAATGGCGCGGATGTCCGTGGGCCGGCGCCCATGGCTCTGATGGGCGCTACCGGATGGGCTCGGACCCATCGAGCATTGATCAATCTGATTCACGGGCGGCGAAACCGGGGACGAGTTGCACGTCGCCGGGTTGGGGCGATTCGGTTCCTTTGTATTGACGCACATTGCCGATCAACCAAAGGTTGTCCTGCTGGGGACCGTAGACCGGTTTGGGCGTCCACGTGGCACTGCCGTCCAGCGTCAACACATTCTGTCCGCGACCGCCGTGTGAGGGTGAATTCGTCTTGTAAGGGTCGATCTCGGAATCAAAACGAGCGTTCACAAAAAGTGGGTTGGCATCACTAATGTAGGCAAACGCCCCCGCCGGCCTCAAGTTTGGGTGGGCGCCGGCCTGGTTCATCGAAGCGTATCGAATAGCCCGCGAACCGGGAAAATCATCGCAGTTTGCCCAATCGGCGGCCCGCGCCGGCGACGGACTCGATCCGCAGGCGAATTGATCGGGCGTGGATAAGTAGTTCAACTTGACCAGCAAGTACGTATGTCGGCTGTTGGATTGGTAAGGACCATCGGTTGCTCCATTTGGAAGCCAGGACGAGCCCGGCAGATTCCCCGCAAACGGCAACGCGTCTGCAAATGCCTGACGGTAGGCACTGACACCGCGAAAGATCGAACCGAGATTGCCGGCACACATCGCCCTGCGCGATCGCTCACGAAGCGCTGCGGCACCCGGAACGAACACACCAATCAATAGCAATATACATGCGGCCGCGGCCACCACTTCACGCAATGCGAATGGAAACCGTCTCCCGACCGGGACGGCTTCCGTCGGAAACATCAACGACTCAGCGCCGACGGAACCAGCCTTGCCGATGTACGCCATGACTTTGTCGGCCAGATTAGGCGGAGCCGCCGAGGCGTGCCAATGGTCCAGCGGCTGGAGCACCCTACCGATTCGATCGCTCTGAGCGCGGAGCTGCACATCGCGCCGAAGCTCCTCCTCAACCCAGGCCCGGGCGTCGTCATCCAGCCGCTCCAAGTGCCAATCGAGCAATGTCTCCTCAATGCCTCTATCGTCACGCTTCATCTATACTGATTTCCTAATGCGACACGACCCAGGTCGGGCGTTTCTATCACTCATCATCACCAATCCGCTGGGCGATGGCATCCCGATACCGCTCACCAAAACAAGCGATGGCCGCATGGAGCCGGCTCTTCACCGTACCCAGCGGAATCCCCACGATCTCCGCAATTTCCTTGTAGGCAAACCGGTGGAAGTAGGCCAGAATCAACACTTCCGACAGCTTCGCCGGAACCGACTCCATGATACCCCGTACGAACCGCCGCCTTTCTTCCTGCTGCATTTCGTCATGAGGTAGTACGTCTTCGCCGGCGAGAAGGTCAATAAACCGCTGGCCTGATTCATCACCACCCCCCACATTCGCGTCAAACGACACCTCGCGACGACGACTCACCTTTCGCAGATGATCCCGGGCCTTGTTCGCACCGATCGTGAACAGCCAGGGCTTGAAACGGCGACTTAGGTCAAACGACTCCGCCGCATTATGCACCTGCAAAAACGTCTCCTGGACCACATCCTCAGCGGCCATGGAGTTTCCAGTAAACCTGAGCACAAATTGGTGGAGTTCTGGGGCATGGCGACGGACCAGCAATTCAAAACTTGCCGTCTTGCCATCAAGGTACTCCCGTAGCAGTGTTTCGTCCGTTGGCGCTGTCACTGCTTCATTGTATCCTTACGAGTCCAGAAAGGCATGGTTCGGGGGTTGGGCGGTATCATGAAGCACGACGCTGAAAACAGAATGGTTATGGGGCGGCTGGAAAGCCACGCCACAGAACAACCTACGCCTGAAACCGTGGGCTGTGTCGTTTTCAGGGCGCGCCGGGCGATCGTTTCCATTCGTTTATGGCAAACGCTGGCCGTAGTGGCGCTACTAATCGGTTGCGTCGCGATGATTCCCGCGTCGGTGGTGGGTACCCCGTTTCAGGCCGGTTTCACGCCCAGTGGACCGATGAACGTCAGGTCACCGCGCGTCGTGATACTCAAAGCCGCCAGAACTTTGCATCTGTTTGACGGTCAAAAGCTCGTACGGACGTACGCCGTGGACCTCGGACGGCACCCCATCGGTCAGAAGCAACGCAAGGACGATGGCCGAACGCCGATCGGCTCTTTCGAAGTGGCCTCCAAGAACTTGGATAGCCCCTACCATCGTTTCATCGGTTTCAATTACCCCGACGCGACGGCTGCTGAGTGGGGACTCTCCCACGGATTGATTTCCGAGGGGCAGCACAAGAGCATTCTGCGGGCTTTATCACAGGGCCTGCCGCCCGACGGAAGTACGGCGCTGGGCGGGGGAATCGGGATTCACGGAAGACGAGAAGGTCGAGACTGGACGGGTGGATGCGCCGCCCTATCTAACGAGCACGTCGAGGAGCTTTATTCCGTGTTGCGGATCGGTGATCCGATCGAGATTCTCCCGTAACCTCAAGGCCTACCCGTCGCAGGGGGGCGAACTCAAAGCCGGAGGGTCCGGCGGAAATACTTGCAGATGGATTTATCGTCACACAGTTTTTCAACGGAGACGCTCAGCGCACTGACTGAGGCCTCGGCGGCGATCAACTCTACGCTGGAGTTGGAAGTGGTGTTGGATCAAATCGCGCGGAGTGCCGCAGCGGTGATGCGCGCTCAAGCCAGTTGCGTCCTCACGCTGGATCAGCGTACGAACAAACTCATCTTCGCGGCGGCAGTGGGTGAACGAGGTAAGGCACTCGTTGGGAAGGAGTTCGACGCGGATCTTGGAATTGCCGGGCGAGTAATTCGCAGTGGTATCGCTGAAAACATCGAGGACGTGACGCAAAATAAAGACTTCTTCAGCGGTATCGACGAGCAAGCCGACTTTCATACGCGCGGGTTGATGGCGGCTCCGATGATTTATAAATCGCAAACAGTCGGCGTCGTTGAAGTGCTCAATAGAAACGACGGCGGTCGGTTCGACGATAACGACTTGAAACTCCTCTGCATTTTCGCCAACTTGGCGTCCGGCAGCGTGCGCAACGCGCAAGCACACCTCACGCTCCAAAAAGAAAACTTGGCGTTCCGCACCACGGTCCTTTCAGATTCCAACGTGATTGGAACATCTGAGGCGGTCAAGTCCATGTTGGAGCTCGCCCAGCGCGTAGCCCCTACCAACGCCACGGTGCTGTTGCTCGGCGAAACCGGCACCGGTAAAGAAGTCCTGGCAAAACACATTCACAATACCTCACCGCGCGCCGACAGACCTTTTGTGGCCGTGAACTGCGCCTCCCTCCCCGATACGCTCTTGGAAAGCGAGTTGTTTGGCCACGAGAAAGGCGCTTTCACCGGCGCATCCTCACAACGCATTGGCCGCTTCGAGCTGGCGGATAACGGCACACTTCTGCTGGACGAAATCGGCGAGATCAACGCGGCCACGCAAGTAGCGCTCCTCCGTCTCTTGCAGGAACGGGCGTTTACGCGCGTCGGTGGCAGCAAGACAATTTCCAGCGACGTTCGTGTCGTTGCCGCCACGAATCGTGACCTCAAACGCGCCATCGCCGAGGGTAGGTTTCGCGACGATTTATATTACCGCCTCAATGTATTCCCGATCACCATCCCCGCCCTACGAGATCGGCGCGATGATATTCCCTTGCTCGTCGAGCATTTTACGGCCATCGCCAGCGCCGATCTGCGCGTCGGCACCCGATCCATATCCCCCGAGGCGATGGCGCTGCTGGCGACCTACGATTGGCCCGGCAACATTCGCGAACTGGTCAACGTCATCGAACGAGCCGTCCTGCTGTGCGACGGCTCGGAATTGCTTTCGACGCATCTACCGCCGGAAATCATAAGCGGAGAGACCCAGGCGATCCCATCCGAAAAGGGTCTTTGGGCGACCGAACGGGCCATGATCATTAAGGCCCTGCACGAGAATAACTGGAATCAATCCAAAGCCGCACGCACCCTGGGAATCAGCCGAGACAACCTCCGCTACCGCATCAAGAAGTACGACATCACGCGCGAGGATAAGACCTAGCGCCGTGTCGGAAAAGCGTAGAGCCGGCCTCCCTGGGCCCGTGACAGAATCGGCGGCTGCTGTCGGCCCGAACCCGCGTCCCGTCCAACGCCACTTGATTGAGGCTAATCAAGCCCAGTTGCATGGCTACTCGTCCGATCTGTCGAAACAGATCCTTAAGATCCCGTTTGAACTTCGTGCGAAAATCACCGAACGTCGAGTGGTCGATGGTCCGTCCTTGTATGCCCGTCGAACACCGCAGCCCCAGTAGAGCTCCTCGGAGAAAAATTGACATCAAAAACCGTTCCAATTAAATCGACAGCCCCTTCAGCGATGGGCCACCCGACGGACAATCGGCCGCTTGTCCGCCTCAGGCTGGCGGCTTGGCCAAAAAACGGCTTCTTAAACACCCCATCAGTTATCAAACCGCCGCGACCCCGCTGAAAAGCCGCCGAAACGCTTCGACTCCAGCGGGGCCTGCGGTAATCCTTCCGGCCAGATGCTTAGAGACACGCCGAAGTCATCTTCGGCGTCATCGAACGCGAACGACACCGCACCAAACCAATGCGGAAACTGGCGAATCAGCGCTACGGTAAAATCGAGCGCCCGTCCGCGGTCGAGGTCAAACAACTCGCGCACGGCCAACGTATGCTTCTCGGTAAGTTGGTAGTTCAAGTCGAAGCCGAAAAGCTCGGATTTCGTTTCCTCGATCAAGCGATACGCCAGTAGATAGTTCATCCGCGGCGAGCGCTCCACGGATAGTGAAAAATTCAGCACATCCACCTCGCCATCGTTGGTATCGTAGTTCACTTCGCTGAGCAAAGCGGTCCGATCGTTGATACGCCAAATGAGCGAAGAATTGACGTAATTGCGTGCGATGCTGTTTTCCGGGCGTGTGGTCGAGGCGAATCCGTTTGTGCCAGCGTTGCTGCGCGCATCATTGAAAAAAGCCGCCTCCACATCGAAAGTGAAGAAATCCACCGTTCTACGCGTCGCTCCATGGCCGCGCTTGGTTTGCCATCGTTGCCGCACCCCCATCGTCACACCATCAACCTCGTCAATCGATTCAGTGGTTTCGTCGAACGGAAACAGCCTGCTGGACGGTACATTGGTATGACTAAGCCAAGCCGTAATGTCCGGTTTGATCATGTGTCGGACGCCGTCGATATCGAAAAGCGCCCATTTCTTTTCGGGATAGACCCTTGAAAGATACATGCTCCCCCGCACGCCGTAGGTTCCGAAAACCCTACTGAGTCCGCCGTCTGCCGGCGAATCGTCCCACAGCGTTCCCCGGATTGACGCGAAAGGAACGAATCGGACCGGACCCCAGTCGAGCGGGATCCCCAATTCCTGACGACTATCGATGCGCCCCACCGAACCGGAAGAACGCAATCGATCTTTACGAAGGAAAGCCAAAAAATCCTTCTCCGAGGCTCGATATCGAACGATCCCCATACGGTTTTCGGTATACCACGTCGCGCCGGACCCAATGGGTTCACCGTATAAGAACAAGGCCAAGTCCGGAACACGTTCGGTCTGCGTCGTGAAGTCAAGAATGCGGCCCTGCAACAGCGACGTGATCGCCCAATTGTCGCGCTGCTTCTTAAGATACAGCAGCGTCTCCTGCTCCTTGTCGTTGTCGAATTCGGTTTCGAAGAATTCCTCAAGGAAGCTCTCATCCGATATGTAGGACAATTCGAGTGACACCTGCCAGTCGTCGCTAAGGAATTGCCGATGCCGCACCAGGAATCGCCCTCGAGTGTCCTTCTTGGAGGGAGCAATTCGGTCCCGCCCTAATGAATCCTTATCATTGTCCGATAGAAAATAACTGCGCATCTCTCCGAAGTAGGTGTCGCGTTCATATTCGACTTGCCCGCCTATGGCCGGACCGCGCTGTGTGAAGTAGTCCAGATCAAGCGTCGAGCTGAATCCGC
>Ga0214472_10005485_pt1 | contig 13338 bp, 12 predicted proteins | sample RVTome_6_FD_207662 | JGI IMG/M metagenome (GOLD analysis project Ga0214472, IMG submission 207662) | Soil microbial communities from uranium-contaminated site in the Upper Colorado River Basin, Wyoming, United States - RVT140D175 | ecosystem: Environmental > Terrestrial > Soil > Contaminated >... | reverse complement strand
CCGCAGGCGCCCGAGTTCCTGCCCAGGAGTTTCGATGCCGAGGGCAGTCCCAAGCGCCGCCTGGAAGTCGTGAGCCGGGGGGTGGTGCGTGGGCCGGTGCACGATCGACGGACGGCTGGCGATGCCAGCAGCGGGCACGCAGCCTCTCCCTTCGCGCCGGCCTGGCTGCGGGCCATCGGGCCCTTGGCCGGGCACCTGGTGCTGGGCGCAGGGGAGACGCCCACCGAGCAGCTCATCCGAGATACGCGGCGGGGACTATACATCACCCGCTTCTGGTACACGCGGCTGGTCCACCCGCGCGACTGTGTGGTGACCGGCATGACCCGCGACGGCGTGTTCGCCATCCAGGATGGCGAGCTGGCTTACCCGGTGAAGAACCTGCGCTTCACCCAGTCCTACGTGGAAGCGCTTGCCCAGGCCGAGGCGATCGGTTCGGAAACCCGCCTGATCCTGCAGGCGGAAGAGGGTTTGGCCACCCTTTCACCAGCGCTGCGAATCGCGGGTTTCAGCTTCACCGGGGCGACTCTCTAGGCCACCGGCCGTGGGACCGGAGTCTCCGCGGATGGATCTCGGACAAAGGAGGATGCTATGAGCGCAGAGCAAGGCGATCCCGAAGCCCGGACGGTGCGGCTGGATCTGGAGGGGCTGTACAAGGAGGCGGTGGGGTTGGTTGGTCAGGAGCAGACCGACCGGCTGTGGGCCGAGAACCGGTTGGACGTGGAGGAGAAGTGGCCGGGCAAGTGGGCCAAGGCCTGGGAGATCGTGGAGAACCTGCGGGAGGCCGCCGCCGCCCAGTGAGTACCCCCGCCAAGCGTTTCGTGCTGGTGGCCGGGAATATTGGCGCGGGGAAAACCTCGCTCACCGAACGCCTGGGCCAACAGTTGGGATGGCAAACCGCCTTCGAGTCGGTGGCGGACAATCCCTATTTGCCCGATTTCTATTCCGACATGCGGGGCTGGGCCTTCCACCTGAATGTCTTCTTCCTGGGGCATCGGGCCGAACAGCATCTGGCGCTGGCTCGGTCCGGGGAGTCGGCGATCATCGACCGCTCGATCTATGAGGACGCCGAGATCTTCGCCCGGGCCGGTTTGGAGCTGGGGACCCTGCAGGAGCGCGATTACCGGACCTACCGCAGGGTGTTCGATCTGGTGGTGGGCGCGCTTCCAGCGCCCGACCTGTTGATTTATCTGCGGTCGGAGGTGCCGGTGTTGATGGAGCGCATCCAGGCGCGGGCGCGCGACATGGAACGGGCCATCACCGCCGAGTACCTGGGGCTGCTGGATCGCCTGTATGAGGAGTGGATGGCCCGCTTCGATCTATGCCCGGTGCTGACCATCCGCACCGCCGACCTGGACTTCGTGCACTCGCCCAGCCACCTGGATGTGGTGGTCGCGCGCATCTACGACAAGCTGGCCGGCAAGGAGGAGATCAAGTTCTAGGGTCTATCCGGCAGCCGAGGAGCGAGCGATCCGGCCCCAGGCGGCCCGAATGCGCAGCGCGTCATCCTCCATGACCGGACTCTCGCATACAATGCGGCCTGCGCATTTCATCTCCGCCAGCGCCCGCAGCAGCCCCCGCAAGTCGAAATCCGAGTCCTCCAGCATCAGGTGATTGCGCTCGCCCTTCTCTCCATACTCAATCCCGGAGAGATGGCAGTGCAGGCGCTTCATGGATTTGGCGCCCAGGGCGCGCTTGTAGCCCTTGAGCACCCGCATCCATTCCTCGTACGAGTTGAGCGAGCCATCCCCGGTTCGTGCGTGCAGGTGGGAGAAGTCGATGCATGGCAGCACGCCCTCGATGGCGGCCGCCATTTGCAGGGTGTCTTCCAAAGTGCCCAGCAAGGCGCTCTTCCCCATGGTCTCAGGCCTCAGGATGGCCGGATTGCCGGCCTCCCGCAGCTCCTGCACGCAGCCCCGCAGGCGCGGAACAGCGACCTCCAGCACCGCGGCCGGCTCCTGGCCGAAGTACGACCCGGGATGGAAGATGATGTCGGTCGCCCCGGCCAGGTTGCCGTAGTAGGCCGCGTCCATCAGGCGCTTGCGGCTCTTGGGCCATTCCTCCTGGGTGGCGTTCAGATTGATGTAGTAGGGGGCGTGCACGCTGAGGGCGACCCCCGCCTCCGAGGCCGCCTGGCGGATCGCCAGGCAAGTCTCCTCCTTCACCCGTACCGACTGCACCCAGCCGATCTCGAAGGCATCCAGTCCGAGCTCTGCCAGCCGCAGCACCGCGCCCTGAGCACCGCCGGGCTTCTTGGGGGTAGAGAGCGGGCTGCCCACCGTTCCGAAGCGGAACGCCTGTTTGCTCAAGTTGGTCCTCCGCTCCTTAGGGGCAAAGGCACTGTCCGGCCCCGGGAGGCGGGGTCATTCCTCGCGTTTGAGAGAACCGGTCTTGGGTGTAGCCTCGCGGGGCAGAGCGAATTGGAAGGTGCTGCCTTTGCCGACATTGCTCTCCACCCACAGGCGCCCGCCGTGTTGCTCGATGACGGTCTTGGCCAGCGCCAGGCCCAGGCCGGTGCCCTCGATGGGGTTGTTGGGATCGCGCACCGCCGCCCGACCCCTGAAGAGGTGCTCGAAGACCCGGGGAAGTTCATCGTCGGTGATCCCGGGGCCGTTGTCGGCCACGCTGACAATCACTTCGTCATCGTTCCAGCGCACCTTGACCTGGATGCGGCCACCGGCATCGGTGAACTTGATGGCGTTGCTGAGCAAGTTGCTCATGACCGAATTCAGCCGGTTGGGATCGCCCATGATGAGCAGGGACTCGTCCGGCGACTGGTACTCGATGGTGTGGTTCTGCGCTTCCGCAAGCGGGCGCAGGTCCTCGATGGCCCGCCGCACCAGATCGTTGATGTTGCAGGGCTCAAACAGGATGTTGGCCGTGGACTCGACCCGAATGGTCTCCAACAGGCCGGTGATCAGGTTGGTCATGCTTTCGGTCGCCCGCTGCATCATGTCCAGGGCTTTGCGCTGCTGCGGGCTGAAGGGAGCGTCGCTGAGCAGGTCCGCCCCGAGCCGGATGGCGTTCAAGGGGTTCTTCAAGTCGTGGGCCGCGGTACCCAGCAACTGCGATCGCATGCGGTCGATCTGTTTGAGCGCGGTGATGTCCTGCATCACCGCCACCCGGCCGACGTCGGTCACCTCGCTGATGTTGGTGTACAGCACCCGTTCGGTGGGGGTGGTGACCTCCAGGCTGGTGGGCAGCTCGATGGTGCGGCTCATCAACGCGTCCCCTAGGGGATGCTGGAAGAAGATGTCGTCCGCCGGCCGGCCCACGGCTTTCTCGGCGTTGATGCGGAACGCCTGGGAGGCGGCCTTGTTCACCAGGATGATTCGGCCGGCCCGGTCGGTCAGCACCACCGCGTCGGCGGTCTCTACCAGGGTGGCGGTCAACCGGCTGCGCTCGTCGGCCACCCGCTGGAACAGGTTGGCGTTGTCCAGGGCAATGGCCGCCCAGGAAGCCACCGAGGACAGCATCTGCTGATCGCTCTCGTTGAAAGCGCCCCGCGGGTGATTGATGGCCTCAATCACACCCAGTGTCTCGCCACGGGTCTCCAGCGGGACGCACAGCACCGACGTGGTGAGCAGGCCGGTCTGGGCGTCGATGGCGCTGTGGTAGAGCGGGTTGGTGCGCACGTCGTTGACGATCAGCGGCCGACGATTGCGGGCCACCCACCCGGCAATGCCCTCCTCCAGCCGGATAGCCACGTCGCGGATGCGCACATGCCGGCCTCCACTGGCCTTCAGCACCAGCTTCTGGCCGCGTTCGTCCAGCAGGAACAGGACGCAGGCTTCGCCACCCAGCATCTTCTGGGCGTTGTCCATGGAGTTCTTGAGCGACTCCTCCAGGTCCAGCGTGGAGGTCATGTCCTGGCCGATCTTGGCCAGCGTCTGCAACTGGCTGGCACGCGACTCGGCCGTCTCCAGATGGATGGCATCCTGCATCCCAATGGCGCCGATGCTGATGATGGCCTGGGCCAACTCCATCTCCTGCTCGTTGACCTGGCGGCCGGGCTGAGAGTACAGCAGCCGCACCAGGCCAAGGGCCTCGCTTCCGGTGGAGAGCGGGAAGACGGCGGCCGCGGTGAAACCTTCCTTCGCCAACAGCGCCACATCCTCGCCGGAGCCGACCATTGGCTCAGTACTCAACGTAGCGGCCTCGAGCTGGTCCAGGACCTTCTTGTGAATCGGGTAGTTCGGCATCTGGTCGGGGCCGCTAGATGGCTGCGGTTGGGCCGGCTTGCCGCCAAAATCCTGCGCGAAGCGGTGGACCTGCTCCCGACCGTCGTGGTAGACCATCACCTCGCACACCTGAGCCGAGGTGGCCTTGAGCATATGGGCCGCCATCTCCCGGATGGCCTGCACGCGGTCGCGGGTCCCGGTGATGGAGTGGCTGGCCTGGTACAGCAGGGCCAGCCGGTTCAGGGTGTAGGTCTGGCTGGCTGTCTGGCGGGCCATGGCGAGCACTTCTCCGGAACGCATGGCCAGCACTTCCAGGGCAGACAGGTCTCGCTCGTCATAGGGCTGCCCTGAATCCCTGGCGGTGAAGACCAGGCCGATGGTCTTGCCAGCGGCGTAGCACGGGCTAACCGCCACCGCCCCGGGGGCGAGCGGAAGCCCGAAGGATCCCTTGGAGCCGTCGGTGGCCACGGCATGGTGGCCGTTCATCACATCCCGCAAGATGGGATGGTTGGAGAAAGTCCCCAGCTCGTGCAGCGCCACGCCTTCGGCCTGGCGCGGCACGAATCCCGTCGCACCCTCCTGCAGCTCGTACAGAGCGGCCCGGTCGGCGCGCAGGATCTCCCTGGTCATGGAGACCAGCTGGACCAGGGCCTCCGTCGGATTGTCGATATCAATAGAAAGGGTGGCGGCCCGATACAACGGGTCCTTGGGTGCCCGCCCATCTCCCGCCATTCAGAGGCCTTTCACGACGCGCGCAAGCAAGACGCGCGTGGCGTCATCGAATTCGATTATGGCACATTCATGCATGACTAGCAATGAGCCGTTTCGGTAGTCCATTTCCCACCCACGCCGACGGCCCGGCTACGGCCCGAGGGCCCGCCGAATCAGCGCCGGGCCCATGACCAGCACGCCTACCGCGGCCGCGGCAATGGCCGCCAACAGGACCGCGGCGGCCGCCAGGTCCTTGACGGATTTGGCCGCCGGATCAACCTGTGGGCTGGCCAGATCCACCAGATTCTCCAGGGCCGTGTTGACTGTCTCCGCGCTCCAAACCAACCCCATCGCCAGCACGAGCACGGCCCATTGAGGCCCGGTCAGCCGCAGCCAGATCCCCAGTCCGATCACCACCAGCGTGATGGCCGCATGGATGCGGGCGTTCTGTTGGCTTCGCAGGAGATAGGCAATTCCGGAGTAAGCGTAGCCGAATGAACGCAGCAGAGCAGCCCTTCCACCCTCCGGCCTCACGCCATGGCCCGATCGGGACGGGCAGCCAGGCCCAGGCCGCCCAAGACGCGTTGTTGAGCCTCCCACATCTTCACCCGCTCGGCAGCCTGGCCATGGTCGTGCCCGAGCAGGTGCAGCACCCCGTGAACCGCCAATAGCGCCAGCTCGGATTCCGGCGAGTTCCCGGCCGCGGCGGCCTGCTCCAGCGCCACCGGGAGACAAATCACCACATCCCCCAGGTAGGGCTGCCCGCTCTGCGGGTCGAGCGATCCGTCGGCGAACGAGAGCACATCGGTCGGGGAGTCCTGGCCGGCATACTCTCGGTTCAGGTCCCGCATACGCTCCCGATCGGCCAAAACGATGGCCAGCTGCCCGCGACCGACGCCCTGGTCCTCCAGCGCGGCCCGGGCGGAAAGCGCGACCAGGCGGCGCTGCTCGGGCGGCAGCCCGTCGCCGCGCAGGAATACCCTCGGCTTCATGCCCGTCCCGCCTGGCTCACTTCCTCGGGCTCGGCGGCGGTCTCCAGTTCTGGCCGGGCGTCCGGATAGCGGATCCTGGGGTGGTAGATGCTCTTCAAAGTGGCGACGAACGATCGCCGAATGGTGTCCAGATCCTTGAGGGTCAGGTCGGTCCGATCCAGTTGTCCGTTGGCCAGCCGATCGTCGATGACCCAGTGGACCAGGGCATCGATGGAGGCCTCGTCCTCCGGCATCTCGGCCCGCCCCTTGGCCTCCACCCCGTCCGCCAGCATCAGGATCGCCGTCTCGCGGGTGCGGGGCTTGGGGCCGGGATAGGTGAAGTCGGCCCGGTCCACGTTGTCGCCATTGCCTTCGGCGGCCTGCATTGCGGCGTGGTATTGGTAACTGGTCTCGAGCGTGCCGTGGTGCTCGGGGATGAAATCGGCGATGGCTCGAGGCAGCCGGTGCTTGCGCGCCAGCTCGAGGCCGTCCTCAACGTGGCTCAGGATCATGCTGGAGCTGGTAGCCGGGTCCAGTTGTTCATGGATGTTGTGGCCGGGGATCTGGTTCTCGATGAAGAACTGAGGGCGCAGCGCCTTTCCCACGTCGTGGTAGAGGGCGCCGACCCGGGTGAGCAGCGGATTGGCCCCGATGGCCCGGGCGGCCTGCTCGGCCAGGTTGGCAACCTGCAAGCTGTGCTGGTAGCTGCCCGGGGCGGATCGCAAGAGCAGCTGCAGCAGGGGATGGTCCGGTCGGGAGAGCTCGATCAACTGCAAGTTGGTGGTGATCCCCAGCAGGTTGCCGATGAGCAGCAGCAGGCCAAAGGCCAGGCCGGCGGAAATCACGCCGCTGGCGATCGCGCCGCCCAGCAGCTCGGCCATGCCGCGCAGATCGGTCGAGGGATCGGGCAGTCGGAAGATGACCACCACGGCCACTCCGGCCAGGTCGGCCGCCAGGCCGGCCCAGATGAAGGAACTCAGGCGCTCCGCTCGCCCGATCATCAATGCCGCCATGGCCCCGGTCAGGGTGAAATACAGACCCAACTCCAGCCCGCGTGGCGCCAGGAATCCCCCCAACGCCCCCAACACCAGTGCGGCCATCAGCCCCATGCCGGGTGAAACCAGGATTGCCAGCAGGATTGGGATGGTGGCGGCGGGAAAGAAGTAGGGCAGCACGGTGCGGTCGGGTATGGCGAGTTGCATGGCCAGCGCCGCCAACACGAAGAGCAGGCTGGTCACCGCGGCCAGCCCGGTGTTGTGCAGAAAATCCGGCATTACCCGGTAGGCATACAGTGCCAGGGCGATTCCCAACAGGCTGACCAGCAGCGCTTGCATCGCCACGGCCTGCCAGGGGCTGGCGGAGGACAACAGCCCGAAGGCCTCCAGCGCCTCGAGCTGCATGGGTCCCACCACCTGTCCGCGGCTGACGATGGTTTCCCCCTGTGCGTAAGACCGCATCTCCGAGGGTACGGCCTGCGCGGCGCGCAGGCGCGCCAGCTCGGTAGCCGCCTGGTTGTACAGAGCGTTGGGGGCGATGAACGCGCCGACCAGCTCCACCACCAAGGCGGCCTGGTTTTCGGGCAGGCTCATGCTCACCATGGCGGGCAACCTGCGGCGCGCATCTTCCAGGCGGCCCTGGCGGATCTCGCCCCGCATCACTTCCTCCAGCACGGCGCTGGCTTCCTGCCTCACCGCCTCCCAACGCGACTCGGGGAGATCCAGCAGGGCGCGGGCGCTGGCGGGCGAGAGATCGATGTCGGCCAGTGCGGCCAGATCCTGCTGTCGGGTCTCAGAGCTGGAAAAGGGGTCGGCCCGCACCGCGGTGACGAAGTCCAAGACCGCCTGCAGCTTCTCCAGCTGCTGGCGGGCGATGCGACCGTCGGGAGGGTCGAAAACCTCCACCACCGTGGCTTCGGCCGCCAAGCGGGCGGTGCCGGTGAGCACCTGGCTTTCGTAGGTGGCGGCAGCAGGAGCGGCGATGTCCTGGGGTGCTACGTCTCCCAGCGCCAGGCGCTGCTCAGATTGGGTCTGCAGGGAGTTGAGCGAGAGGGCGGCACTCGTCCCCAGGATGCCGGCGATCAGGATGAGCCACAGCCGGGCCGGATGCCAGAGTCTGAAAGCCTGCTGCAGGAGATCGCGTCGGGCTGGGGAACTGGCGTCCATGGATCCCTCCTTCAGGAGGGAGTGAGCAAGCTCCGGACCACGTCGCCCACGAGTTTCCCGTCGGCGCGGCCCTGCACCTGAGGCATGAGTGCTTTCATCACCGCCCCGAACTGCCCCGTGGAAGAGGCCCCGGTTTCGGTGATCGCCTCCCGCGCGAGTTGCTCCAACTCGGCCGGGCTCAGCGGGGGCGGCAGATAGCCCTCCAGCACCTCCAGTTCCTGGCGGGCCTGCTCGACAAGTTCGGCCCGGCCGGCGGTCTCGGCGTCGCTGATGCTCTCCAGCCGGGTCTTGATCTCTTTACGCAGCACGCCTATCAGGGCGGCCTGGTCCAACGGACCGCGGGCCTCCACCTCGGCCAGCTTGATGGCCGAGAGCGCCATTCGCACCGTGCGCTTGCGCAGCTGGTCCCCGCTGCGCATCGCCTGATGCAGCTCCTGCTCTAAGGATTGCTTGGTGACCATCGCAGTACGGATTATACATTGCAGCCTGCGGATGACCGCTTTCGGAGGGGGGTATTCGGGTGAACTCCCAGGGCCGGGAGGGGCTCCCCGGCAAGCCGGCTAAGGGGCCGGCGCCGCCTTGAGCACGGAGAAATTGTCAAACAGGAGCTCCGTACCCCCCAACTCGTAGGTGCCGGCGATCAAACCCACATCGCCCTGCGGCCACTCGGCCGCCGCGGCCCCCGCCACCCACTGCCCGTTGATGTAGAGATCAAGCCGATAGCCGACGCAATCGGCCCGCAGATGGTTGGTGGCTGCGCCCTGGGCGACCGCCGGATGGGGCAGCAGAGATTGATCCGTCAGCAGCCGGCGGCGCCCGTCCTTGTAGACGCCGATCCCCGTATATCCGTCGCTGGACACCAGGAAGAAGTAGAAGTTGCGAGCGTCTTGATAGCGGCAGATCACCCCAAACACGTTATCGTCGGGGCCGCCGGCCTTGGTGGCATCCACCTCCAGCCGGGCGTCTCCCAGGTCCAACCCGGGGTTGGCCCAGGCATCCGTATTGGGCCGGAGCACGTGGATGCGGTAAGCACCCCCGGCGTAGTCCGTGGAGTAGGTCTCGTCCCGGTAGCGGTCCCAGCCGCTGGACTGGCGGGAGAAGTCATCCTGGAAGAGTACCGATCCCGGTTCGCTGGGCAGCTCCAGCAGCGAGCAGGCCGCACAGGTCGCGGCCAGCAGCAGGGCGGCCGGTTGTGCGGACCTGCGGAGAAGGCGTGCGACCGCGGAAAGCAACATGGGTCCGGCATTCTAGCACGCGGCGTGCGCCGCCGACCTATCGAAGCAGGTTGGCCAGCGAGCGGCCGGCCAGGTCACCGATCCGGCCGCCGGGATCCAGCGCCTGGGCCCGCCCCAGCGAGTCCACCGCCGAGGCCAGATCTCCCAGGGCCAGCTGCACCAGACCGCGATGGTAGTGGGCCGAGGCCAGGTCCGGATCCATGCTCAGGGCCTGCCACAAGAGGCGGTCGGCGAGGCGCAGGTTTCCAACCAGATAGTGGCAGGCGGCCAGCAGATCGACCGCCCGCGGGTCATCGGGAGCCAGCCGCAGCGCGGTGCGCGCCGCGGGCAGTCCCAGCGACGCCACATCGACCTCCTGCTCCAGGGAGAATCGGGCCAGCAGGGTCCAGAAGAGCGGATCCTGGGGGGCGGCCGCCGCCGCATAGCGATAGGCGGCTTCCGCGGAGCGCAGGTCCCCCAGCGCCAGGTAGAGCGAGGCCAGATCGCTGGCGACGACCGGATCGGCGGGGTCGAGCCGGGCCGCGCTCTCCAGGGCGGCCAGGGCCTGCTCCGGCCGGCCGAGGCTGCGCCAGTGGCGGGCGAGCAGCAGTTGAACCTGGGCAGATCCGGGCGCCAGCTCGGCCGCCGCCTGAAGCTGCGACGAGCCGTCCTCCCCGGTCTGGTCCAGGGCCAGGCCAAGCAGTGCCAGGGCGCCGGCCGATTCCGGATCCTGCTCCAGCGAATGTTCTAAGGCCTCCCGCGCCAGCCCCCACTCCCCGGCGGCGGCCAGCACCTGCCCGGCCTGGGCCAGCCCCAGCGCGGGACCGCCCAGCGCGGCACCCGCCTCGATCGCCTGAATCAGCTGACCGGCCAGAGGGTGCTCGGCGGGCGCCAGCTCCACCGCCCGCCGAAGGTTGCTGAGTGCCGCCAGCGGATCGCGCCGGAAAATCAGCAGACCCAGCTGAGCATGTGCCCAAGCCGAGGCCGGTTCGGCCTGCGCCAATTGGCCCAGGAGCCGCTCGGCCGGCCCCCAGGCGCCTCGGGCCAACTGTTCCTCGGACAGCCGCCGCAGCAGCTCCGGACCGGGCCGGCAGCCGGCGGGGGAGCCGTTCAGCCGCTCGATCGCCAGATCGGTCTGGCCGGCAGCCAGCAGAATCTCCGCCTCCAGGCAGCCGAGCTCGTCCCCGGCTGCACCGGATCGACGGGCCTGCGCGAGGTACTGCATGGCCAGGGCGGGGTTCTCCGCCTCCAACGCGGCTTGCGCCGCGGCCAGCTTCAGGCCGGGCAAGTCCGAGGCCAGTTGCAGCGCCTCCTCCAGTGCAGCCTGTGCCTGGTCCCCGCGGCCGCCCATGAGCGCGACGGCGGCGCTTTGGATCCGCTCGCTCAGCGCCCGGGGGAACGGCGTGGGTCCCAGAACGAGCAGCAAGCCCAGCGTCAGGACAAGCTGCAGCCAGCGCGGCCTGAGCTCTGCAATCACTTCGGTCCCTGAGGTTTGGTTCGTGACATTCTCCGCCGCCTTGCAGGACAAAGGACCGCGCTATACTTGGGTATAAGGGTGGGGGATCGCAGCCGGATTCCTATCCCCGCGTAGCGGGTATTGGTTACCACAGAAACCGCCTCGTGTGCAACCAGCCATCCATTGTGATCCGAGCCGTCTCACCCTGCAGCGGGCCGAAACTCGGGCGCCCTGTCGCCCGCTTCCATTGTAGGAGGGAACTTTGAATATCGTAGTGTGCGTTAAACAGACCCCTGATACGGCGGCCACGGTCTCCGTCGAGAACGGGGTCGTCACCTGGGGCGAGGCGCCGCTTGTGCTCAACCCCTGGGATGAATATGCGGTCGAAGAGGCGTTGCGCATCAAGGAGGCCCACGGAGGCAAGGTGACCGCCATCAGCCTGGGATCGGAGGGAGCCAGGGAGGCGCTCAAGCAGGCGCTGGCCATGGGATGCGACGAAGGCGTGCTCATCAGCGACGCGGATTTTGGCGGGGTGGACTCGCTGGTTGCCTCGCAAGCCCTGGCAGCCGCCATCCAGAAGCTGGATGGAATCGACCTGGCACTGTTCGGCCGGCAGGCGGTGGACAGCGACACCGGACTGACCGGGGCCCAGGTCGCCCGCCGCCTGGGGTGGCCATCCCTGAGCCTGGTGTCTGCCATCACCGAGTTGGACCCCGCCGGGCGTTCGATCACCGTGCAGCGGATGCTGGAGGAAGGGCGGCAAATCGTGCGCAGCCCGTTGCCCGCCGCAATGAGCGTGGTCAAAGAGATCAATGAGCCGCGCTATCCCTCCTTCATGGGGATCCGCAAGGCCTCCCGGGCCGAAATTCCGATCTGGACGGCTTCCGACCTGGGGGATGTCGGACAGGCGGCGGTGAGCTGGGCCGAAATCATCCCACCACCCAGACTTGAAACCCGCTGTGAATTCATTGACGGGGCTTCTCCCCAGGAGATCGCCGGCCGGCTGGTGGACCGACTGGTCGAAGAGAAGGTCATCTGATGTCCAACCCTGTCCTCGTCTACGTCGACCATTTCCAGGGGCAGCCGCTGGGAGCCTCTTGGGAGGCCATGGGGGTGGGCCGCGCCCTGGCCGATCAACTGGGGGGCGGGCTGGCTGCGTTGGTGTTGGGGGAGGGGATTGAGCCGATCGCCTCCCAGGCGCTGGCGTACGGCGCCGACGAAGTGCTGCTGGGCGACTCGCCAGCGCTCAGGGACTTCCGACCCGAACTATTCGCTACCGTGGTTTCGAACGTCGTGCGGGAAGCCCGGGCCGAGATCCTGTTGTTCCCCACCAATGGCCGCACGCGCGAGCTGGCGGGTGAGGTGGCGGTCGATCTGGAAACCGGAGTGATCCCCGACGTCATTGAGTATGCTGCGGAGGGCGGATCCATTGTGGCCACCCGACCCATCTATGCCGGCAAGCTGCTGGCCAGAGAGGTCATCCGCCAGCAGCGCCCCCAGATCCTCACGCTGCGCGGGCGGGCCTTCCCGATGCCGCAGGCCGATCCAAGCCGTTCGGGAACGGTGACCTCGCTGGTGGTGAGCGGCGAGGCCGTCACGGAAGTGCTGGGCTACACCGAGGCGGGTGGCGGCGCCAGCCTGAGCGATGCCAACATCATCGTCTCGGGTGGTCGCGGCGTGGCCAACAATCCTGCAATTACGCCTCCGGCCGATGTCGCCGACGAGAAGGCCGCTGAAATCTGGCGGGCGCAGCAGGGCTTCCGGATGCTGGGGGAGCTGGCCGCGGCCTTGGGGGCCGCGCTGGGCGCCAGCCGGGCGGCGGTCGACGCGGGTTATATTCCGTACGTGCATCAGGTCGGACAGACCGGCAAGGTGGTCTCGCCGAATCTGTACATCGCCTGCGGGATCTCGGGTGCCATCCAGCACCTGGCAGGAATGCGAACGGCCAAGACGGTGGTCGCCATCAACAAGGATCCCGAGGCGCCCATCTTCAAGCTGGCGCGCTTTGGGGTGGTGGGCGACTTGCATCAACTGGTGCCGGCGCTGACTCAGGCCTTTCGGGAACGGCTAGGGCGGAACTAGCCCGCCCGGCCTTCTGCTACAATTCGGTCAGCTTCACCCCTCGAATAGCCGGAGGGACCCTTGCCCGCCACAGGCAGTTTCAGCTTCGTATTCCACAGCCACATCCCCTATGCACGCCAGGCCGGTCGCTGGCCGCACGGCGAGGAGTGGCTGCATGAGGCCGCGGCCGAGACCTATATCCCTCTGCTGAACGCCTTGAACGATCTGAAGGAGCGCGGCGTTCAGGCCCGCCTCACGATTTCACTCACACCGATCCTGGTAGAGCAGCTGGCGGATGGGGACATCCGGCGCAATTTCAGCGATTACCTGCGCAAGAAGATCGAAGCCGCGGAGGAAGACCTGCCGCGATTTCAGGAGGCCGGGCAGCCGCACCTGCACTACCTGGCCGGGTACTACCGCGACTGGTACCGCGGCATCCTGCAGAGCTTCGAACAACGCTATGCCGGGAACCTGGTCCCGGCCTTCCGGACGCTGCAGGATGCCGGGATCCTGGACATCCTCACCTGCGCCGCCACCCATGCCTACCTGCCGCTGTTGTCGCATGATGAATCCATCCACCTGCAG